>Ga0209992_10004109_pt1 | contig 11678 bp, 24 predicted proteins | sample 2SBtaG_2_FD_182564 | JGI IMG/M metagenome (GOLD analysis project Ga0209992, IMG submission 182564) | Deep subsurface microbial communities from Kolumbo volcano to uncover new lineages of life (NeLLi) - 2SBTROV12_ACTIVE470 metaG (SPAdes)... | ecosystem: Environmental > Aquatic > Marine >... | reverse complement strand
CAGACGAGATGTCGCAGAAATATTTACAAGGCGGTAGTCTTGACTACGAAGATAAAGGTTTTTCTAAGACGTTTGTGGTTAACCCAAGTGAAGGTACAGCAAGATGCGGATGCGGTGACAGCATTGCTGTTCCACAGGTGTAACAACTTTGTAATATTTAGGAGATAAGGATGAAAGAAAAATGGAAAGCATTACCAGACAAAACAAAGATGTGGATTCTAATTGGCGTGGCAGGGCTTATCGTAGCCTCTGCTATCTGGGGCTAGCACTAGGGCTTATTGGATGCGGGACGATAAAGAAAGCGGGAGTAGTAGCGACAGCGGCAGGGACGGGTGCAGTTGCGGGGAGTGTATTCAGTGGGGGTGCGATTGCACCTATAGCGGGAGCCATGACAAGTGCCTTTGTGGCAGATGTGGTGACGGAAGTGACGGATACGTCGCCTACTACTATGGGTAGTGGATCATGTGCGCCTGATAACTTCTGGAGTTTACTCGGCTCTATGACTGAGATGGGGGGATGGTTGCTTATTCTAGTAGTGGTCATCCCAATGGTGTTAGGATGGTTCTTGCCCGGACCTGTAAAGATGAAAGGGAGGGAGCCTAAGAGCAACAATCCTTACATAAGATGAATGAAAAGCCTTTAGTCATTGTCGAGTGGCGTGACATTATAGCAACATCAGGGTGGGAGCAGGAGATTTCCTGCCCTACCCTTTTTACTTTAGGCTGGTTGATTAGCCAAGACGATGACACCACTATCATTGCTAACACCGTAGACTTTGATGACTTTACGGGAGACTCTCATCCTCCGGTGTACTACGGGCTTCACGCTTTTCCTGCTGGCGCTGTCGTAAAACTTCACCATATTCAGAAAGATTCATACCCCATTTCTTTTGAAAGACTTCAGGCCAAAGAAGACCAGAGGGAGCCTTTTCATATCTAAGTTTATGACAGTGCATAGCAAAGCAATACTTCATATGCTCTTGATCTTCACTCAGTTCTTTGGACGCAGGGATTTTCTCAGCCCTCTTAATCTGACTGTAAATCTTCCTTTCAGCCAGTGCCTTTGAGTCTTTTGGTTTCTGCCATTTAGCCATAAAAATGTATCCGTAGTAGGGGGGTACCACAAGTACATTTTCGATACCCTAAGTCATTGATTTTAAAGGGCCGATTACGGCACTTTCCCCGACTTGTCCCTTCTCCATCGTCGGTTAAATCTCCTCAATCTTTTGTCCTCCCTTCGGAATTCTTTTCTTAGAAAAAGCATATCTCGATGAGCCAGTTCATCTTGCATTGCGTTCCATATAGGTGAACACATATCCATATTATCTTTGGCTGTCTCTACAATCTGGCCTCTGGTGAACTCATTACGAGCCACCTTAAGCCAATGATCGTATGCAAAGTTATACTCCTCTATGTCTGCTAGACTTAGACTATCCACGCATGATACTCCTCTGGGTTATGGCATGAATAGAATCATAGTACCCCTCTCCATCTAGCCCCTCTAACATGATGACTCCTCTCCACCACTGGAACTCTGTGTCTTGACACCAGCCTTCAGAATACTTAGGGTGAGAGTAGCACCCGCCACTTAACCCAAAGACTTTCTGCCCGTCTGGTTTAGTTTGCTCGGCATGATTGTATAGATGGGAGTGACCTTGTACGGCAGAACAATGCAACTTAGATACTAGAGCATGGCCTACATGAACTGAACTAATAGGTCTACCTGATACCCCTGTAGTAAAGTAATGACTAAAGGTAATACCCTTAATGGTTAGGCTACGTTTAAATGGTGTGCACTTCCAGCCAAACTTCTTGTATTGAAAGTCATCAATAGAGATAGCACCGTCTAGTTCAGGATTAGAATTGGTAGCCCTACTAACTCTATCCTCGTGATTCCCTAGCGTCATGTAACACTTAGGCTTATACCTTTTCTGATGAAGCCTAGCCTTCGCTTTGTTGTACTCCTTAATAGGCGCAAACAATTTTTCTTGAGCATCTATAACTGCTGACACATCCTTCTTATACCTGCGCCCTTCAAATCCTTTAGTCCCTTTATCATATGATGAGAGCGATGGCATATCAGCCATGTCTCCTAGACATACAATAATATCAGGTTGCTTCTTAACAATAAACTTCCCTAGCGCAGTAAATCTATCGTTGTCATAGTCAGGGTGAGCATGAGGGTCACCGATTATTAACAAGTCCACGTCTTTCTACCTCCTTAATGATTGCTTCGTTTCTCTCGTCTATCGTACTATACGGCCCTTTAGAAGCCAAGTAAGTATTCTTGTTATCTGAGAGCATATAATAGTAACCTTCCTTTACCTTGTATCTTTCTACTCTATAGTGAGTTCCTTCAATCCTTCCGAATCCTGCTTTCTCCCAGTTTATCTTTATCATTCTTTATCCTTAGCGAACTCCACTGCCTCAACTCAAGACACTTCTTGAACGTGTCGAAGTGATCCTTTGGTTCAAATACTTTCTCCTCGTATTCTCCAGTTTCTTTGTCGAGTCTTAGTATTATCCCCAAAGGCCACCGTCGTAACCCATCAATCTTCTTGATTGCTTGGGCGTATGCCGTTACCTGTAGGTGGTATGGCTTGTAGATTTTCTTGGACGTTTTGAAATCTATTACACAAACACGACCATTAATCTTTGCCACTGCATCTACAGTCCCAGCATATTTAAATCTATCACAGTACACTTTACGTTCTGCATCTGTAAATTCTGGATGGTAATCTTGACACCATTTTAAGAACGCCTCTATACTAGGATTAGTATCTTCGCCATCAAACTTATCTGACAATAGAAAACTCTCTATCCACTTATGAGTATAGTTTCCTATATCTAGAGCCTCATCAATGACACGATGGTATTCCTCCTCGCCTACACTCAGCGCCCAGTCAGTTAAGTTCTTGGGAAAACAGCCGTCAATCACCCGTGTAACTGACGGCACTTTAATCCCATCGACCTTGTACGAATGAGCCTTGTCATCGTAGTCGAGGTCATACTCTTTACCATTTTTATATGAGATAATCATTGCTCTCTCTATAGGTCATCTAATTCAGAAAGGGATGTCATCCTTGGCTACATCACGGGTACGTTGCGACCCCGGTTTGCTCCACATTTCCTTGGCTTGCTCCGCAGTAAGCACTTGAATCTCGCTACAAAACTTATCAACACCGTCACGGTCTATTGGACGTAAGCCTACCTTTAAATCAGGCGCATTGTCATTACCGTTCTTGGCATTTTCTTTTACACCAACCCAATGCCATCCCGGTTTAGCAATATAAACTTTATCTTTGTAGTCATCCATCCACTCTTCAGTCTTTCGATCATTCTTCCAGACTCCACACTTGTTTTCTACATAATACTTATCAGCCACTTTGTTTCTCCATTTGTCTATTGTTTTATCCCAATCACTTTTCTCATAGAACCAATCAGGATCGTCTGAGGTTTGCTTGCTCTGTCCTCCATGTTTCCCATAAGATTTGTGCTGTGCCACGATGTGCCCTCATAATTTCTAAGTCTGCTACTGAGTTCTCATACTTCTCATGCCACTCTTTGTACTCTTTGCTTCTACGTACATAGTTCTCCGCATCTGCTACTGTCTTCTCAAATCGCCTAGCCTCTAACATACCTTGCGCGATCACCATCTTCTCACTCTTCTCTAACCCTTTGACTTCGGCACATAACTTACCGTAGTTGTCATCGGACTCCGCAAGATAGTTAAGAACATTCTCTACCTTTTCTTTACTCACCAACATACACTAATACCCCCTGCTTAAACGCTTTGTCTAATGTTTTCCATATCAGTTCAGCCTGATAGTCAAGGATGTTAACATCACCATTGTGCACTGCATCATGGCATTTGTAACACAGCGCCATCACTAACCAATCATTAGCCTTCATGCTTGTACCTCCACCACCCCAAGGAAAGTACCTACCCTTGAGATGGTGTGCCACTATAGTATCATCTTCTATACCACAGTTAGTGCAAGGCATAGACTGCGCTACCCATTTGGTGTAGGCTTTCGATCTCCACCTAACATCTTTCTCTAGCATCATATCTCACACGCTCCCGCTGTACAGGCCACCTCTTGACTTGATGTTGTGTTATCTTCTTCCTCTATGATTGACCAATCAATCTCTGTTGGAAACTTCTCTATCATTTCATGGTACTGGTCAGAAGTTATATCTTCATACGGCGCTTGCTCATACACATGACCATCATCAGCCGAAGGTAAGAACGAGATGCCATTAACTATATCCCAGTTCTCCCATATCCAATAGCCAACGTAAGGCCACTCATCTTCTGGAATATAGCAGGTCATCGAAGGCTTGTGTTCACACCAGTTCTCAGACAACAATCTCCACATTTCTAATTGAGATTCAGGGTCTATATCATGACGAGTAGTTGACTCAGGTGGCGACTTCATTGGAAAAGAAAATACATACGCCTCCTTGTTATAGATATCTACTTCATATGGTACGCCTGCATCTATCATTACCTTGGCAAGTGGGTCTTTAATATCGTTACGCACTCTCCGAATATAATAATCGTTATGCCTTGGATGACAGCCGCTTGCGCTATCAACTAACTGACTAACCGTACCACTAGGCTTGACACAGGTAACAGCAGTAGAAGGATTGATACCTAGTTTGGTAGCCCACTTTTTGTTTACATCAACAGCGTAGTCTTTTAACTTAGATAACTCATGCAAGTTAAACTCAAGTAACCATTTGCAATCCCAGATACCAGTGAGTGACACACCTAACAACCTCTCTTCTTCACAGTTATTCTGCCATACCTTACGCAAGAATTTAAAGTCTGTCAGTGCTGACTGCATTGTACCTAGTATGGTAGCCTGTTCAATTTTCTTCCTTAAGGTCTCATAAGTATCATCAGGTCTACATACTACCTCAGATAGATTGCAGAATTGTGCTGATCTTAATACTATTTCACTGCACGGATTAGTACCGAACTCATAGTTAGTATCTCTACGTTCTGGTGCCATGTCCTTACAGGCTTGACGGTTGAAGATGCCACGCTCACCTGATCTACTCTCATAGATAGCCAGCCACTCACGCATGAACGCTCCGACATCAGGCTTCTCTGTATAGCAGATAGAGTTGTTAGCCAGTGATCTCTGAGGGTTCTCGATGTACCAGTTACCCATCTTAGCATGACGCATACGCTCATCACTGTGATTAGATAGGTTAATCATAGCAGTACGCCTGACTCCTCCTACTACCACACACTCACCGATGTAACACATGATGTCATGTAACTCTATTGAGTTAAGCCTTCTGCCTGCTGACCCTTTAAATATACGGGCAAGGTTAGCAAAGGTTAGCGCCAATGGCTCAGGTCCGCTGGCTCTACCACCAAAGGTCTTAAGCGGTGTGCCTGCAGGACGCACCCTAGATAGGTCAGTCTTTGGTACTTTACCTGAGTAGAGTAGACGTACATACTCATCCAGTGCTGATGCCCAACCTAACTTAGAGTCACGCACTACCACTGTAGTATCAGTATCATGGAACTCATCTGCTACCTCTGGTAGTTTGGCTATGTGCTGACGCTCAACACTAAAGCCCAGACCAGTACCATTCATCTGAATGTACAGCGCCTCCCCGAATACTCTGATGTGATCGACTGCCACATATGCACAGTTATATCCACAGATATTATCCCTCTCTAACGAGGGGCCAGCAGTCATCAAGGCTCTCATGCTAGGCATGATCTCCTTGTCTTTGATTGCTTGGCGTATCTCAGGCAACTTAACCTTAAACTTCTTTTGCATGAAGTCTATGTACCTATCAACCGTTTCATCCCATGTCTCTCGCCGCTTTTTATCTGGCAGATAACGAGCATACCGGCTGATGGCTATGTAATCTTCATACAACATCTTTGTATCTCCACTTTCCACATATCTTATTCTCCCAATCCCAAGTGTCACCTACCTTGGACATTGCACTGTTCTCTTTCTCTCTCTCGTAATGCCAAACTTTGTCTTGGAAATCCATAACTGAAAAGTACAGAACCCCTCTTCCTTCCGATTCATGAAACTCTTGGAGAAAATTCACAGCCTCTTCTGCCAAGTCACGCCTTGCTTGGTCTATCTGCAACTGATCGTACTGCTTTTCCTTTGCGTTCTTTTTTCTTACGTTCATGCGGCCTCCTTAGCCTTACGTTTAAAGTCATCTGATTCATCTTCAGCAAACACACCGTGCTTGTAGAACCCTGCTATCTTTAGCACCACCCTGGACAACGCACGTTTCTCTGCCATCGCTACTGGATAGGACTGCTTAGTATTGTTAGCCGATGCTTCGCCAAAGGATTCCATTACAACGTCACCTTTCTTAGCAACAGCCTTCATTACTACAAAGTCAGGCGGTACGATAGACTCAACATAATACTTAACCTCAATGTTATTATGGAATTGAATCTTCTCGATACCACTGCGGGTTATGATTGTCATACCACGGCCACCAAACTTTAACTCATGGGTGTCCTCACCCTTGACTAGCCCGTTAGCCACGAACAACTCACGCAACATATCATTCTTAGTGGTCATCTTTTCTCTCCTTCATTAACGTCCACAACTCGGCAAGAACCTCCTCAATTAACTCGATCCTATTTTCTAACATATTCTTTTCATGATCCTGAACTAGAGTAGAAACCCTAGGTGTACTATATGCGTCAATGTTTACACTCATTTTATATTCCTGTCTGCACGGTTTAGTGAACGATCTCTCTTATTCTTTATCATTTCCATCCAAATATTATACTTTAGTTTATTACTTTTATTAACATCATTTTGATCGGGATAGTCATATTCTCCATGGTTATGATTAGTATGTTTCTTTGATGGAGATATCATAGAATTTGCACGGCGTGCTCGAGAACCCATTACTTTGTACCTCCATAAGATTCTTCAAACTCTTTTAACTTATCCGTAACCTTCTCATCATCAACCTTAACCCAAGAGTAAGATGCACCATCATCTGGGTTAGGATACACACACTTAAGAGTTACAATCTTAGTCTCTACTGAAGGTCTAGTCTCTCCTTCTGCTGGTCTTCGTGCCTCAGCCATGGCTTCACCCCATCCAGATAAGATACTGTTAGCAAAGGCTACCATGTCAGTTGTCTTCCGCATTACTTAAACTCCTTAAATAGTATTCAGCATCCACGACTGCTAAAGGTTTATGTCTGTTCTTCTTGATGATAGCACAGGGTTCGTGGCCTCCTGCATTTGCTTCAGCCTGTTCGTATGCTTTCCATACATTAACACGCTCTTGATTCTTGCACTCAAACGAGTGCTTTGTTAACTCCCTTGCTCTTGGTGATTGCTTAACGTCCTCACCACTAGCGCCCATTGAGGTACTGGTTACATCATCAGGTTCCAGTTCAGGAAACACCTTGAGTATCTGTTCCACTACCCATTTCTGCAGGTTTCTTCCCTTTGCTTTTGATGACTGACTTAGCATATCCTTTCTCCTTCACCTTAGCCTCGCATCTAGCGAACCATTGCTCTCTAGTCTCATCCTTTTGTTTACCCATTACTCCTATAGTATTCTTAAACATATCTGCGTAAGGAATCTCTTGACCACCCATGAACTGCTTAGAGTATCGAGCAACCCAGCACCTGTCACATAGGTTATGCTCGGCATGTGTAGCGGGACGCTTGCAATCATTACACTGATGAAACATTCTTCTTATACTCCTTGTATGCTTGGATCTTTTCATCCCCTTCTAGGGTACGGCACTTACTCTTTGGATACTTGTGAAAGTATTTATCAGCAGGTTTCTCACGGAATGCAGTACCCATATCAGCAGAGCGTACACTAGCATAGCCTAGCCCACCAGTTCCGATACCGCTATCAGCAATGGATGTTTCAACTGCTTGATCTTCTGAGTATGCCACTCTCTGCCCTCCCAATACTTGTGGAATCATGGTAGTATCATCAAGCCTACCCTGTTGTACAGCCAAATAACAATCCCATATACGCTTAGTATAAGGGGCTTTCTTTTCCTTGCTTCCCGGTAATCTATCAAGCCAAGATACACAGTCTAAAATGTATGTTAAGGTAGCATCTTTGATAGTTACATTATAACTCTGATTCATACTGAGTTTATCCTTTGCTTGCCGGGATTCTCTGAGATGATTCTCAGCCCTTCTTGCTATTATTTCAAATGGTTTCATATTAATCTCCTACTATATAAGGACTCTACCCTTTATTTGACATATCATTTAACCCTAATATAATAGTGTTCTTATATACCTTTACCATTAAATGTGGTAAAAAAGTGGTAAAGTCCTTATTAGGTAGAAGACTATCTCTATATTACTAAGGCCACTTCATACATATATACTACTATAAGTTATACTTATGTCTAATCCAGAGGACAGAGAGCGTACCAGAATGAAACGTCAACGTAATCTGGTAGCCAAGAACAATAAATATAAACCTAAAGCACTGTCTAATAAGAAGGTTTACAAGCGTACTAAGTTTGACTCTCAACAAGATAGTTGAATGCTTTACCCGCATCAGCGGCGGCATCAAACAAAAACTTCTTATCACTCTTGAGTCGCTTCAACCACCCATGAATGTACTGTGTGTGCTGTAGTTTTTCAAGCGGAATTCCCACATGGGAGCATAACATAGCCGCACCTAACTCAGCAACCAGTTCTTCATAAGCGTAGGCTTCAGTCTCATACTTCTTACCTCTTGTTCTATCAAGCCTGTGTTTAGCACCAGTAGCATGGACAGTTTCATGTCCCTTGGTAGCCTCAAACTCCTCCCAAGTATGGAATGAAGACTCTTGAGGGCAACCGATAGCATCATCTGATGGACGGTAGAACGCACTATCACCACCATAATGTATGCCACCCTTTAGATTAATCTTCTCAATATAAGAATCAATCACAGACTTAACCTCAAAGTCAGCGAGTATTGCATCAGGTACAGGGTCAGGTAGGTTAGGTATCTCTTCTCTATTCCAGACTCTATATGTCTTGGACATAGGGAAACTACTCTCTTCACCTGTTCGCTTGTCAGTAGACCGGTTCATCTTAAAGAACATTATCTGTTCGCTTGTATCCCAAGCATCATCAGGAATAGGTCGTTCATTACCTGTCAGTTTCTTTAACTGGTTCAAAGTAAACCAATCATTAGAGTTATACTCAGATAATAGATTAAGTATTACCCAGTTTATACCACTATACTGACGTTTACTTACCCCATTACGTGCACCATGAGGTATCAATGTAGATACAGTACCGTCATTCTTCCACCTCTTAACCCAAGGAGAGAAGGGAGCATCCAATCCCTCCTTAATACAGTTATCATACTCCTCAAGTCTTGATACAAGAGAAGGAACAACAGCATCATACACCTTATCCAATGCTTTCATGCTAACCTCCTAAGTAGGGTATCAATTCACTCTCGGTTAACTCCATCGTTACATCCATGTCCTTGCTAGACAGCCAGAACACAGGCTCTAACTTAGTCTCCATAGGATCACCAGACACAGGCTCCAATGTAATCTCATCCAGTGCTAAGTGTATCATATAAGAATCATCAAAGAACATATCATCTACATAAATAGTTTTATGCCCTTCAATATCCCAAGACGCAGGTGATAACGCATCATATTTAAGCATCATAATCTCCATTAACTGCTCTAGGATCATGCAACTCATAGAGCCTGTATTCACAGTGCTTGTAAACCGCCTCAAGTTCAAGCGGATTAAGAGACTTATCAAGTATCTTACAGATAGATCGAACCATCTCCTCGTCAACAAATTCATCATACCTATTTGACATTACAGTATCTCCGTCATTAAATATATCATAGAAATTATACCAATAACAAAAGCAATACACAACACTATTTCAAAGATCATATTACTATACCTCATCAGGAAAGTTAAAAGAAAAGAAACACTAACTAAATCATATACTTACAGATCATACATCTAAATAAAATACTATACTTTTTCTGCCTCAATACTGTAACATACCCAACAACACCAAAGAAACGACAGCGCCACCTACAACTACGCGCCAGTGAGCCGAAGGCGAATAGAAAGAGAGGCGACTTGTCGCCACGACTCTTGCTGTTACGAGCGCGTCAGCGCGAGAAGACAGGCGCGGCTTGCCGCGACATTCATGCTGTTAGAAATTTTTTTTGCACCACCTTATGGCTGAGGAAAACAGCAAGCCCGAACTGCGGCTTACTGTTTCCCCCAGCGCTATTTAAAGATGAGCCAATGGAGTTTCTTTCATCTGCTCCACAGTATTATAAGTCGGCTCTGTAAGAATTTCAACCACAACAGACTCAACAAACTCAACTGGAAAGCAATCCCAATCAGAGCCAGTACACATCTCAGCAAAGTTCTTTAAATCCTGAGTTGTAAGCGTAGAAACATACGATTCAATAGCAGAATCTCTAACAGCCTTGACTTCTTTCATCATTACTTTTCTCCTTTTAAATCTGACTGCGTAAGCCAGCGAGTAATGCGAGATCCGCATCGTTCTCGGCTGTCTTCGCACTGTCCCGCTCCATGATCTGCATGGAACGAGTCTCAATGCACGAATCCAGTTTTGAATAGAAGCCCTCAGGATATGCTTCGACCAGTTCAAACGATTCAGCGAATGTTACTTGAGCCATGGCGTCATCATTCAAGTCTTCCCATTCTCTAACCAGAGGCCGGGTATTCATGCCACGTCTAACGGCTTCGGATATCTCCGCTTCCTTCGCCCTTACTGGGTACCGAAGATACGAGAGAAAATCCATAGGCTCACCACTGAACGGATGCGTCATGCAATCCGTCATGTTGAACACTACCCAAAGATACTTGCCCAACTCGTCTGCATCCGGGTCCCGCTCCAACCCAAACGGGGCAGGTCGCTCGACACCTTCAAACGCTTTGTTCAGGTTCTCGCGCTCGATCCGCTTCATGATCTTAGATTTGGTCACACCGCAGAACGTGCCGGTTATTTGAAAGGGCATCAGGTGAATAGCGTTCAGGTCTAGATTGAACTCGACCACGTTTTTTACTGCGCGTAAAGTGTGAACTTTAGCCATTTTAAATGCTCCTAAGTAGTTGAAAGTGAAAGACAGTTTGAACACTTGTCCAGGTGGGTACAAAAAGAGCTAGTCGATAGCGTTCTGCTCCAACAGCGCGTCGACCAGAAGAGCCTCAACATCTACAGCCATGTTCCCGTAAGCGTGGTTCTTGTGAAGATACTGCTCGGTGTCGTCATCATTGGGATTCCACATATCCCACTGAAACTGTTTTTCCTTTCGCAGGATGTTTAGAATCTCGCATAGGGTGTTGATGCGGATGTCATAGTACAGTTTGCTTTTGCATTCCATGATGCTCTCCTTGATTGATTGATTGAACTAGATAATCCCCTTCATGCGGGCCATGTAGTCGCACGACCCGCAAGCCCTGCGCAAGTAGGCTCGGATAATGCGCCAGTGGGAATTGATCCAGTACCCAGACCTTAGCAGAAAGAGAGGCACGGGTAAAGACTTTAACCCCAAAGGATTTCTATGACGGCTATAAGAAATCTCTGCGCGGGAACGCTTGACAAAGTGACACTGATCTGATCGCTCCTGACAAACCTGTTGTTAAGGTAGTGAGCGTTAGCGGGGTTGTAATAA
>Ga0209992_10004108_pt1 | contig 11681 bp, 9 predicted proteins | sample 2SBtaG_2_FD_182564 | JGI IMG/M metagenome (GOLD analysis project Ga0209992, IMG submission 182564) | Deep subsurface microbial communities from Kolumbo volcano to uncover new lineages of life (NeLLi) - 2SBTROV12_ACTIVE470 metaG (SPAdes)... | ecosystem: Environmental > Aquatic > Marine > Volcanic... | reverse complement strand
GCGCCGCTGCGACAAGCTCCGACATGCCGCGCAGTCTGCCGGAGTCCGGCGCGGCTCACGGCATGCCGGACAAAATCCGGAATGGGCGTCGAAGATCGCCGTCTTCCCGACCCATTCCGGATTTCGTCCGAGCTGAACCTGCATGCGCGTGATGCGCGTGATGCGCGTGCATGTGCGTCGGACGATCTTGGACACATGTGGACACCGTCGGACGGACACTCCCGGACACTTCGGAGGTCGACCGGGGCGACGTCGCCCGAACGCGGAGCCGGCGCGGACCTTGCTCTCGATCCGGCCATGTTCGTTCATCTCGTAGCTCGTTGCTCCGGGCGCATTCGCGGGCGCCGCGCGGCGTGGCTGTGGAGGCGTCTGCGCGCGCGCTTCCCGACCGCGATCGCCGCAGCGCTCATGCCCGACCACCTTCACCTCATCGTGTTCGTGGAGGATCCGAAGGCCGCTCAAGAGCGGCTGGCGGGAACCCTCGGCGCCTACGCGCGGCGGTTCGGCGACCGCTGGCACCGGGTCCCGGAGCCCGCCCCCATCCCGGATCGCAAGCACCTCGCCCGACAGGTTCGGTACGTCGCGCTCAACCCCTGCCGGTCGGCGCTCTGTCGCGACCCGTTGTCGTGGCTCTGGTCGACCCATCGGGACGTCGTGGGCGCCGTCGTCGATCCTTGGGTCACCGCCGATCGCCTGGCCGACGCGCTGGGCCGACCCCGCGGCGGCTTCTCCGCCCGCCACCACCGGTACGTCTCGGGCGACCCGTCCGTCGCGCCCGGCGGCACGGCGCTGCCGGTCCCGCTGCCCGTACGAGGCGATCGCGACGGGGTCCTCCGCGCCGCGGCGATGGCCACGCAGTACGTCGATCCTGCCGACCGGAGGAGCAGGCGCCGGGCCGCTCGGGCGGCGCTCGCGCTCGGTCGATGGATGCGGCTGCCCGTCCCGGTGTGGAGGAGCCTGGTCGACGTCTCCCGATCCCGCGCCTACGAGTGGGCGGCGTCCGTCTCGGCGGCCGACCTGGACGCCGCCCTCCGCTGCCTCGCCGACCCACGCCTGCGCGACCCGGTCGGAGTGGCCGCCACCCCCACCTCACCCCTGCAGCCCTGACCCGGACGAAATCCGGAATAGGCATCGAAGTCGGCCGTCTTCCCGCCCCATTCCGGATTTTGTCCGGCACACCCGGCAGAGGCCTGCGTGGACTCCCATGGCAGACTCCGCCGCTGTGTTGGGCAGGTTCGGAGCGGTTTGGGGCGTCGTGGGCGTCGTGGCGCTGGTGGTGAAGGCGCTTTGGCGTCTTTCGCCCCGAGCCGTGGAGGCGTGGGAGATGCCGTGGACGACCCTGCACTGGGCCGTCTTCGTGCCCTGGGTCGTGTTCATGGCGTGGTCCGAGGGCTATCGAGGCTTCCAGCAGCTGTTCGCCCCCCGGGTGGTGGCCCGGGCGCGCACGCTGATCGACGACCCGAACCCGGTACGCGTCGCCCTGGCCCCCCTCTTCGCCATGGGCCTCTTCCACGGAACCCGGAAGCGCCTGCTGGTCTCGCGCCTCGTCGTCGCGGGCATCGTCGTGCTCGTGCTCCTGGTGCGGCTCATGCCCCAGCCGTGGCGCGGAATCGTGGACGCGGGGGTCGTGCTGGGCCTCACCTGGGGCACGGTCGCCATCGCGGCTCACGGGATCGCCGCCCTCCTCGGTCGCCCTCCCCGGACCGACCCCGATCTGCCCGACCCCGAGCCGGCCACGTGACCCTCACACGCCCTTCGACGGCCGCGAATGGGAGGCCGACGTCGACGCGATCCGCGCCTATTCGGCCTTCTTCAGCAGATCGTCGAGGCTCGGCTGCCGCTCGGCGGGCGTGACGCGCTCGTCCGGGACGCACACGGTCAGGGCGCCGTCCTCGGGGACCCCGTCTGGGTAGTAGAGGTACCCCAGCCGCACCTCCACGCAGGACCTTCCCTCGTTGGACGCGACCTCCGCGGGGGTGAAGGTCCGCGCCTCGGTGAGGGTCCCGGCCCGGCTGCCGTCGGGCCACCAGACCTCCCCGGCGGCCAGCCGCACCCGCTCCCCGGGGTTCAACGAGCCCAGGAGCCCGCCCATTCCTCCGCCGCCCCCCTCCTTCGGGGGGAGCTCGCCCCCGAGCCGAGCCTTGACCGTCCCGCAGACGGTCTCGAAGGTCACGAGGGTCTCCCCGTCCTCCGTCTCCACCGCGTCCAGGGGGATCTCCGGGCCGTCGTCGTGGATGGGGACGGGCTCGCCGTCCATCGTCAGCGGGATCTCGATGGGCATCCAGTCCGCCGAGCCGTCGTCCGGGACGTGGATGCCGGTGGAGCGCCAAGCGCGCGCGCGCTGCTCCATGGTCGCCGCGAACGGCACCACGACGTTGCGGGAGACCGGCCGGAACGACGGATCGAGGCTCACGCCCGGGGGCAGGTCGTAGCTCGTGCCGTCTTCGAACGTCTCCTTCAGCGGGACGTGGTTCACCCAGGCCAGGTCGGCGCCGTCGACCTCGAGCTCGAGCTCCCAAGCGCCTCCGACCGGCCCCCGCTGGAGGCAGTGGCCCTTCTCGTACGGCACCGACGCGACGCGGACGCGACCCGACTCGGCGATCCCGTCGTCGAGCAGCAAGAGTCGGTCGGGCGTGCGGAGCTGCGGGGCGGGCCACCCCGTCTCGCGGGCCTTCGTCCCCCCGCCGAAGTACCAGGCCCCGTGCCTCACCGCGACCCAGAGCCCGTCGCGCTTCTTGGGCTTCTCCTTCGCCCCGCGCTCCCGCGCCGTCGCGACGGCGCCGGCGAGCCCCTCCTCGAGGCCGGTGAGCCGCCTCTCCTCCTTGCGGGACCAGCCCTCGGCCCCCGCCGCCACGGCCCGCAGGTCGTCCGCGCGGAGCAGGAGCGGCAGCGCCTTGGACGCCAACGCGGTCCGATAGACGCCGCACTGCGCCTCGTTCAGCGACTTCGGGCACGCCCCCCTCAGCACGGCCCGACCCATCCCGAACATGCCCTCGGCGAGGGCGAAGACCGCGCGGGCCGCGTCCACCCCCGAGTGCTCCTCCGTCCAGCGATCCGTGGCGGCCTCGAGGGCCTTCACGGCCTCGGCCATGGCCTGAATGTCCTCGCGCGCCCGCGCGGGGTTCTCCGACAGCGTCGACTTCAGCAGGTCCTTCGCGAGCCCGCGCGCGGCCCTCAGATCGTCCGCGACCGCCGACGTGGGCAGCAGGAGCGCCGCCGCGAACAGCAGCGCCCTCATCGTCGGCGGCGCACGGCGAGGCCGAAGAAGGCCAGCGCCATCCAGCCGCCGGCCGCGCCGCTCATCGACGCCTCCCCTCCGCAGCCCTCGGACGCGCAGCCGTCCTCTTCGATCGGCTCGTACGTGCGCAGCGCGCGGCTGCAGTCGCCGGAGTTCCACGGGTCGTGGTGGAAGCCGTTCCACAGGCGCAGGGCGTCGGCCGCGACGGCCTCGGTCTTCCAGGCGTACAGCCAGCCCGACCGCGTGCCCGTCAGGACCTCGAGCAGCCCGTCCCCGTCGATGTCGCCGACCACCGGCGTACCGAGGATCCACTGGCCCACGTGCTTCGGCCAGCCCGCCGGCTCGCGCCCCGTGTGGTCGAACGCGTGGAGGATGCCGCCCGCGGAGCCGTTGATCGCCTCGGGGAAGCCGTCGCCGTTCAGGTCGACGATCGACGGGTTCAGGAAGAACTGCATGTCCTCCATGATCCGCGGGAAGAACTCGAGGTACGGCATCTTCGGGCCGACGTTGGAGTCGACCGTGGTGCCGCTCCAGCCCGCGAGCAGGTGGTCGTGGTCGTGGCGCTTGCCGTCGTGCAGCAGGCCCGTGGCGTACTCGAAGCCCATGGCCCCGACGAAGTAGTCGACGCTGCCGTTCTGGTCGAGATCGCCGAACGCGCCGCTGTTGATCATGATCAGCCCGGCGCCCGACTCCGAGCTGTTGGTGCCCGTCCCGAACTCCGAGGCCACGCGCGCGAACCGGGCGTACTCGGAGCCGTCGTCGTTCAGCATCACGCCCGCGTCCGCGATCGTGTGCATGGCGACCTCCATCGTCCCGTCGCCGTCGAGGTCGCAGAGGGTCGGCGACCCGGGCACCCCCTCGCCCACGACCGGCAGCGCGTTCGTGTAGGCGCCGAACAGGTACGCCGGCCAGCCCTCCTCGATCACGCCCTCGTGGGAGATGGCGTACCCGAGGCCGTAGGTGCCCGTCGTCTTCTGGTTGGTGCCGATGACGATCTCGGGGTGCCCGTCGCCGTCGATGTCGCCGATCGCGGGGGAGCTGATGATGCGCTCGCCCTTGCTGATGGTGCCGCCCGCCTGCTCGTACTCGGTGCGCAGCTCCAGGGGGAAGCCGGCCGAGAAGGTGCCGTCGTCGTGGAACGCGTACACGCGGCCGTTCATGCCGCCGATGGCGATCTCGAGGTCGCCGTCGCCGTCCAGATCGCCGAGGGCGGGGCTGCTGAAGAAGCCGTTCTCCCAGGCGTTGTCGACGTTGCTGATCCCGCGCACGAGCGTCTCGTCCATCGTGAACGGCCACCCGCCCCGCACGGCCCCGTCGTGCTCGATCACCCAGAGCCCGCCGTCCATCGTCGCGAACACGATCTCGGCCGTGCCGTCGCCGTCCAGATCGCCCACCGCGGGCGACGAGATCACCGTCTGCCGACGGTCCGTGGAGACGGCCCCGCCCGCGAACGCCTCGGCGGCGAGGTGGTTGCGCTCGTGGTCCGGATCCACGACCTCCAGCAGGTCCGCCTTCACCGGGAAGCCCGGCTTCACGACGCCCATGCCGTCCATGGCGATCAGCTCGCCGTCGCTGTTCACGATCACGATGTCGTCGACCCCGTCGCCGTCGAGATCGGTGACGTTCGGGCTGGACTCCAGGGAGTGCCCGAGCTTCTTCGGGAAGCCGGGCATCGTCTGGGGGTCGGTGCGCGCGTAGATCATCTTGCGCATCTCCCCGAGCCGGCCCTCGGCGTCGGTCACCTGGAGCCGCAGCGTCACGGCGGGCGCGTGCACCTTCCACGTCTTGCTGACGTTGGTGTCGTTGCGCGCGTAGAGCCCCATCGGCGCGTCGGGATCCGGGTGGATCTGCGCCAGGTTCACCGTGCCGAGGCGTCCGCTGACGGGCGAGTCGACGCCTCCCGAGCCCGTCGCGACCGTCGTGAACTCCTCCTCGAGCGGGTCCATGCCCGGGGCCGCCTGGAGCTCCCAGTCGAAGTCCGAGGACCGCGACGCGGCGAGGCCGGTGACCTCGATGGTGGGCGTCTGGGCCGGGTCGAAGGGCACGAACCAGTCCGGCGTGAGGATGTCGGCCTCGGGCGGGATGTCCGCGGCGACGATGCGCTGGACGAGGGCGTCGGCGTTCATGCGGCCGTAGCCGAACCACGCGTCCCAGCCCTCCCGGCTCGGGTAGCGCCCCTCGTCGCTGTCGTCGGGGTTGAAGGCGACGTCGTGCACCGCGCGGGTCATCAGCTGATACATCTCGTTGGACGAGAGCGGCGAGGCCAGGATCCCGTCCTCCACCGCGTCGCGCATGGCCGAGTGGGCCAGGCCCGCGATGCCCGAGCTCACGCCCACCGCGCCCGACGAGCAGGCCTCCGCCGCGACGGACAGCTGCAGGCGGCCGCCGTAGTTCGTGCAGTTGGAGAAGGCGAAGTAGGACCGGACGTTCTCGTGCTCGGTGGAGTCGTGGCGGATCGCGTGCACGTAGACCGTGTGGTGGTTCGCCGACGGGAAGTTGGCGTGCCACGACGTCTCGTCCGCGGCCGACGCCATGAGGGTCACCCCCGCGTCCCACGCGTACTCGATGGCGTCCACGGCGCCCTGGGTGTTGTTGAGCGTCCCCAGCGCGCACTGGATGACCGCCACGTCGTTGTCCACGGCGTACGCGACGGCGTCGGCGAAGTTGTTGGTGTCCGCGACGAAGCTGTCGCCCACCCGCAGGAACACGCCCATGCAGTTGGGGCAGCTGCCGATGGAGCCGCCCGCGCCGTCGCCCTCCGCCACGGACCAGCGCCCCTCCTTGCTGCCGTGGGAGTAGCCGTCCTTGAGCGCCTCGTCGTAGGGGTTGTTGTCGTTCCAGAAGAAGTCCCACCCCGCGATGTCGTCGATGTAGCCGTTGCCGTCGTCGTCGACGCCGTCGGACCAGACCGCGATCAGGTCGCTCGGGTCCTTGATGTTCGAGGCGTGGCCCCCGGGCAGGTCGCCGATGTCGGGGAGGATCCGGGAGTCGCCCGCCCAGTCCTCCATGTTCACCACGCCGTCGCCGTTGCAGTCGAAGAGGTCGTCGCGGTCCCCCACCGGGATGCACTCGGGGTCGTCGGACGCCGCGGCGTCGGGCAGCTCGGCGGTGTGGATGCGGAACTTGTTCGTGAGCTCGCCCTGATCCCACTCGATGCCCGAGTCGAGGATGGCGATGGCCACGTCCGAGCGCCCGACCGTCGTGCCCCAGGCACGGTCCACCCAGTTGCCCGAGCCGAGATCGCGCTCGTTCTCCGGGATCGACGCCGGGTTGATCTCCGGGGCGATCCCCGAGCCCAGGTACCACTCGCTGTAGGGGTCGTAGTCGCTCGGACACGCGCCCCCGGTGCCGCAGTCGGGGTAGGGCCCCATGGGCACGTCGGCGACGGCGGAGGCGGGGAGGGACAGGACGGCGAGGACCGCGAGGACCGAGAACTGCGACTTGGAGACCATGCGAGCGCATATATCAGAGGCGCGCGGCGCGCGTGCGGGTTTAGATTGCGGGCATGCGCACCCCTTGGCTGCTCGCCACGCTCCTCCTCGCCGGCTGTCCCGGCGACGGCAACCTGATCCCCGACGACGACGACGACGACTCGACGCCCGAGCCGACGCCCGAGCCGATCGACTGCGTCGCGAAGGCGAACCCGCTTCCGGTGGACTTCGAGACGGTCGAGGAGATCGTCTCCGCCGAGGACTTCGTGTTCGGCATGGACGGCGAGGTCCTCAGCATCGACCCGGCGGGCACGCTCGTGAGCTCCACGCGCGACGGGGACCACGAGATCCTCGTGCCCGGCGTCGTGGGCCCGGTGGAGGCGGGCGGATCCGCAGGCATCTCCATGCTCCCGAACGGGGACATCATCGTGGCCGACGTGGGCGCGGGCGCCCTCGTGCGGGTCACCCCGGACGGCGGCCGGGAGACGATCCTGAGCGGCCTCGCGTACCCGAACGGCGTGGAGATCCACCGCGACGGCTGGATCGCCGTGGCCGAGAACGACGGCGCCCAGGTGCGTCGCGTGGACCCGGACACCGGCGAGTTCGTGATCCTCGGCACGGACCTGTTCGCTCCCAACGGCGTCACGTTCAGCCCCGACTGGAACACGCTCTACGTCGGCAGCTTCGGGGGCGGGACCGTGCACTCGATCCCCCTCGACGACGAGGGCGCCGCGGGCCCCCCGGTGCAGTTCGGCGACACCTTCGACTTCACCCTGAAGGGCGGCGGCGGACCGCCCTGGGGTCTCGACCCGTGGACGACCGCCTGCGAAGGGCTGGACGCGCGCGACGACTGCACCCTCGTGGATCAGCCCGGCGAGTGCGTGGACCTCGGCGGCGGCTTCCTGCAGTGCGAGGCGCCCGACCCGTTCGGCGCGGCGTGCGAGGGCCTCGAAGAGGGCGCCGAGTGCGCCCTGCTCACCGAGACCGGCATCTGCGAGAACTTCGGCTTCGACATCGTGTGCAACAACCCCAGCTGGTGGGGCGGCGGCGACGGCGGCGGGGGCCTCGACGGCATCGCCGCGGACATCTGCGGCAACGTCTACGTGACCGAGTTCACGTCCGGCCGGATCTTCCGCTGGACGGAGGAGGGCGGCGTCCCCGAGATCGTCGTGACCCTGCCCAGCTGGTGGATCCCGAACATGGACTTCGGCCCCGGCCTGGGCGGCTGGGACGAGACCAAGCTCTGGGTGAACACCCGCGACAGCGACCAGATGTACGGCCTCGACATCGGCCTGCCGGGCCGCCCCGTCGCCCACCGCCCCGAGTAGCGTGCGCCTCCCCGCGGTCGCGCTGACCGTCGCGCTCGCCGGCCCGGCCTACGCGGGGGGCGGGCCCACGAACGTCGTGGTGCTCTACAACGCGGACATCCCCGACTCGATGGAGACCGCGGAGCACTACGCCGAAGCGCGCTCCGTCCCCCACGACCACCTCTGCGCCCTCACGGGCGCCGCCCTCGCCGAGGCCGTCGTCTCCTTCGACGACTTCGTCGCCCTCGTGCGCGGCCCCCTCGACGCCTGCCTCGAGGCGCTCCCCGAGCCCGACGCCATCGACTACCTGGTGGTGGCGAAGGGCCTCCCCTACCGCGTCGACCTTCCGGACGGCGGCTACCACACGAGCCTGGGCGCGATGCTCCAGGTGGGCCACACCACCCACGCGACCACCGACGCCGAGCTCGCGGGCTTCTCCGCCGAGAACATGTTCCGGCGCATCCAGAACCCGTTCTTCCCGCACGACTCGAGCCCGCAGCCGGGCGACTACACCCTGAGCAACCCCACCGAGGGCGCCTACACCGCCGCCACGTGGTGGACGCGACGCGACGAGCTCCCGCCGAGCTTCCGCCGGACAGGCGGCGCGGAGATCAACCGCTGGGTGATGGACGACACCCTGTTCGTCGTCACGCGGCTCGACGGCTTCGATCACGAGGACGCGAGGGCCCTCGTGGACCGCGGGGTGGCCGCCGACGGCACGTTCCCCACCGCCGAGCTGCTCGGCATGGCCGCCGCCGACGGGGCCCGGGGCGCGCGGGATCCCGAGGCCGAGTACACGTCGCGGATGCTGTCGGGGGCGGGCTTCAACGCGCCGTGGCTCCCCGAGCACGACGACGCCCTGGCGGGCCACGACGTCGCCGCCTACTTCACCGGCGCCGCCCAGCTGCGCGACGCGATCGACGGCCAGACCTACGTGCCGGGCGCCATCGTCGACAACCTCACCAGCTACGGGGCGGTCCCCGCCAACTGGTTCTGCGGGGAGACCTGCCCCGAGGCCGAGTCCCAGACGTCGATCGCGCGGTTCGTCCGGGCGGGCGCGACGGGGGTGCACGGGACCGTCGCCGAGCCCTTCAACCCCGTGTTCCCCAACGCCGGGACGCTGCTGCTCTACACCGCCGGCTACAACCTCGCGGAGTCCTTCTTCTTCAACCAGCGCTGGCTCTACTGGCAGAACCTCTACGTGGGCGACCCGCTCACCACGCCGTACGCCGAGCGCCCGACGATCGACGGCCCCGCCGCGCTGCCCGAGGGCACCGAAGGCTGGGTCCTCACGGGGGATCACCCGGACGGGGTCGCCTCCATGACGGTCCGCGTCGACGGCGTCGTGGTGGCCGAGGGCGAGGGCGACGTGGAGGTGGACGTCTCCGACCTGGTGGAGGGCGACGTGCTGGAGGTCTTCGTGACGGCGACGGCGGCGGAGGCGACGCTCGATCGGCCGGGCTGGGACGTGGAGGCCCCCGTCGCGCGCGCGGACGTTCAGGGGTGGGCCTCGGCAACGCTGACGATCGGGCCCGCCCCCGCCGAGCCGCCGCCCGCGGAAGACGCCTGCGCGGGCTGCGGAGGGGCGCCTGCGGTCGCGATGCTGCTCGTCTTCCCGTGGGGAGCGACCCGCCGGAATCGGTTCGGTCTTTCGCAATAGCGACCCCGGGGTGTCGTACCTCTCACCAGGAGAGACGAATGACCCCGATGTTCCGCGCCACCACCGCCCGCAACTCCAACTTCGCCGCCTTCGTGGCCGGCTGCGCTGCCGTCCTGGGCGCCCTCTACCTCGTCGCCGGCGTGCAAGCCGCGGCAGGCACCGTCGCCCACTTCGCGACCACCGACGCCCGGACCCACGAGGTCCGCCCGGACTTCGACCCCGCCCACCACGCCGCGTCCGACGGCACCGCCGACGCGCACCCCGACCTCTCGGCGGACGCCGGCTTCGGCCCCTCGATCCGCCTCCCGAACCTCCCCACGTTCATCCGCTGAAAGGGTCGGTAAGGCCTCGGAAGGACGGGAAAGCCCCCCCCTCGATACGTTGGTCTCAGGCCGATCCGTCGGCCCGGAGACCCCCATGCACCGTCGAATCCTCGTCGCCTCCGCCGTCCTGGTCCCCGCCGTCGCGTGGGCCGGCGGCCACTCGCACGATCACGACGGCGAGACCTTCGACACGCACGGGGAGCTGATCCATCACTTCGAGGAGGCCTGCGAGAAGATGATCGAGTTCGATCACGACGCTCGCGGACAGGCCATCGCGCCGGGTGCCGACGTCTCGGAGGCGTACGCGGAGTGGGGCGTCCACATCGAGTTGTTCGAAGACGAGTCGATGGCGACGTCCCTGCCCGTGTATGCCTTCGACACGGCGAACCCGCCCGTGGGCATGGAGCACCTGGGCAGCCCCCACGTCGACTTCGGCGGGTCCGGGTGGGGCATCGGCGGCGCGGCCGACGGCGCGGCCCCCAACAACCACTTCATGGGCAACTCGGTCCGCAGCGAAGAGGGCAAGCCGTCCTGGTACCGCCTGACGTTCGACGAGCCGATGTGCGTGTGGGGCGCCAGCTTCGTCGACATCGGCGGCTTCGGCGCGGGCACCAACAACCAGGACCTCGGCGCCCAGCTCCTCCTCTACGACCACCCCGAGGACCCGAGCGAGAGCGACTGGGTCTTCTCCACGTACGCCGACGGCTTCGGCACCAACGGCCTGCAGTGGGTCGACACCCACGGGTACTGCGGCGTCGACGCGATCATGATCGACATCTACGAAGAGGGCGCCTGGGACTGCCTGTGCCTCGAGGAAGACGACGGCAGCGGGGCGCCGATCCCGCGCGACGGGAGCACCGGCGACGTCCTGACGCTGAACTCGGACCCGCCCACGTGCAGCGCGGCCGCGGCCCCTGGAGGCGCCTGGTCCCTCCTCCTGCTCCTGGTCGTCGGGAGACGCCGATTCCGCGCCTGAGCCCCGCCCTCGTCGCCCTGACCGTCGTCCTGCCGGGCGTCGCCCACGCGGAGTGTTTCCGCCTCATCGACTTCCAGACCGATCACGCCGGGGAGCCTCTGCGCAGCGGGGACGACCTGTCGCTCGCCTACGCGGCATGGAGCGTCGAGCTGGGCGCGCCGGATCCCGAGGCTCCCGTGCCCGCCGTCGCCGAGGAGGGCGATCCCGAGGACCTCGCCGCGGGCGGCTTGGCGGTCCACGTCGTGCACTTCGAGGACCCCTTCTGCGTCCGCTCCGTGGACCTCGACGGGTTCACGGGGGGCCAGGCCGCGGTCACCCCGCAGTGCTTCGACGGCACGTCGCTCCCGCCGATTCGGGCGGAGGATCCCGGGACCCAGGCGTACGACGAGCTCTGCGGGATCGGCACGCTGCGCATCGAGTTCTGGGAGAGGGACGTCGCCCCGAGCTGGGACGACCTCTGCATCGACCTCGATCCCGGGACCATCGACGGGCCGTGCGGGGACATGAGCGCCGCCGATCCGCCCCCGGCCCCGGTGTTCGAGGACGACGATCCGCCGCCCGTGGACGCCACCGACTCCTGCGCGGGCTGCGACGACGACACGGTCATGGCGTGGCCCGGCCTCGTGCTCCTGGGCGGCTTCGGACGACGGCGAGGGAGAGACACCCTGTAGGCTGGCGCGATGTCGGTCGTTCGTCACTCCACGTGCCCCCTGTGCGAAGCCATGTGCGGGATCCTCGTCACGACC
>Ga0209992_10004107_pt1 | contig 11686 bp, 13 predicted proteins | sample 2SBtaG_2_FD_182564 | JGI IMG/M metagenome (GOLD analysis project Ga0209992, IMG submission 182564) | Deep subsurface microbial communities from Kolumbo volcano to uncover new lineages of life (NeLLi) - 2SBTROV12_ACTIVE470 metaG (SPAdes)... | ecosystem: Environmental > Aquatic > Marine >... | reverse complement strand
CAGACCATAAAATCAATGAGATTTTTTTATAGTGTGGTTATCATATAATATATTTCTATCAATTAAACTTTTTTAGACCTTGATTTTCATAAAATTATTGTCATTTTATGAAAATTCACTTTTTGCAACTTTTTGTTAAACCTTTTTTTCAGGTTATTAAACTTTATTATTTTTATTTTAATTGTTATACAATGGAAGAATCAAATAAGAATAAACTATTACAGTTTATTAAACAGCGGGAGAATGAAGAGATATATTTGAAAAAAACTTTTTTTCAAAAGTCCAAATTTTCACAAAATTGATTCCTTTATTTTATCGTTTAATTTATGTTTTTTTGATATTTAACCCAGTAAATATAATACCTTATGACTTTGTTTCATATTTTAATCTATTTTTAAGTATAAATTTTGCACTTTGTTGTGCAAAGTTTGCACAAAAAAAAAAGTGTTTTGCACATCAAAGTGCAAAGTTTGCACAACAAAGTGCAAAATTTGCTTACCAAAGTGCAAAATTTGCTTACCAAAGTGCAAAATTTGAACACCAAATTGCATTAGTATGGTTATATATAATATATTTCTATCAATTAATCATTTTAAGACCCTGATTTTTCATAAAATAATTATCAAGTTATAAAAATTCATTTTTTGCAATTTTTTTGTTTTACCTTTTTTTAAGGTTATTAAACTTTTATATTTTAATTTTAATTGTTATAGGATGGAAGAATTAAATAAGAATAAACTATTTTATGACTTTGTTTCATATTTTTATCTATTTTTAAGTGTAAATTTTGCACAACAGAGTGCAAATTTTGCACAACAAAGTGCAAAACACAATTTTTTTTTTGCAAAGCATAATTTTTTTTTTGCAAAGTTTGCACACAAAAGTGGAAAATTTGTACATCAAATTGTAAATTTATTCATATTATTCCAATATTTTGATAAATAGAAGAGTGGTATATATTTAAAAGACTGTAAATAAAACTATATTTAATAAAATATTATATTCTTTTCTTTCCTCTTCTTTCTTTCTCTCTTCCCTTTTCTAATCTCACCGTCTCCTACACCATAACGGGACATTTTAACCTTACTTTTTTTAACTTTCTTGACCTCTTCCAATTCATTGGTGTCAACTTCATCCCCACCTCTAACAGCCAATAAGTTTTTAGTTTTAAACTTTCTTCCATCATTTAAAATCACAATATCACCATCAATATCAATAACCTTAAAAACCCTTCCACTCCATCTTGGTATATATCCTTTATCAAACTGTCCTCGTCTCTTTTTAGTTCTTACTGTATCACCTATTGACAATCTATTAAAGTTTTTATTATTAACTTTTCTTTTATTATCATTTAATGTTCCAATAAAATACATATTATCTCCTCTCATAACATCATTTGGTTTAAGTGATAAAATACCCGCGTGTGGTGTATTATTATAATTTTCTATAAATATATCAATATAATCAATCCATTTAGTTTTACCTGTATGACTAAAATATTTATGAAGTGCATTCTTAACCCTCTTACTAAAATTATCAATAACTGCAAGAGCCTTATGGTCTCCTACATCATTTGTAATGTGAACAATATCTTTATTTTTCATCATAGTTTTAAAAACACCCTTAAATTCGTTACCATTATCAGTCATCAAAAGTTTCATATCTTCAATGTCAAACACCCTTTTAACTTCTTCAGGTTTTTTATTCTTCAATGGATAAGCCATCCCCTGTCTTGTAAATAAATTAACTAAAATCAATATCCATTTATAACCTTTATTAGTTCTACTATATGATGACATATCCAATAGGTCAGCCATATAATCGCCGTTAAAAGCAGTAATAAAACCTTTTCTTTTTCTAACCAGTTTATGAACTTGATCTTCCTTCTGTTGTTCAATAAATTCTTTAACGTCTTTATATTGATACCCTTCATCTTTAACAATTTTCCAAAATTTAGATAAACTAGGAAATCCGTACTTAATATACAATTGATTCATTTATATATTAAGCTTTGATAATAATCTGTTTAATATTCTTTCCCCTTGATAGAGCAACATATTTTAATCGTTCGTCTAATTTACTCCATTCATAGATACAATATTTTTTATCAAAGGATGAACCTTGACTTTTATGTATTGTCATACAATAACCCAATATAAGAACCTTACTAAATATCTTTTTACAAACCTTTATTTTATTGTCTTCGCAATCTTTAACATAAACATAAGATTTATTAATTTTACATACCTTATACTCAACATTCTTTTTAATATCATATTCATTAACAACACCAATTAAAGGAACACCTTTTTTTATTCTCATATCACCAAATAATTCATAATCTTTTTTAACAAAATATTCATTACATCCTTTATTAATTTCATTAACTTTTTTATTAGTGTACGCTAAGTTTACATAATGAAATTTCTTTTTATCTTTAAACTTTTTTATATCAATACTATCAACATTCATACATAAATTAAAAAGTTCATCATCACTTCTTCGACATTTAGTTAAAGACATTTTATTACCTTCACAAAGTTCATAAAGTGCTCTACTATTTTTATAATAATCACACTCTTTATTTATTCTATCATTAACTGGTGCCAATTGTGCAAAGTCGCCAACAATTAAGAACTTAATTTTACTAAAACTTTTAATATATAATAATAATGCATAAAATTTCTCTTGAAGCATTGATATTTCATCTATTATTAAATATTCATAATTATCCAGTTTTTGTTTTAACAATCTATTATTATTAAATACTCTTCTCGCCCAATTGTGAATAGTTGAACCACCAATTAACAGAGCGGATTTATTTGTTGGAGTTAATAAAATACATTGTTTATCCTCTTTAAATTTATTAATAATATAACTTTTACCAGTTCCCGCTCTGCCCTCAATAAAACAACTATCTTTAATTTCATCAACTTCTTTATATTCAAATTCTTCTAAAATATAATTATTAGTTTGTTTATAAAAAGATTTAACACCATCAACTTTTAATCTTTTAGGTTCTTCATATTTATATTTATTTAAATCAATATCTATTTTATGATCACAATGAAATAGAACAGCATCTGTATTATATTCAGATATAATCCCCCCTTCATTTTCAACTAATTCTTTGATTTTATAAAGTTCTATTGCTTCCTCATCTAATATTTGATTATAAAAGGGTTTATAATCATTTAAATATTCATATTCATCTTTAGAAATAATTTCATAAACATCATCAACTAAATGATAAACAAAACTATCTTTTTTACCTAACCATATATTAGAAGCCTCATAAATAGATGATGAATAATTGACTTTATAATATTCAGTTTTATTACGATTAAAACAACCTATTAAAGTATTAAATGCTTTCTTCTTATCTTCAATATTACAATTATTAAAAAATGATTTATAATAACCAGATTTTAAACAACAAGATGAAATCCACATAAATTTTATATCAGATTTTGTAATTATTTTACGATTTAAGCAAAATTCAACCATTGGTTTTGAGTAAAATTTATTCCCTCTTAATGGGAAATAGTTTTCAGTTTCAACATAATAAAACCCTGTTTTAATATCTCCTCCATCAAAAGGTTTTACATCATCTAAACAACTAAATATAGGCAGATCATATTTTGAATTTAATAATATATTTCTTCTACATTTATTCACATCTATTTTATATAAATTTAAGTCGCTCTTTACTTCTAATTTGTCAATAAAAGCCCATCTTTTAAAAAACTCGCTTTCTACTAATTCTTTTGTTTTAGAATTATAATAACTTTTTTGATTATCAAAAGTTATATATTCCCCTTCATCTAATTCTTTTTTACTTTTTTCTAAATGACAATCTCTACAAAGTGCTTGAAAATTACTTAAATTATTATTATAATTTTTAATAAATGGTTCAATATGATCAAATTCATATCTTTTAAATTTTCCTTTACATATATTACATTTATTATTACTTTTATTTAATATCGTCTTCTTCTCATCATCATTTAAATATTTTCTTTTATTATAATATTTTTCTTTCACTTCGTACACTACAGCCCCAAAAGATTGATTTTTAAATTTTAATTCATTATCATTACATATTTTTATAATATCATCTCTTTCTATATTATCAATTAAACTATTAGTTATTTCCAACCTTACCAAATTATTTATATATATTTTACTTACTGCTCCATAATTACGATTTACAACTTTAAAAGGTATCTTATTAAACTTTTTAATATAGTCTATTAATTGATATCTTAAATCTATTTCATCATATATTACAACCCCTTTTTTTAGCTCTAATACTTCATCTAAAGTTAAATTATAATATATATTATCATATTCATCATTTGGTTTAGATTCTTTGATAGTAAAATCATTATGTATTTTTTTATTACTTATTGATTTTCTTAAAAAGTCTATAGTTTGTTTATCATCTATTAAATAAAAATGACCATTAGTACAATAATATAAAAGAGGTTTATAATGTCTGCTTTTACTCATATGATTTAAAAAATTTTGGTCTGTTTCATCAAATCCCCAACAACTAATATCATAATCAACACAAAATTGATATATCATTTTAGATGATACCCCACTTTTATAATTAAAATCATAATAAGGGTTCACTTTATTACCATCAATAAGAATCATATTATATTCAATATTATAAACTTTATTAAAACTATTAAATATTTTTTCTTTAGTTAGTGTTTTAATATCATCTTCATAATAATTTAGTAAAAGTTCATAAACACATTCACTACTATAATCATTATATGAATCATTACTAATTGCTCTACAATGTTTTAAATATTCTGGTTGATAAACTTTAGCTGCTTTCATTGGTTGATCTAATTTTGTTAGCATACTATTATTATATTGGTTATTATCCATTACTTCAGTTTCTAATAATTCACCATTCTCTATATATCCGATACTGTTCTCCATCTCATCATTAAATAATAATTTGTTTTTATAATCTTGTTGAAGGTGGTTTAATGCTCCTTTTTTTGTATGTGCTTTATAAGATTTTACTATTGTATTATCCCTTTCAAATTTTGTTTTCCCTCTAACTTCTGTTAATTTGTATTTAATTTTAATATGATAATCTTTTTTTGTTGGTTTATTTTTTTTAATGAAATTTCTAATTTTTAAACTGCTTTTAATAATCTGACTTTTTTTATTAAGATCATTTAATTTATTCTCCAGTATTTCAGATTTTTGTTTTAAACTAAATGATTTATTTAAAATTCCTATTTTTCTATAATATTTTAATTTGTTTCTAATCTCCTGATATTTCATATTATATATACTATTTATTTTATTTTTTACCATTATTACATATATACTAGATATTTCTTTAAGCCTTTTTTTTAGACGGAGACGATAAAATAAAAAAAAAATAAAAATTTTAATAAAAACTAAATATTTTTATTAAAAAACTAAAGTATTTTTATTAAATTAATTTAAATGAACTATTAATTTATTATCATCTTCAACCTTTTTAAGATGTCTAGGCTTTCTTTGATGTTTAGCCCAATAAGTGGTATTATATTCCTTTTTACAATATTTACAATATTTCTTTTTTAAATTATATTTTCTTTGTCTTTCATTATATGCTTCTCGGTTTTTATTTCTATATTTTTTAATGGCTTCATATCTTTGCTTATTATATACCATTCTATTATATACTATAAAGATATATTTAAATACTATTTAACTTAAAAGAATTTATAAAATTTATTTAAGACCGAATATCTAAATTTCCCATTTCGTCCACAATATATATGCAGTCATACATACCAAAGAAATCATATCTAGAAGCGTTCCCACCTGTAAATTGCCCTTTAAAATAGATGGTTGAACTAGTTGTATCAGTTCCTGATTGTAATACATCATCTTTATTACTGAAGTTTTCTAATTCGGTACCTATCATAAATGTTCCTCCATCGTCTGCATTTTCTACAATAAAATTAGTGGCATTAATAATACCACCTGATGGTTGATCAATAGAATGAAATGACCTTAATAATTCTGAACAAACTAAACTAATATCTGAACAATTTATAGGAACTGGTGGGACCATTTGAGAACCTATTTGATATTGATATTGTGAAAGTGTGTTTTTTTGTCTTCCTCCTAAACTCAATTTATCAACAGCTGTTAAATATTCTGTTTCTCTCATACAGGTATAAATACCTTTCAAAGAACCTTTATTAAATGGAATTAAAACGTTTTGTGAATTTGCAGCTGCTAAACTGGTGTTATGATTTAAAAATTCTTCACCTCCCCAAGCAAATACACCTCCTGAGCTTAATTGTACTAATCTTTCATTTTCTGAATCTAATTCTACAATTTGACCAACAAAATTTACATCTGTAATAGTATAACCTGGAATATGTGCTGCATTTCCTGTTTTTAGTGCTGTTTGTGCATCTTCTAAACTGAATCTTAATTCTAAATCTCCTGATTTAATAGCTCCTAAAGGTAAATATTTATCACCATTCATAAACCCACATAATAGATTTGTATTAAATAATTTATTACCTCCTGCTACTAATTGTTTACCTGCTGTTGTATCAGTTGTACCCATCATTAGACCCATATAATTCTCTCTTTCATCTTTATTAACTTGTGCATCCATCATCATATTATATAATACGTTATACCCAATACAGTCTTTTATTTGATTGGATCCATTATTTGAATATAATTCATATCTTCTAAAAACACAATTACAATTACCATCTAATTTTACGGTTTGATTTACTGGTGGGTCTGCTGCGGTTGCGGTATTATTTGTAATTCTAAAACTTAAATAACTTTGTGATGGATCTAAATATTGACCTGGTGTTCCTGTAGAAATTGGGATACTAATTGTAGTTGAACTATTTCCAACATAAGAAGTTTGAGTACTAGGGTATAAAATTCTTTTTGATACTGCACCGACTCCAGCTTTTTTCAATTCATAATTCATATTATCAGGTAATCCTGTAGATTGAACAATTTGATTAACATTAAAATCTGACATTTTTATATATATATATAAAATAGAAAAAAATTAAATATAATATTTTTTTCTAATCTATTTTTTAGTTAATTTCTTGTAATTCAAAAACTATAAGAAGTCTATCAATATTTGGATTTTCATCATTTGTAATGTCATAAAGTTCAATATCTATATTACTTAATTCTAAACTATTTAATTTGTATTTAGGATAATATATTGTTTTATCTGAACTGCTATGAAGATGATATTTTAAAACATTATTACTAAATCCATTATTTGAATCATATAAAATAGACGATCCTATACCCTTTATTGTTAATTCTAAATATCTATTACCTGGACAATTAATAGGAATTATTGATTTTAAATAAATATAATATTCTTTATCTTTATTTATTAAATGATTATTAGTCAATTGAATTTTAAAATTATTATCAACCCCGCTTATTCTATCTTCACTATCTAAAATATATATCATTAATATATATCATTTAGATATTTATTTAATTATATTTATTATATAATCTCAAACCTTCACCAGCTAAATATTTATATCCATCATCTTCAATTCCTCTTTTTTGCTTCTCAATTTCGTTTCTTGCTTGTTTTTTATAACTCCTTCCTTGTTTTGCGTAATCATCTAATCTATTTTTATGACTTCTAATTTGTGAAGTGTCAAAACCCTGATTATCTAAAAAGTTTAATAGTTTATCAGCCTTTCTTGATCCTTTTTCATATCCACTTAAAATTTTACCACCAAATTTATTACCTTTTCTATATAAATTATATGATTTTTTACCTAATCTAACTAAATTGTTATTTAGCTTTCTACCTAATTTTCTTAGTGCCATATTATATATTATTATTAGATTTTTTATTTTTCTTTGATTCAATCTTTTTAATATTTTTGGTCAAAGGAGTAGAAGGACTTACCTTTGTTGTATCAATCTTTTTTATTTTAATTTTATTTATTCCATTATATAATATAAATTTATTTTTATATATAAAATCCAATTGAATAGTTGAAGTCCAATGTATATTATTTGGTAATTCAATTAAATTATCATATTCATCTGTTAATCTTATTTCTATATCACTAATTGATTTTTCTGATATTTTAGTTTTAAAATTATGTATGTTTTCCCATACTAATATATTATTTATATGGTTATTAACTGGTATTTTTTGAATTGTATCACATTTACCATTTTTAAAACTACTTAAATTATTTGTATGTAAAGTTGGACAATGAATATATATATTACTTATACTAGATAAATTTAAATAAGAACCATAATAATATAAATTGTCTTCATAAGTTAAAGTCTCGTCTATATTTATTATTTCGCCTAATATACTGTTATTAATAGTAAATGATTGATTAGATACAAAAAATATAAAATTCTTTGCTTCATTATAAAAACAATCAGTTAAATTACTTTCAGATAAAATATTATTATTAAAATAAGAAACTAGAGAACAGGCACTATAAATACCAGGATCTATAACTATTTCTTCTTGGTCTCCATTATTATAATCAATTATTAATTTATTATTATTTGTATTAATATTATACAAACCCAAAGGAATTTCAAAATCTTGTATTGATAATAATATATCAATATTTTCAGGTATACTTATTTTATCATTAAAGTGGAATATTACATCTGTATTCATATTTTTTGTTATTGTTGCTTGACGACTATCTAAATATATTTGAATACTTGGATATGGTGTATTTAAATTATACATTTATATATCTATTTGAGATTTTTGATTTTTAGAACTTGATATTAATCTAGAATTTTGATAATCAATATTATCGGGTATTTTATTTAAATCTATTTTACTTTTTAAATTTAAATTAGATAAGAGGGGGAAACAGTCTAAATTATAATAAACTTTATTTTTTTCAGTCATTATATCTTTAAAACTATTATTTTTATTCATATATATATAAAATAAAAAAAATATATATATTTATTATATGGATAATTCCGAAACTTACAATAAAATAGAAGAGCCTTCAAATATTGAAGATATTGAAGAAGAAGATCAACCAATTGAGAAACGAAAGAGGACAAAAAAGCAAAAATTAGCATTAGAGAAGGCTAGAGAGACCAGAAGATTAAATCAAATCAAAAGAAGGGAAGAAGAAAAGAAGAAAATGGACTATTTAAACCAGTTAGCCGATAATGATCAATTAAAGAAAAGAGTTAGTGAATTAGAAAGCAAATTAAGACCACAAGAAGACGAAGAAGAAGAAGAAAGCGAAGAAGAAATTAAACCAAAGAAAAGAAAACCAAAAAAGAAAGTTAAATATGAAAGCGAAAGTGAAAGTGAAAGTGAAGAAGAGAGTGAAGAGGAAGAATATATAAAACCAAAGAGTAAAAAGAAACCAAAGACCAAAACGAAACCTTCGGCGAGAGCACCTGGCAGGAAAAAGAAAATTAAAAAAATTGTATATGATTCAGAGAGCGACGAGGAAGAAGAAGAAGACGATTATCAACAAATATTAAATAAAAGAAAGATTTTTTTCTAATAAATTATATAAATAAATGAATATAAGAGAAATTGAAACTAATTTAAATTTAACAATACCAAAATTTAAATGCGATTCTATATTATCAGATGATATACCCCAACCTTTACCAAATCAATCTTTTTATATGGTCTTTGTTGGTCCTCCAAGATCTGGTAAAACTTCAATAGCTGTAAGTTTATTAAGCACTAAAAAGAGTAAGAAGAATAATAAAAAGAGTATATATAGAGGTGTATTTGATAATATAATTGTAGTAGCACCAAAAAATAGTTTAAAGTCATTAAAGAAAAATATTTTTGAAAATCTAGATGAAGATAAAATATATAATGATTTAGATTATGAAACACTAGAGACTATTTATGATAAAATATTAGAATATAGAGAAGAAGATGATGAAAATAATACTTTATTATATATTGATGATATGGCATCAAGTTTGAAAAATGCTGAATTATTAAAATTTTTTAATAAAATTGTTAGTAATAGACGACATTTAAGAGTAAGTATAATGTTAATAACTCAATATTTAAACTCAATTCCTTTATCAAATAGAAGATTAATAAGTCATATATTTTTATATAAATGTAATAATAAAAAAGAATATTCATCAATTTATGAAGAACTAATACCAACTAATAAAAAGGAATTTGAACAAATATGTAAATATTGTTTTACTGATCCGCATAATTTTATATTAATTGATTGTGATAAATCAATATTTCATAAAAAATTCAATAAATTAATATTCTAATTATATATTATATGGTTAAAAGAAGAGTTAAGAAAAAGACTAATAAACCCCTGATAAAAAATATTAATAAAAATAACAATATTATTAATATTAAAATAAACCCAATTCAACAAACAAATAGAAGGAGACGAAGAAGAAAGCAATTAAATAAAAGTTTGAATAAAAAATCAGTTGATAATGTTCAAGGTTATTACGCTAAAAATAATACAAATATGAAACCATCAAGTTATTTTAGTAGAGATAATGCTTTTCAAAGAACAAAAGATTTATTATTACAAGATGAAAGAACTAAAGGATTAATAGAAAATAAAACAAAATATAGTCAATTAGAAGACAGGAAAGGTAATAAAGCTTTAACATATAAAGACGCACTTAGGACTAAAATTGATTTATTAGAAGATAAAAAAAAGAAAACACATACTAAACCATTAACAGAAGAAGATATAACAACAACCAAAAAGGTAAGTCCTTTCAGTCCTTTGATAAAAAATAATCCTGAATATGATGATTATAAATCTGATAATCCATATGTACATATTGAATCAGAATCTGATGAAGATTCTGATGAAGATTCTGATGAAGAAGATAAAGATGATAAATTAGATGTTTTATTAGATGATTTAAGTCGAAATTATCATTCAAAAAAAGATGTAAGAGATAAGATCAAAAGTTTATATATTGATGATTTACGACGATTATATTTTAAATATAATGGTAAAAATACAAATATGAATAAGAAAAAATTACGACAAAAAATTATAGATAAATTTGGTAAAGATTTAAGAAAAAGTAAATAAAAAAATCATTTACTAATATATGAGTAATAAATTAATAAATGGTTCTAATTTATTGACCTCTTCATCAAATTGTAAAGAGTCATCAATGACTTTTAATATAGATAACGCAACTATTAACGGAATAGATGATTTATTGACAGATGTTGAAACTAATACAGCCGCAATTTCAACTTTAACAACTCAAGTAAATAATATTAGTTCTTATGACGATAGTAATTTAATAAATAGTTTAAATTCAAATACAAATTTAATTAATACAAATACAACTAATATAGATGGTTTAACAACTCAAGTAAATGGTCTTACTAATTATGATGATACAAACTTGACAAATTTAATAAATATAAATACAACTAATATAAATGGATTAACAACGACCGTAAATGGTCTTAATAATTATGATGATACAAACTTGACAAATTTAATAAATACAAATACAAACGCGATTACAAATTTAGAAAACAAAGAAGAATATTTAGAAGAGAATGTAAAAGTTGTAAATGGAATTGCTACTAATGATGGTTTAAAAGTAAAAAATAATTACACATCTAAATTAGAATTAGATGATATGAGAA
>Ga0209992_10004104_pt1 | contig 11690 bp, 14 predicted proteins | sample 2SBtaG_2_FD_182564 | JGI IMG/M metagenome (GOLD analysis project Ga0209992, IMG submission 182564) | Deep subsurface microbial communities from Kolumbo volcano to uncover new lineages of life (NeLLi) - 2SBTROV12_ACTIVE470 metaG (SPAdes)... | ecosystem: Environmental > Aquatic > Marine >... | reverse complement strand
CAAGAGCTATAGTATCAGAAGAATTTGGAGAGAAACATCTGGATGGATTGTTAAAAGATCTTGCAAGTGTAAGAGAAATTAAAAATTAGTTTGAATCCGTAAAGGCTTGAACCTTTTTTGGGGAAGAATTTAGATACAGAAAAACTAACTATTTGATTTGGATTTGGTAATCCACCCAATGATAACTATGAAAATTATTATTAGAAAAACCACTACAACTGCAATTCTACCATAGTCTGATGCCCTCAAACTATCTTCATTACTAGTTTGAATCGGTTCAAACGATTTTACAGATTCGTATCCTCGAACTTGGCGATCTTTACAGTATGCATTGTCATTGCATTCAGAACAATTCCCAGTATCACCACATGTGTAACTACCAGAATCAGATGGACAACTATGCCATCTATGACAACCATCTTGGTGTGCATCTGCAAATATTGGTACGGATATAATTAATGTAATTAGAAAAATAAGAACTATGTTTTTCATTTTTTGAATTTTTCTAATTCTTTTAGAGAAAATTCCAAAAGAGATAATTTATCTGGCGAGATACACTTCATGCCATTTTCTTCACATCCTTTTTTATTTTCTACATCTCCACTTATCAAAACCATATCATTATCACGTGCATAGTTTAGCACGGAAAAATCACTTTGCAACTTTTTTCCATCATTGATTAACTTCTTGACACTTTCAACATGAGTATATCCTGCATCAATGAGTTTTTCATCTAACCCATCATACATTTCATCAACTAATATTTTCATGATTCACATCCTATTCCGTCTTTGTCTCCATCAAATCGATGAGGGTCTGGTTGCAATACTGTAAATCTCTTGTAAGGAATATCTCCACAGTCTAAATCTGGTGGAGGTGGAGGAATGCAAAAGTCAGGATAAGAAGGATCACAATCACTTTGTGTTGGAGTTGTTTCTGTTGGAGGTGGAGATTGATATGATTCACATCCTATTCCATCATAATCTGCATCAAATCCATGTGGGTCTGGTTGATATACTCTAAAGTCAGCATATGGAATTTCATCACAGTCTAAATCTCGAGAATCAGGAGCTATGCAAAAGTCAGGATAAGACGGGTCACATTGTGGTGTATCATCATAAACGGGTTCAGGTAAATTGTAACACAGCCCATCAGACCATATGTATGGATATCCTTGAGGACAGCCGTTCTCTAGAAATTCAGGAACAGTATAACACAGCCCATCAGACCAAAGATATGGATAGTTTCTTGAACATCCATTGTCCAAATACTCTGATTCAGTATAACAAAAACCATCATTCCAAAGATAGGGATGTGTACTAGGACAATCATTTCCAATGTCTTCAGATACATCTGAGCAACCATGTTTTTGGGCCCAATATTCATTTTCAAACTCACTATCATTACAAAAATCAGAAATCAAGTATCCATGACCTACGTCAAGTAAATCTTGATTGAGATTAAATCCATTACAGTAAATCACTCCAAGTATTCTACCATAGCTTCCTTGGGTTTGTCCATCATCTTCATCAACTGTTGCAATAGAACCAACTGAACAGATTGTTTCGATAAACTCTCTAGCTTCAATTCCACCTGGTTCACTTAATTCAGGAGCTGATGCCATTGCAAATCTAATTGATTTCCCATCAACCTTGATTGTATCTCCATCAATTACTTCAGTTACAATTCCAGTAAAACATCTGGCATTTCCTGAACACATCCAAGTTTCTTGTATCAACTCAACTGAATCATCACTTGGTCCTGCATCAAGCTCTAATGATGGCGGATCAATTTGTGACTGAGTTGGAAGTTTTACTTGAATAATTCCATTATTTACCAAATATTCAATACCTTTTACAAAATCAGAATCCGAAATAATTCCATCTGCCCACCAATTTGCATTAGTTCGAACCCAAGTTGGTATTTCATTGGTAGAACTAACAGTCTTTTCTGTGATTGGGACATCAATAACTCCTTCAGAAATCAAGAATTCTATGCCTGAGATAAATGCCTGATCATCAATTTGGTCATCTGCCCACCACTTTACATTATTTTTAATCCATTCTGGAATTATGATTGAATCTTGAGCAATAACGGGTAGTGGAACTAACAAAACAAAAGCTAATGCAAAAATAATTACAGATTTCATTTTCTAATTTCTTCGTGGAAAGAAAGGAATCAATGCTCTTACAAACTCCATAATATTTTTTGTTTGAATGTAAACTGTTCCTGGACCAACTATTTCTATGACCAAAGCTTCACCTCCAAACAATGTTGTTTTGAAGCTTCCATGTTTGGTTACTCTATAATTTGCCGTAGAACTTAATGCAACTAGTTGATAATTATCTAAAATCATTTTTTCTCCTGATTCTAATTTTTTCTCAATAATTCCTCCCCATGCATTAACAAACATTTTTCCAGTTCCAACTGTCTTTAACATGAAAAGATTACTTCCAAAGATTCCTTTAGTGAATCCTTGCCATTTTGTATCTAACGTTAAATCAGTAGTTGAACCTACAAATGCACCTGATTGAACAATAAATTCTTCATTAACTTCTATTACTTCAATATCTCCTAACATATTTCCTGTAAGACCAAGTTTACAATTGTCTTCTTCAGCAATGAATTCATTTACAAAAAATGATTCTCCACCTAGTGCTGCAGCTTTGAGAGATTTTAGAAAACCTCCCTTTCGCATTCTAGTTTCAGTTTTGATATTTCCCTTGATGAAAACCATTGCAGCAGCTTCTGCAGTAATTTTTTCTCCTTTGTTTAATGTGAATTCAATTAATCCCATTGGATTTTTCACAATTTCATAATCCATTACAAATTATTCTCCTAGAATCTAATAAAATGATCAGAGATTATCATAAAAATGAGCCTAATCTTTCTTTGCTTTGAATTTTACACGGACACGCCTTTGAGGCTTACGTCTAGCATTGAATTCTACTTCTTCACCATCTTTTTTTGTAAATTTTACGGGCCTTTTTGTTTTGGTTTTTTTTGGCGTTGCTAAGAATTCAACTGTTTTCTTTCTGCTAAATAATCCCATAAATTATGATTCTCATACTATTAAATAAATAATTCTTAATTTTATTAATATCTAATTAGCAACCAATTAATTTTTAAGATTATTTTCTAAAATTCTTATAAAATTCTTTTTTTAATTCATCAATATCTATCCCCTTTATCTTTGGAGTGTGTCTTAAGGCTTCAATTGCTGATTTTGTAAATTTAGAACTAGTTACAACTACTGCAGAATTAGCTTTTTGCATTTGTCTTGCACCAGCTGTTTTTAGAATATCAGTATTACTAACATTATTTTTCCAATTTTTTGCTTGAATAACAATTTTTTCAGATCCTTTACGAGCTATAAGATCAACTCCCTGATCTGGCCCGATAGGAGTTTTAGTTACACGATATCCTTTACGATTGTAAAGTTTACCAACAATTTCTTCAAATTCATCTCCACTCAAATTTTTAAAATCACTATCAAGAGTATACTGTAAATTATCTGAAGTTTTATTTTCTGACCGTGATGCTGCTTTAATAATTACAATTAAAATTACAAGAATTACGACGAATCCAATTACATAATATTGAATATTTGAATCGTTTCCAATATCAAAATTAAAATTTGGTGTTTGAGTTGTTTGTGAAGAACTTGTAGACAAACAAACTACATTTAATCCACTTGCTTTTTTTTCTGTTCCAGGTGGGCATATTTTGTTTTGAAAGTCTGATTGAAATTGTTGGATTTTTTGTTGATCATTTTGTGAGAGAATTTTTTTTGCTGTTTGATCATAATATCCATCAGGAATATATTCTGAGCACATATCAGGAGCCTTTCTCCAATTTTCGTGACAGTATTCAGCAATACTTTTTTCTAATTTTGAATCTTCATTTGATTGGGAATAGGCAGGATTAGTGAAGAAAATTGTCAAAAGAACAAATAATGACACGATAATTAATTTTTTCATAAAATCACATTATTGGAACTATTAAAAAAATATTGTAAGATGATTATTAACGATAATATGATATAATATGAATTTCATATTAAAAAAGGAATGTTTGGAGTAAGTTACAAAACAAATGCTAATGATGTAAAAATTCATAGTGATTCTTGTAGATTTACAAGGAATCAAAGTCAAGTAGGTACAACAAAATGGCAAAATTATAATGAATTAGGAGAAGCAGTTCGTGGTGCTAATAGATTATCTGGACGTAATCAATGGCGATATGCTCAATGTTGTTTGAAAACACAAGGATATGTTTGGGAATGTGGTAATTGCTCAAAATTAACAAGAGGAAAAAGATTTGTTAGTAAAAAAGTAATGGGACTAGCAGCATATTTCACATTTGGATTTTGGATAACAATTGCATTATTCACAGGAATAGTTGGCAGAGATTTTGATCCGTTGTTAATTCAAGTTCAATCATTTGCGAACATGGCATTTGTTTTAGGAATTTTTGTGCTTCCTATAGTCTACTTTGCACATCCAAAACGATGCTCTAATTGTAAAATTAAAGAATTTAGAAGATAAGTTCACCAAATTCCAGTTGATTTCTTTCTGGAAGTAGATGAACCCCTAATGTCAGTTGATTTCTTTTTAGAAGTAGATTTTTTTCTTGTTGATTTTCTTTTTGTAGTTTTTCTTTTTGTAGTTGATCCGAAAAGGGAATCCATTGAGCTGCTAGATCCCCATATACTGTCAGATTTCTTTTTTGTTGTTGATTTTGGTTTTGTCGTTTTTCTTTTAGTTTTCTTCTTTGTTGAACTAGAACCAAAAATAGAGTCAATAGAACTTGAACCCCATATGCTCTCAGATTTCTTTTTTGTTGTTGATTTTGGTTTTGTCGTTTTTCTTTTTGTAGTTCTCTTTTTGGTTTTCTTTTTTGTGTCAGGATCAGAATCCCAAAAACCAAGATTAGCAGAGCCAAATAAACCAAAACTATCTTTTTTCTTTCTTCTCTTAGGTTTATCAGATTCCTTATTGTTAGATACTAATCCAAATGGAGTAGGTTCAAGGCGTTCTACCACATATTTTTTTCCAAGATACCCTCGCTTTTTCTTTTGGAGAGGAGACAGTTTTGAATTTCCAGTTTTAACTTCAATGTATTTTGTTTCTTTTTTTCCAGTAAACCAATCTTTTTTTTCTGCCTTTAGGTCATGACCCTTTCCAGTTCGTTTTACTTTATAACCAGAAAACTCGTATTCTTCTTTGATTCTTCTTTCTCCAGCTTTTCCTTGTTCTTGGTTTTCTCGATTTACCTGTTTCCTACTTTTTTTAATAGAATCAAAAAAACCCAATGGATATTCTATACAAGTATGAACTTAAGCATATTGGAAAATTTCATTCTTGAGTTTGATCTGTTAAGGCTTGAACCTTTTATGTGGATGTATTACATCCAAAAATAATGAGAATTGAAAATGTGACTTATCATAAACAAAAAGATTTCAATTTCTGCGGTCCTGCATTAGCTAGTATGGTTCTAAGCAAGTTTGGATCTGATGTTGATCAGGAAGACATAGGCAATGCAATCATGAAAAGAGATAACATGGGACAAGAAAATTCCTTTACTCACGATGTATGTGGTTTTATAACAAAATATGGAATATTTAGTAAATATTATAACAATCTCCCAAAAGAAAAAGCATTTAAAATTTTAATTGATAATGTTGAAAAAGGAAATCCAGTTTTTGTGTCTCAAAGATATTCAAAAAGAAAAGATGTTCCCCATGCACGATTAGTAATAGGATTACAGCCAAATAAAGAAAATTTAAAATTTTTAGAATATCATGATCCTTTAGATGGTCCAAATGGAAGAATTTCAAAAGAAGATTTTCTAGAATTATGGGATGGAGAAAAAAGTATGTTAATGGTAAGTAGTAATGAATTTGCTATTTTTTCGGATAAAGTATCAATTATAGATGAAAAATGTATCAATTGTGGGAAAGATATGTTGGAAACGAATGTTGATTTTGAAAAAAATCCATCAGGATTTCAATATATTAATTCCAATACAGAAATAACTTGGGATGGATTACAACGTGTTTGTGAAAATTGTCACGTAACAACTGCAGTTTTTAGGAAAGTATGATTTCGTATGAGTGGATCAGATGATTTTGGATCATTTTATGATGCAAAACCTAGTAAAAAAACACCAGATGATAATTATTTTGTAAAAGATGATAGAGATGCAAAATATGTAATTCAAGATGAAGATGCTTTTGATCAAGGTAGAAAATTAATTGGCGGATTAATTCGACACGGAATGAAGGCTACTGGTGGAACTGATATTGATTGGGTAATTGAGCGTAAAGGGAATTTCATAATAATGGAATTCAAAGCAATTCATAGAGAAGAAATAGGAATAAAATTAGGACAAATGTTAACGTATGAAAAACTGCACGAAAGATTAAATCAAAACGGTGGAAAATGTTATGTATATTTTGTAGGTTGTGGATTTGATTTGGATTTTAATAATCCTAATGCTACTGTTTGGGTTTTTGAAATGGAATTATGGAAAAAAAAGGGAATTCCTTTTAATACACAATCAACTAGTCCTCTTACTTTTGGAAATAGGCCAAAAAAATATTTCATTGAAATAGATTACATGGAAGAAATGAAATTAATGGAATTACAGCAATTAATCGACAAACATTGGGAAGAATTTGAAAATTTACAAAACTGATTTTATATCAACATTAAGAATAATGAAGTAGGAATAATCGTATATTCAGATTTTACATCAAAGAGTGTTTTAGATAGTACTAAACCTCTTTTGTTATCTGTTTTTTTAAGGAAATTCACCACGGGTGCTAATTCTTTGAGATTTAATCTATTTCTATATTTTATTTCAATAGGAATTTCTATTTCATCCCCATCAAATAGAATAAAATCAACTTCTCTATTTTTATCATCTTTCCAATAGAATACATGATTATAGTAATCATATGTCTGCTTCTTTTTACTCATTGAGAAAGCCCATCGAATTAGATGATCTGCTACAATTCCCTCAATTACCCTGCTTTGATTAACTTCATCCTCAAGATACTCAACACTAGTCTCAAAATTGCCATTTGGGCTCATTAATCCATTAAAAATATGTAAGAAGAAAGGATCATGGAAGTAGAATTTTCGATCATTTTGGATCATAGGGATTTTTTTATGATCTCCATATAGATGAATAATTGACAAGACAAACAAATCATGTAAAGCATATCCATAATCTTGAGCAGTATTTGGACTACCCAATGCAGATTCTTTAGCTAAATTTGTCCAGGATATGTGACTGGTTAAACTTTTGATTACAGCTCCGCCAAATTGTTTTAGCAATGTTTCATTTTTACCTAATTCACTCCATTGTCCTGTAATACTTTCTAAATAATTTGTATAGATGCTTTCATGAATCGTGTTTGTTTTAACAAATTCATCTATTACTTTTGGTGTTCCACCAGTTAACATGTATTGATTTAATAAAATATCAATTTCATTTTGATATGCATATAATTTTTCTATTTTTTCATCAACTTCTCCTGCAATTAATTTCTTAAAAATTTCTTCTCTATTTCGAAATGAGAGCAGATTATTTTCATTAATTAATTTCTTAATGTCATTGTTTAACAGTGATACGTATTCTGCAAATTTCATAGGAAGTAAAATTTTATCATAACTATCGTTGATTGTGCCTTTACGTCCTGGTAATCGTTCAGTTGCATTTTTTAGATTTATGGCTTGAGAACCTGTAGCCATCACAGTACAGTTTTTTAGATTATCATTATCTACCAACCATTTGATACCTTTTTGCCAATCTGTTACTGATGATGCTTCATCTAAAAACAAATACGAACGTCTATCGCCTCTTTGTCTAGATGTTATTTTCAAATAAGTTTCAACTAAATCTACAACATCTTGTTGTGTATTAGCTAAATCAAGTGAATAATATAGAATGTTCCATGGATGAATTCCCTTAATCAGAAAATCTCTAATCTGTAATTTCACTAAAGTTGTTTTACCTACTTGTCTGGGACCGCGTAATGTGTAGACAACTGTATTTTCAGGTTCAAAATCATATGTGATTACATGTCTGAGCCTAGAATCATATTTTATTTCAGACTCTTCCCATTCTCTAATTTTTTTTTCTGCTTGTATGTTTGAAGGATTTTTCCACCAAGGGTTTAACGCACGAACATCAGATTCCTTGATCATACTTATTACGAGTGATCAGTTCTTTATATATTAGAAAACGATCGGTTGATCAGTTCTTTATATATTAGAAAACGATCGGTTGATCAGTTCTTTATATATTAGAAAATAACTCAATGATCAATTATTTTTATAATCAAACTAGATCTCCAATTCAAAATAAAGCGTAAAAAAATTTGATTTTTAATTGGTGGGTACCTTCAAAATTACTTTAACACAATTTCAAGATTTGAGTTACAATAGGGGTCCCATCTACAAATTAAGAATTCTTTTTTTCTCTGATTCTTCTTGGACAATAATTCTGTTGTATTTTTCCATGTCTATCAGATTCTCTATGTTTTCCCTTAGGAGGTTGTGCAGTACTGTTGGTTCAAGCGCATCCAATTCCCATGAACTCTTACCAAACCTTTTGATGTATTTTTTTACTCTAGTGTCTGAAAGTTTTGCAAAATTAGGAGGAAGATTATAGTTTCTTATTTGCTCCATTGTCAAAGATATTGGTTTTACATTAATTGATAGCCCGTATTCTTGGATTCTTTCATCAATATCTCGAATCATATCCATTCCACTAGGATCATGATCACCAAGATACAAAATGTAACAATTTTTTCCTGATTCCTGAGCTTCTTTGAATCGTAGAGATGAGTCATACATGGCAGTTGTAGAGTTGTAACCTCTACTAACAATTAGATGAACATGGTATTCTGCAGTTATTGGTGCAAATATGTTAGATAAAGCATCTTTTTCTGTCCATACCTCGACATAGTTTCTTTGTTCTTCATGTCTATCCTTTCTATAAGAATGAGCAGCACTAGATAACAAGTGCTGTATGTTCTCCCATTGTGAATGCATTATTGGTTTTCTAATTCTGTCTTCGATAACATCCCAATCAATCCAGCCGCACATACGACCTTCTTTTACAAGCTTGCCTACCTTTTGGTACATGTTTTTTTGATTCTTGATTATGTTTTTTGTCACAAGCTGATAGTATAGTTGTCTTAGAGTAACTTGCAATCCTTGATGTTGATAAGAATCCAATATTGAAATGATTGGTGTAAACAACTCCAAGGTAGTATTGTGATAGTTTTTTGGTTCTGTGAACTGTTCCTTCAATGTTATCTAGATTACTTTTAGATTAAAGGTATTATCATGAGATTTTTTGTGTTTATTGAAATAGGGGGGGAGGGGGGTATTTTACTTGCATTTGGTTGATACAACCCCTTTTTACAATCCTGGTGGAGTTGGTTTGTATCTGATTGTGACTGTTTTCACACGATTGACACGTTCTAGTATGCCTCTACCTGAACACATTTTGTCTAGATAACGCGTTGCAGTAACAGGAGATATTCCAATGTCTTCTGAAATAGAATTTTTAAGTTCATTTTCTGGAAATTCACCAAATTCATTAATCATATGAAATACTTGTTTTCTAAACAAAGATTCTTTCCTTCTGTTGATGTCAATCTCTGTGATTCTTCCATCAGCCACACTTTCACTCACACACAGGTCAACTGGTTCACGTCTAGGATTTTTCAGATAATTGCAACGTCTACAAAGCAATTGTAAATTAGAAGGATCATTATTGAGGGGATTATTGTCTTTATGATCAACTACTAATTGGCATTCAATTGGTAATTTTCCACAGCATTTGCAGTATTCACCATCACGATTAGCTAATAAATCGTAAAAATTTTTCCGTGTTCTTCCATTCAACTCTCTCACACAATAGCTTCAGACATCATGCCAGATGATCTTAAAGGTATTTTTTTGAGAACGAACATACGGAATTCTTCGTTGCATTCATCAAGAAAACATCTTTGACAAATCTTTATGACTTGTTGATTAGCAGCACCAGTACTGTAAGTTATTTCAAAATCTGCATTATTCTTGCAGGTTTTTAATTGACAAGAATTAGTTATCATGTTTTTCAGAACCTGAGATGTTTGGAATTAATGAATCAGGAACAGTATCAAGTGCTGTTCTTAATAGAATTTGACAAGCCTGACTTTTTGTTAGATATCCCCGTTTAAAATTAATTTCATTAATTAGATTAGAAGGAAGAGAAATGGTTATACAAATAGATGAACTGGTCAATGAGAAATAAATTCCTAATAGAATTAAGGTATTTTTATTTTAAGAAATATTTAAGATGGTAATTAATTTTTGATTTTAAGATTTCTTAATTCAGTAAACTTTTGTTCAACCATTTTTTCCATCTTTTTCTCCATTCCTTTTTTCCAATTGGTAAATTCAGTCGAAACTTTTTCTAGTTCAATTTGTTTTTGTGCTGCAGCAGAGACAGTTAGAAAAGGAATTGCTTTTTGGTATTCAGGAAATCTCTCAAAATCTGCTTCCTCGTATCTCTCATAATGCTTTTCGAGGCCAATTTTGTGGCCCATCATATCTTCTTTATCTAGATAATCTACTTTAGCACGCCTTAACATTGTATTGAAATATTTTCTAAAACCATGATCAAGTTGTACTTCATGTCTACGTTGTCCTGGAGGCAGTGATGGTCTCAAGCCTATATCAGTAACAATTCTCTCTATTCGTTTTCGTATTCCCTTTTGGTTTAGCCTACGAACTACAGGATACCTAGTGGATTTGATTAAAGGATCATCTGGTTTTGGATATTCACCAATGTCTGCTTTCCAATTTTCTTTGTATTGTTGTAGAGATTGACAAGCTTCTGGGGTGATAAATGTAAAATAACTTTCAGGATCTCCTCTGTAAACTTGCAGTGCTGCACCTTTGTATGTTCCATCTTCGTTTTCAAAAAAGATCACATCTTTCCATGTAAAATAGTCCCATGCTTCTAATCTGAATCCAGCAGAAGAAAACATCAAGATGATCACCTCATCAACAATTCCTGATCTGGTTTTGAGCATCTTTTGAATTTCTTCTTTAGTGTATGCTCTGTCTTTTGACTTTGATTCTCTTCGTGGAAGTAGTTTGTTTAGTGACTTCCAATGTATTGGAATACGATTTGCATCAAGTAAAACTTTGATGGGTTTGATATGATTTGGAATTGTTTGTGAGCTTATCTCGCCTTTGGTAACACGTTTTCTGTCTTCTTTGATAAAAGTGGCAATAATATCTGAAGCAAGATCCATGTCTTTTCTTGCCAAGTCAACAAAGAACTTTGCAAGTGTCTGTACTTTATCGTTATCAGGTGTTTTGCCAATGTAATCAAGATAGATTTGATTTGGAACAAGTTTGAGAAAATGATATAGTAAATTCTTGTATCGTCTCAGAGTTGCAGGGCTCCTTATTGAGTCAAGAAACAGCTGATAGCAGTCACTTCGAGAATTGACCATTTTGAGCGTAATTTCCAAGGCTGTATGTGCTCGTGCGTCCTATTTTAACCCCAAGAAAGGGCATGGGCCCACGGGGATTTGAACCCCGGATCTTCGCCGTGTAAGGGCGACGTCATAACCGACCTGGACTATGAGCCCAGAAACCTACCTTGTTAAAATC
>Ga0209992_10004103_pt1 | contig 11691 bp, 13 predicted proteins | sample 2SBtaG_2_FD_182564 | JGI IMG/M metagenome (GOLD analysis project Ga0209992, IMG submission 182564) | Deep subsurface microbial communities from Kolumbo volcano to uncover new lineages of life (NeLLi) - 2SBTROV12_ACTIVE470 metaG (SPAdes)... | ecosystem: Environmental > Aquatic > Marine >... | reverse complement strand
TTGTATTGATGCTTAGGCATCCAATTTTCCATATAATTAAGTGAAGTTTTAATTTGATCTGAAAATCCAGAAATAGCCTCATACATTCTACTTTTATCATATTCTGAAACTAACTTATTAATACCTACCATATTATTTCTCTCTATTTTGAATGATTAAACTAAAATCTTTAAAATGTGATGTAAATAATCCATTCTCAATTAATAAATTATTTGCATTCTTAATCATATCTGAAATTAATTTTTGAATCTCTTTTTTAATCCCTGTTGATTCTAATATTCCTCTAATCAATTCTTTTCCTAAATTCACATTATCACCTGCAATTTTTAATGCAGACTCTAATTCATTTGAATTTTGTTCTTTAATTTTTAATAATGGGTAAGTTTTTTTTCCCAGAAGATAATCTGAGTCTAAACTTTTTCCCATTTTTTTTGTATCTGAATATAATTCAAGCAAATCGTCTTGTATTTGAAATGCACGACCAATCAGATATCCATATTCTCTCAATGCTTCGCAATAAGATTCATTTTCAGTTATAGATAATGCACCTAATTCTGCTGCCATTCCAATTAAATACCCAGTTTTTAAATCAATCATATTCAAATATTCATCAACTGAAACATTTTTATTTGATTCAAATTCTTTATCAATTGCCTGTCCTTCACAAACAGCTAATAATCCATCTGTAAATACTTTTAAAATTTTTTGATTATTTCTACTACATTTTTGAAGCGTCAATAATGCAAGTGATAACATTGCATCTCCTGTTAATATTGCAACGCCATGATCCCACTTTTGATGTACAGTCAGTTTTCCATGTCGTGTTGAATCATCATCCATAATATCATCATGAACTAATGTGAAATTATGAAGAATTTCAACGGCCAATGCTACAGGAAACGCATCTTTTACATTTCCTTTACATGCGTCAGCAGATAAAAAAGTCAATAAAGGACGAAACCTTTTTCCTTCACCCGCAAGAACATAATTAATAGGCTCAACTAAAGACTTTGGGCCTGAATTATAAATCTGAAGAAGTTCTTCATTTATTTGATTTCTTAAATCATCAAAATGAAAATTAGTCATTAATTGTAATTTCCCCAAATCCAATTAGTTTATCTAACACTAATTTTTTTATTTCATTTAATCTCTTCTCTGATTTTGCTTCAAATCGAGTAACAATTACAGGTTGGGTATTTGATGATCTAACTAACCCCCAACCATCTTCAAACCGAATTCGAACACCATCAATTGTTTCACAATCAAAATTTTCTGTAAAATATTTTACCGCTTTTTCTGAAATATCAAACTTTTCTTGATCCGTTGGGCAATCCAATCTCATTTCGGGTGTGGAATAATATTTTGGAATTTCAGCCGTTAATTCTGATAATTTTTTACTTGTACGAGAGAGTGTTTGTGCGGCTCTAAGACCAACATAAATTGCATCATCAAACCCAAAAAAATCATCTGCAAAAAAGATATGCCCACTCATTTCCCCAGCAAATCGTACATTATTTTTCCTCATTTTTTCTTTAATTAAAGAATGACCTGTTTTCCAAATAATTGGTGTTCCGCCATATTTAACAATCATTTCTTCTAATGCTTGAGAACATTTAACATCAAATACAATTTCTTCTCCTGGTGTTTTTATTATTTCGGGTAAAAATAAACACATCATATTATCAGCTCTAATAATTCCACCTTTTTCATCAATTAAAATTACTCTATCTGCATCTCCGTCAAATGCGACTCCAAAATCAAAATCACCTTCTTTAATTACTTTTATTATATCTGTTAAATTTTCATCCTCTGTTGGGTCAGGATGATGATTCGGAAAAGTAGGATCAACATCACAATATAGTTCAGTAAGTTCAATTCCCAATTCTTTATAAACTTGTGGACCAGATAAACACCCTGCTGCATTTCCACAATCCATAACAATTTTCAATGGTCTATCTAATTTTATTTTAGACTTTAACATTTCCATATAGTTATTTAAAATTGGGGTATTGGTAATTTCACCCTCACCTTTTTCAAAATCTTTCATATTAATTAATTCTTTTAAATCTTGGATTTGTTCTCCATAAAATGCTTTTTGACTAAGTGACATTTTAAACCCATTAAATTCTGGAGGATTATGACTTCCTGTAATTTGAACTGCCCCATCAATATCCAGATGGTACATACTATAATAATTTGTAGGTGTAGGAATTATTCCTAAATCCTTAACATTAATACCTGTTGAAATTAATCCTTTAGCAAACATATTTTTTAAATGTGGGGTTGTATCTCTAACATCCCCACTTAATGCAACCGTATGCCCACCTGTTCTCTTTACAAATGTACCAAATGCTTTTCCTAAATTAATTACAACATCATCTGTAAAATCAGTAGCAACAATGCCTCTTATATCATATTTCCTAAAAATAAATTCGTTCAATTAATCTCCGTATTTTTTTATTTTCTAAATTTTATTTATGAATATATCCCCAAGGACCGTTTCATTTTTTGCACCAGTAACTGAAGGCATATTATTTGATACATTATTAAATCTTGTATATCCTAACACTGCCATAAGTAATGCTTCTTTATATTTAGGATTAACTCCAACATCATTTAAATCATGTAATCTTTTAAATCCTGAATATAATTTTAAATCGTCAATTAAAACTGAATGATGTACACCGCCACCACTTACAAATAATCGATTTTCCAATGGGGAAAAATTACGAATTTTATATAAGTTCTTCGAAATGGATTTCGCAGTAAATGCAACAAAAGTTCGTAAAATATTGTATGGATTTTCACCTGTATGCATTTTGATTATTTCATGAGTAATTTTTTTACCAAATATATCTCTACCCGTTGATTTTGGGAAATTTAAGTCAATAAATGGATGTTTCATTAAATCATTCAATATTTTTTGATTTACTTTCCCTTTTTTTGATTTCCCCCCATCTTTATCAAAAGGAACATTCCAAAAATATAAACAACATTCATCAATTAACGACATTCCTGGCCCTGTATCAAACCCAATAACTTGATTTTTAATTCCATTTTTAGGTATATAAGTGATATTTGAAATTCCACCAATATTTAAAGTAATATCATTAAATTTTGAATTTCTAAATATTAACCAATCTAAAAATGGCATTAATGGTGCACCTGTTCCACCAACTTTAATATCAGCTTCTCTAAAATTAAAAAGAATTGGAATATTAAAATGATTGCTCAATGGTAATGGATCGCCAATTTGAATTGATTTAATTCTTTCTTTGTGAAAAATTGTTTGACCGTGATATGAAATTAAATCTAATTGAGCGTGATTATTTAATTGACTTACACAGGAAGTATAATAATTACCTAATTTTCTATGTAATGATAAATAATTTATTTGTGGATTATCTACAATTTTCGAAATTCCATTTCTTAATTTAGTTGGAATATTAAATGATTTTTTTTCAATAATTTTAAATTTTAATTTATCAAAACATTTAATTTGAATCTCAGTAATTAAACAATCTAGACCATCCATCGATGTACCAGACATCATCCCTAAAACTAGTAATTTAGAATATAATTCCATTAGAATAAATTGAAATATTTTTTACATTAAATCTATGAAATTTATTTTAATTTTTGAAAGATTTTATTATTTCTTAAAGGACTAATCACCTTAATTTTACCCTCTTGGGCTCTTAGCTCAGTTGGTTAGAGCAGTGGACTCATAATCCATTGGTCCGGGGTTCAAGTCCCTGAGGGCCCACATTGAAAAAGCCTTGTTTAAGCATACTAAACAGGGTTTTTTTGTTTTTAGACTATTATTTCTTAGTGATTTTAGGGGTTTTTTTATACTAGACAGGAGTGGACAGGTCTCCTCGGTAGAGGTCAAGAGAATACAAAAAAACTGCACGTTTACTGCACACTTTTTCTCAACTTCCTCTGGGAACAGTGTTATATGAAAAATTAGAACTAATAAATAGATAATTAAACCCATTTTCGATCTATTTTATTAAGTTTACTGAGGAGAGGTAGTATTAAACGCGTTTGCAAATCCTAAATTTATTATATAAAAAAACGCCAAGCTTTTATACCTGGCGTTTTTTCAAAGTACTTGTAGTATTAAATACTATATTAAGTCTGTTAATTTCCTTACTGATGTTTGAAAATTATCATCTAATAAATCTACATAATACTTTTCTGTGGTTCTAACTGATGAATGCCCTAGAAGTTTTGATACGGTGAACAAATTAGCAGCTTCATTTTGTAGTAATATACTTCCAAATGTTTTTCTAAGTGAATGAAGGTTTGCTCCCTTTATATTTACCATTTTATAATAGTCTTGAATTTTATGAGATACATATGAAGGTTTAAACTCAAATGGATACTCCTTTCCCTTATTCAGAATTAAAATGTTATGGAGAGTATCGTTCATAGGTACATATCTTTCATGTTCCCGCTTTCCCTTTATTAATATTTTTCTATCTTTAAAGTTTACACTTTCCCAAGTAAACAGCGGTGGAAGTAATTCGGTTCTTCTTGCACCCGTATTTAAATATGCTTTAACCAAATTTAAGAATTCAATATGATTTTCTTTTTCAATTATTTCATAAAGAGCCTTTATTTCATCTTTCAATAAAAACCTAATTTTATTAATTCCAATCCTGGGTTGCTTAACCCCAATAACTGGATTCATTTTACAGATTTCCCATTTAATCCCAAAATTAAAAACTACTTTTAGATGCCTCATCTCAAGTGCTACAGATGCAGGTTTCTTATTTAGCAATAATCGATGATCTCTAAATTGTTCTATTGTTTGATTAGATATATCTGCAATTCTATAATCTGAACCAAGAAAGTTCTTAAAAGCTATAAATACCCAAGATTCTCGTTTACAGGTGTTTGGAGATTTATTTGCTTTAGAATATTTCTTATACCGAGTCTCTAAACAAGACCAGAAGTAATCTATTTTGATATTACTACTATTGTCTATGTTAAATCGACCAAATGCAATATCTGCTTCAATTTGTTTCTTTACTTTTATTGCGTTACTTTTATTTCCACGAAATACTTTTCTTACAGTCTTTTTTGTTGCTGGGTGAGTGAAACAAATTTGATATGATTCACAGTTTTTACGATTTAACTTTTTAATTGTTGCCATAATTAACCTCCAAATGCATGTTTGATAAACTCATGTCGTTCCTTTTGTGTTGTATTATTATTATCAATGAATAATTCCAATGATGAATCAGGGATGCGGATTTGTCCTCCAATTTTTATAATTGGGATATCTAATTTTCGGATTAACCGATCAACTGTTTTAACTGAAATAATATAGATTTCAGCAACATCTTTTCTTGTATGATAAATTTTCATTGAATTCACTTTATAAAGTCAATTAGCGGCTTCACAGTTTCCTGATCCACCGCCAATTTCCTTTGCATGTTCTATAATTCCATTAAAGGAAATTCCAGGTTTTTCACCCTGTCTAATTTCTCTTTTTGAATTATTTCTCTCTTTTCTTCAACCTCCTTTTTCAGTTCAGTGAGTGGTTCTATAGTTTTAAATAGCTTCATATATTTTTTATGGCTATTTTCCTTTACCGTGGGATCATCTGAATTATCGAAAGTATTCTTTAACTCTTCTCCCTCACTTTTCATCCAAGAACAGCGTACTTCAATACGTTCTAGTGCATTGATAGCTGCTTTGCTTGTTGTTAACTTACTAACATTAATAACTGGTGCTTTTTTACCAGTGTATTTTGCTATGTTGCTCGTTGTTATAGTTGCATTAGATTCTACAACTTCTTTTGTGTTTTTGCTTTGGTCATTATTCATAATAACCTCCTAGTTTGCTTGCTACTATATCTTGTGGTTTTAATTCAGGGTTGATCCAGCAGGTAAAGCGTTTTCAGTATAACCACACCCGGTTGTCTTTCGACTACCAAATATTAAGTGGTTTATGAAACGCTAGAATATTCTTAGGAAAGTCTTAAGAACTTATTTTATAAAAAAAAAGGTCACTGAAAAATGACCTTTTTATATTGACTTATTTTGATGTTTTCTGTTCGGTAGGATAGGGTATTAACTCAATATTAATATCTGGATTAATATGATAGACTGTTCCATTTTTTATTATTAAATCAAATTTAAAATAATTATTTATTATGGACTTTTTCTTACCTAATTGTGCATCATCTCCTTCGCACCACTTATAAGTAAATCTATTTTTTCTTAAATGGTTTTTACATATTTTATTTTTGTAAGTATTTGAAATAGGGCTATCAATTTTTATTCCTTTTTCAAGATTATTCTCATTTAACCATGCAAGATAGTATAATAAATCGAATGGGTCGTTTCCGACATCATTTTCATTAAAAGGTTCACCCCATTCATCATACCATATTAAACTATTTTTATGCTTGTTGCCTTTTTTAAAGTTAGGAGTAACAACGAGTGTAACCCTTTTTTCCTGCTTTACACTCTTTTTATTTTTGATGTAATACAATTTTTCAATATTAGGGAAATCAATCCCTGTAGTTATCTTTATTTTTTTGATGAACTCTTTTTTATAATCTTCAGAATTAATACCAATTTCCTTTATCCAATTTCCTACCATCCCCATTCTGATTTGATCTTTTTCGTTTACATAGAATTTATAAATTTGATATAAAATTGGGAATTTATTAAATTCAGCTAAATTATTATCTAAAAAATACAATTCAAACATTATCTTAATTGCATCGCCGTTTCCATGTTTATATGAAACCATCTCTGCCCACTCTTTATAATTATCAAATAATGACTTATCATCTAAATCAAAGTTCTTTAGTATTTCTGTCTTTGGAATTTCTTGAACTGATGAATATCCTGATGCACACTTTAGCTTTAACAATTTCCAATCTTTATAATGAATACTTTGTAACTCATTCTTGCTATCTAATAAAAAAGCTAACTCAAACTCTTTATCCGCTTTTTCTAATACACCAGATTTATATAGTGCTCTTGCAAAATAACTATGGGTTTCAGGACATGTTGGATTATTTATCAATGCTTTTTCTAGTATTTTAACCGATTTCTCATAGGATTTATTTTCAAATAATCTTATTCCAAGTAATTGATAAAAATTCTGAATATTTGAACAATTTACAATAACTTTATAAATAACTTCATTTAACTCATTCTCGTAATTAGTTTTATTAAAAACTAATCTAAAAGCAATGTTTTCATATACTTTTATATTCTTAGGGTTTAATTCAAGAGTTTGTTTATCAACCTCTAATGATTTTTCAACTTGATAAAATTCTGTTAGAACTTCAGACCAATAATTATAAACCCACCATTTATTAGGGCTATTTTTAATTGCAGATTGAAACTTCTCATTTCCCTTTGCAACTTCTCTAATTTGATAAAAAGCTTTCCCCCAATCACAATAAAATGCAGAGGAAGGTACTCCGGGATGTTGAATTGCCGATAATTGAAAAAGCTCTAATGATTTAATAAAATTATTATTATTATAATAATAAATAGCTAAAATATAATTGAGATGTGGGTTGTCAATAACTGATTCATTATCTAAAAGGTTTTTAAGCTCAATCTCATTATTTTCATTTAAGTTTGTAGCATTTACCTCAATATCTGATTCATGATATTTTATATTATTTGATAAGGAAACGGCATCTCTATGCAAGTATACCCAAAGGTCTTTACAAATAGTTAACCAAAATTCATCATTTATATGATGAGTAACTTCTCCCGTATAATCACAGGATTCAGTCCACGTTCTACATAAATAATTCATCCAATTATCTCTATATTTTTCAACTTCTACTGATTTTTTCTGTATATCTAAACCATTTACTAAATCAATATATCCTAATTTTGTGAGTTCATAAACTTCAGCCATAATATCATCAGCATCGAGTAAGTCTGGGTTTAATTGATATTCTTCTTCCATTGTCGGTCCTTTAGATAATAAAATTAATACAATAAGGAGTAATTTATAATTCGTTAAATGTTACATCCCACCCTATAGTTATTTATGAGATTTTCAATTAAATTGTAAAACTCATCTACTTTAGGATATTTAAAATTAACTTGTTTAGTTTTTTTATTCCAAATTCTTTTTAATTCCTGTATGAGTAGTTGATATGAAAATTAATAATTGTAAATAAAGTTCATTATAATTCGATTTCGTTGGAAGTTTCGAATCTCAATTTATCTGGTCTTACTTGAATATAATTCTACAAATACCGTTTGTGTTGTTCAGTAAAATAAGGACGAAGCCTTTCTTCCTTAGGTGAGTATTTAATAATACGTGGTGATAAATAAATTGACTTCAAGCATTAATTTTAATATATTGTTTAATGGAATTAAACAGTTGAATTATACTTAAACATGAAGAATATTTCAAATACTCTTGTTCATTTAATTAATTCAATCAATATAGGTGAGTACGGTCGCCGGCAACCATACAAATCAATCTGGGATATCATTCTTTCGTGAATCAAGTACCCCATTTTTCACCTTTTCCCACTGACCATCACGAAAAACATGAACTCCGTAATAATATGAAATTATCTCTGATGCTTTCTTCTTTGATATTTCATGAAGTAATAATTTAGATAATTCAGTTCTTTCACGATTATCTAAATACGGAGAATCAAGTAATTTAGTAAGTGTATTTAACTGTTTATCTGTAGCGGTATCTTCATTTTTATCAGATACAAGGCTATTATTATTAAAGTTATTATCCAGTGGTATCTCCTCCGCAGGTGTAGGGTTTAATCCTGCCATTACAGCCAGAAAACTAAGGGGAATGCGATAACATTTTCCTGTCGCCCTGGTGATACTCATGGAGCGGATGGCATATTCATCTGCATTTCTCCATCTATTTTCTTTATTAGAACACATGGCTTCACCTGCACCTACTACTTTATCACCAAATTGAACTTCTACACGAGATTCATAAGCAATTTCATCATCACGGTCAAGTTTTCTACTATATTTAACAATCGGGAATAATCCAAGTGTCGCAGCAACAGTAGTCCACCATTCGACTTTAGGATATTTCTTATTATTTATTATAGCGATAAATTCTTCACCTTGACATTTACTCGACATGACCTGAACGATTTCCTGCATTTCAGATAATGCTTTCTTTGGTGTTCGACTAAATAATTGATACGTTGTATCAATATTATGATTAAATGGTTTTAATTCACCATTCTGTGTTATGGATTGTACTTCCATTTTCTTTCCTTTCTTTTACATTAACTATTTCCATATCGTGTGACTCACGATCAATGGAAAGAGATTCTAAATCTGTATATGGCTCTTGTCCTGATATCCATTCAATTAAACAATTAACTGAATCTGTAGGACAAGTAACGGGTACTTCAATCACTCTTTTTTCGATCCAATGGACGGTAACTATTTTCATATTAGACCCTGTTCTGTAAAGCTCGTTACATTTAATCCTGCGATGATGATGTGGTCGTGGATGGTAACATCAATTGTTTTACACGCATCCATTAATTTCTTGGTAATTGAAATATCCTCTTTTGAAGCATTTGGATTACCAGACGGATGATTATGAGCTATAATTAAACTTGCACTTCCCAGTTCTATAATCTTTCTTATTACTTCTCTGGTATAAACAGCTGAAGATGTTAAACTTCCTTCAAACAGTACTTCTGTTGTAATTATTTTATTACAACCATTTAAAAATACAACGACAAATTGTTCTTTGAACCTATCAGTAAAGAATGGTCTTAAATGCCGTATAACATCATTAGAGCATGATATTTGCTTTCCAACTGGAAGTGTGAATCTTTTTACATACTCCTCCTCAAGCATTGAATCAGATATACATGATGCATCGCTTAGAGGTGCGTTTATGCTCGTTATTTGAGCGTTTTGTGAGGTGTTTTTCATTGGTAGTGTTCCTTTTTAATTTAAATAAATATTGCTTTAATGGTATCATATATGTTACTATTGATAGTGAGAATTAGAGAGTATATTACCCAATTGGGAAACAATCCCTTTGCAAAGTGGTTTGATGATTTAGATTCTATGGCAGCAACTAAGGTGGCTGTTGCAATATCTAGAATGGAAGCGGGTAATTTTTCAAATATTAAATGGTTCAGTGGAATTGGTGAATATAAAATCAACTGGGGACCAGGATATCGGATTTATCTGGCTAAAGATGGTGAAAAATTAATCATATTGTTTGGGGGTGGGATTAAAAAGAGCCAGAAGAAAGATATTGAGAAAGCTAAATTGCTATTTCAAGAATACAAGCAAAGAAAGGGAAATTAACTATGGCACAATTAACGAGAGATTATAGGGAAACTATTCAAAACAGACTTAAGAAAGATCCAGAGTTTGCAAAACATCTACTTGATGAAGCTGTATCTGAATTTCTAAATGATAACCCTGAATCTGCACGAATTCTACTAAGAGAAATTGTAAATGCGACCATAGGATTTGAGCAATTGGCTAAGAAAACCAGTAATAATAGTAAGAGTTTACATCGTATGCTCTCAGCAAGAGGCAATCCTTCTATGAACAATCTTACTAATATCTTCGGTGTATTAAAACAGAACCTAAATGTGAACTTTGAAATTCATGCAGTTTCTAAAGCAAGTTAGTCAGTTACCTTATACCCAAATTTATCATCCTGTTCTACATAATCAACACCCTCTGGTATCTCACCAGTCGATTTGATATGACTCTTAATCCCAGACTTATCAATCGTTGAAACTTCCCTTATTTTAATAAACTGATTTGGGATAATTTCTTCATCAACTATTTCCAATTTAGGTTGAAGTTTTCTAAGATTAATATTGCCATTTACAAGTTTTATAGTGCGTTTACCTGATTGTTGAATAAATGCATGAAGCGATGGTATATAATACTCTTTCTGTTTCTCAATTGAATTAATTCTTGATTCTTTCCACTCATTTATCCTGTTGATTTGAATTTCTGCTGATTGTTCAATCTCTTCAATTTCAGCATCAAATGTAGATATTTTTCCTAAGATGTAGTCACAGTCCGCTAAAGTCTTGGCTTCTTGTACTTCTTCTAATAATACATCAAAATATCCGTCCATTATTTATCTCCTAATATTTCATGAAGTGATATATGCTTCTCCATAATCTTATTTGGAGGGGCAGTTTTCAACGCTTCTGTACAAGCATTGTAAAATGACCATTTGTTTCTTTCTTCAAAATCAGAATGAGATGGATTTAACCATTCTTTCTTCACAATGGGGATTTGACGAGGTGTTATGATATCGTTTCCGTATAATAATCCAAGTAATTTAAAGGCATTATCATTGTTTAGATATTTACTTCTCATAATCTCAGCATCCTCAACTATTTTATGGAAATTATGCTGACTTCTATAAATGGTTGTAATAATCAACTCTTCTAAATCATTCCATACATTCTGGGTATGCTTGCGCATGATGGCTATATCACCCGTTAAGGCTAAGTTAGAGCAGACCATTACGGATGCTCCTACCGCAATACCGACTGACATACTTTTATCATAACTATTTCTAAATGCTATTGATAATGACATGTCCGAGCTAATACCATTTTTATAAGTATGAACAGCAAACATTTGATTACCATCTCTGGCTAGCCCATATTGAGCATTCTGCATTTCATATCCTCTAAGTAGCCCA
>Ga0209992_10004102_pt1 | contig 11692 bp, 10 predicted proteins | sample 2SBtaG_2_FD_182564 | JGI IMG/M metagenome (GOLD analysis project Ga0209992, IMG submission 182564) | Deep subsurface microbial communities from Kolumbo volcano to uncover new lineages of life (NeLLi) - 2SBTROV12_ACTIVE470 metaG (SPAdes)... | ecosystem: Environmental > Aquatic > Marine >... | reverse complement strand
TGAGAACACAAAGACAATACTTCCACCAACGACTGCGATTGCTACCAAAAGAAGGGTTGCGATAACTGGAGCAACTGCTCTTCTTGAAGTCAATTTGTTTTGTTTTGACTGTAGTTTTGTCATTTCTGAATTTCTGAGAATTAAAAAAGATGTTAAAGAGATCTTTGTTCAAAATGGACTACAAATAACTCGGATGTGCGTATGTTTTGAAAAATGAACAAAACTTAGCCATCAACTTGGAGAACAACTTCGGCTAATGGACCTATGGAAAATCCATTTGTGGTATCCCCCTGAGCTAGAATATACATAATATGTAATTCATCTGAACCTACAGGTAAACTAGGGGCACGGGCTTCAAAGGTAATAGTACGTACAGAATCTGAAGGAAGAGTATCTCCAAAATCGGCATTAGTGGTTCCAACAATTTGATGAGAGCCATCTCCAAATTGAGTAATTGGAGGTTCTAGTGGGAATCCATTCCATCCAGTAACATCAACATCGGTCCATTCTTTTGGAACATTAATTATCAATTTAGCGCCAGATGCTATTTCAGTAGTATCGCTATCCATATCGGCAAAGACAACATTGAATGTTTGTAGACTGTTTGGAACAATATTGATTCTAGTTGATTCAATATTATTGCTATCTCTATGATCTGTACCCAAAAGATCTTTTGCAAGAAATACATTAACAATTGGAGTGGCAGTTTCTGACATGGTTGATTGGTATCCAGCTTTTCCAAATGAACCCAAACTTGTAAAAACAGAACCTTGTACAGTAATAGATTCTAAACCAACATTTCCAGAAGGTTTGCCAGGTTCAACTTGTGCCAAAAAGGCCTGAGTTGAATTAGCAGGTATAGTTAACGGTACAGAAGATTTCCACATCAATGCATTTTCAGAAGGACAACTCCATGTACCAGTTGCAGGATAAACAGAAGATGGAGCAGGATCACAATTTCCTCCTCCACCCATTTTGAAAATTTTGTTGTTGTTTTGAGCACCGGGTGCAAATGCAGTAATTATTAATTTTGTAACATCCATAGGAGCATTTACAGGATTTACAACGTTAACACCCCATAACGAAGTAGCAGTATTAGATTCACCATGAGATGAAGGAATCACAAAGAATAGCTGAGGTCTTGCAAACAAATCATCATTTACAATATCAGGATCAGGATTTCCACCACCTTCACCTGCAAGTCTTAAGAGACTAGTATCAGATACAATATTACTAATCATTGGACCATCAGCTGTAGCATAAGATGAAAAAGTTAACACATCGCCACTGGAACCACTGATTTTAGAATCCCAAGAAAACATGATAGAAGCACCACCAGTCAAGGTAACAGGTCCAGAAGGAACTGGTAATGATGTAATAATTGAGCCAATTCCACTCGTAGAAGTGCTAAGAGAAGCAGGAAGGACATTTGTTACAGGTTCATCTCCGTTATTTGTAATCATCATTACAGTTGTAACATTTTTTCCTATAACAGGATCAGGAGGGTCGGTAATTAATTCAGCACGTAAACTGGATGAACCCACACCAGAAGTGTCAAGCTCTACAGTTTTGATTGAACCAAATGAAGAAATTATTTTAATGTCATATACATCAGGAATTATTTCAAGGGTTTGAGATGAAACTAAATTAGAAACAAACCCAGGAGGAATAAATGAATCATCATAGTTTATTGTGTATCTTGTTGCAGGTTGGTCTACCAAGGTTTTATTTGTAATCCAGATACTAGAAATTTCAACTGGGTTTTGACCTTGATTATTAACACTGACATTTAGAAGATCATTTGCGTCAGTAGATGCCAAAACTGTAAATTCTTCTTGCTGTTTTTGTATTTCAATATCAGATATCAATCTTTGAGTAGTTACAATATTAGTTTGAGCATCCAAAGACAAACTCAATACTGAAAATCCAGCTATCATTAATGCTGTAAATAGCAATCCACCTATCAGAGTAGATAATCCATTTCTAGACTTTAGAGGTAATTTTTTTTTCGTGTCTAAGAACCAGTAAACTGGAATTAATCTGGTTGTATGATCTTCTTAGAAATAACAAACTGAGAAGAGGATGAGAATTTTCAAAGAAAATGTTGTTCATACCATACAACATCGGGCGTTTATACAAAATAGTAAGCACAAATGTAATGACAAAATTAATGACGACGCTGACAATTACTGCAATTGCATCAATATTGGTTATAGGAGGATTTGTTGCATCTCCAGAAGCATATTCAACATATGGCGGATGGGGAGATGATGATGACGATGATTGTGATTATAACAAACACGGGTATTATCATGATGATGACGATGATTGTGGAAATGACAAACCAAAAGATCCATGTGATTGTGAAAAACCTGACACATTGAAATTCAAATTCACCACTCCAAATACAGAAACAAACAATGAATTTAAAATTGAAATTTATAAAAAAATCAATTACGTAGGCAATGAAGATAAAAAACTAACAAGTATTGCCGATGTTACCAATATGGGAGATTATCAAATTGAATCATCCAGTTTTGGTAAAGACAAATTAAATTCAAACACAGTGTTTGCTATTTACAGAATAGTAGAAAATGCAGATGATGTTTTAGTTTCTTCAATTGAAATTCACACATCTTGTTCACAAGATCTGTACATAGGACAAGTAGAAAGTGATCAAGGGTATTCCATTGAAATCACTGACGGTTTGAAAAATGGAAAAACATCAATTTCAGCATCAAATCCGCAAACATGTGGAGATGAACCAGAACCTGAAAAGACAGGTACAATTGTGATCAAAAATGCATTGACAAATGATAATGGTGGAGAAGCAATATTTGAAGACTTTTCATACAAAATTATTGATGAGTTAGGAGTAGAAATCGATTTAGTTCGAGATACGCTTGATCCATCAATTCATGTTGCAGAAGTTCCAAAAGGAGCTTACATCCTAAGTCAAACAATTGCATCAACTACAGGAACATATACTGAAGTTCTCATTACAGGAGATAAAAAATGCCCATCAACTACCAATGAATCATTCATGATAAAAAAGGACAAAACAGTGTCCTGTACAATCTACAATGATGATAATGGTGATGGAAGCAATGAGGAAATCGAACCAGGAAATATTTTCCATGTAGGTACTGTAAAATTTGACATAAATTTCCCAAATACCATACCTAGATGTGAAGCCACAAACACGGTTTTACCTTGTATATTTGAAGACAGTAATGGTTTGTTTAACGTAGTACCAAATCTCAAAGAAACTGAAACATTGCAAGTATCAACACTAGTGTTGATGAATGTCATAGGATTACAATTAGGAGATACAACAATGCAAGATCCATTAGCATCTTCAGGTTGTGTATTTGATGGTTTGACTTCATTTACAAATGATACAGAAACACTTCCTGCATTCAAGTTTCAATGTAGTGGTTTGTCAAGCACTTCAAACGAATTTAGAATCAATTATGCATTGATTGAAACTCTAATACCACCAAACGTACTGTAAAGTACTAATCATTTTTTATTTTTTAATTTATACCAAGTAGAAGTTACTAATTTTTAAAAGTTAAAGTCTCAAAAATTATTTTAAAAATGTAATTATGGAATGACTTGTAAAATTGCTTCCTGTAGAGGACCTATGGTAAAAGAGCCGTTATCAACAGAGCCATCAGCTAATAGATACATTACATACATTTGATCATTTGTTACTGTTGGAGCAGTTGCATCAAACTCAATAGTTACACCACCAGATACAAGATCTGAATCTAGTTCCCCAATAATTTGAGATGATGTATCAGCAAAGGATTGATATGAAGTTGTAAAATCATCTGAAGTAATACTAGGTTCATTTACAACCCAACCTTTTGGAATATTAACAATTAATCTAGAAGTATCATCAATATAATGACCGCCAGATTCAAAATCAGCCAAAGTTGCATTAAAGCTAACTACACTACCTGAAGAAATACTAGTTACATTACCTAGAATGTTAGAAGGATTGGCACTATCAACATCAGATGAAAGAAATACTCCAGCCAATGATGTATCAGCATTATCAAAAGAGGTACCATATCCCGCTTTACCAAATTGTCCAAAAGTTGTAAAAACAGTTGCCTGAGTAATTACAGTGGACAATGCAACATTTCCAGTTCCAAGTCTATCAGGATGGACCATGGCTTGGAATGGGAATACGGAGTATGGAGGAATCAATACAGGCTCCACAGGAACGGAAGTATCTTCCCATACAAGCTGATTGACTACCGGACACGACCATTCATCAGGAGTAGGGGATACAGCTGCAGGAGAACATTGATGAGTACCAGAAATACTAAACATCACGTCCTGACTATTTGCTCTAGGACTAATAAGACTGATAACCACTTTGTTGACATACATGTCTTGACCAGTTGGATTTACAACATTTACACCCCATAGTGCCTTATCAGATTGCGCAGGGGCATCACCCATAGGGGAAGGAATAGTCATAAAGATTTCAGGCCTAGACAAAAGATCCTGAGTCAACACAATTGGAGGCTCTGTGCTTGAAGTTGCGTCTTCCCGTAAGACACTAGTATCAGTTGCAATATTACTTTGAACTGAATTGTTATTTAGATCAATTCCAGTTGCAAAAAGTGAAAAATCAATATCGCTATCAATTGTAGCAGCACCATTTGTTTGATAGTCCCATACAAAAACAATAGATTCGCCAGAAAGCAAATCAACAGGTGGAGGATCAGAAGGTAATGGATTTAGAATTGAAGATGACGGAGAGATAGAAGGAGTAGAAGGAGTAACATCATTAATCGTTAATTTACCAACATTTGTTACAACCATAGCAAGAGTGACATTTTGTCCTAAAATAACATCAGGGGGATTTGTAAGTAAAACAGATTGTAAACTGTTACTTGAGGAACCACCAGAACCTACATCAAGTTCAGCAATTTCAATAGTACCCAATGTAGAAACTACTTTGATATCATAAGTGTCAGGAATCATGGAAAGAGTTTGAGAAGTTAGAATTTGGGTTGTAGAACCACCAGTGACAAAAGAATTATCATAATCAATTTCATATCTTGTTGCAGGAGCATCAGCCAAAGTTTTGTTGATTATCCAAAAACTTGAAATTCCAACTGGATTTTGTCCCAAGTTAGTTACTGCAATATCAAGGAAATTGTCTGCATCAGTAGATACAGAAATACCAAAACGCTCTTGTTGTTTCTTTAGTTCAATATCAGAAATTACTCGCTGAGTAGTAACAATGTCTGTTTGGGCATCCAAAGCTAAACTAAGTACAGAAAAACCAGCTACCATCAATACAGTAAAAAATAGAGCACCTACAACAGATGAAATTCCACGCCTGTTTTTAGGTTGAAAATCGATTTTTCGAAGGTTTATCGTGCATCACCACTTTCAAGTAAGAATTCAGTGGGTTGGATATTTCCAAAATTCAAAAGAACACGAATTCCTCTATTTAGTTCAATGTCAGGTTCATTAGAATCTAATTTGAGTAAGACGTTAACAGTTTCTCCACTTTCAATTTCAAAATTTTCGTTCTGGAAAATAGGAGTGTTGCCAACAGGTAAAATTGAAAACATTCCTTCTGAAGGATATTTGCCAGCAGCATATGGGGCAGAAAGAACAAGTTGTTGTGTAGAAGTTGCAGGATCCCAGGAATAATCTGCACCATTTAGAGTTAGTCCTTTAAGAAACAATGAATCTAAATTATTATTACGAATTTGAAATACAATAAATTCAGTCCCTCCATTTGCAGGAAGATTATTTGGATTAAGATTACATGTAGAACCACACAGTAATGAATCATATAGATTATCAGCATTCGGTATAGTTAGTAGAGTTAAAGAATCACGGGTATCATAGGCCAATAACAGAACATTCAATGAAGAAGAATCTAATGTTGTTGCAGTACCTATACTACCACTTGTAAAGGCATCATTCATAAAATATGTCAGAGTTGTTGCTCCTGAAACAGTAACTCCCATTAACATCATAGTACTGATAATTTCAGTTACTGCTCTCCTCTTTCTCAGTCTAGAAGTTTCTTTTTTTTCCAATGAGTGGTTTTGTTTTTTATTTTGCATCATTTTCCCTCATGTGTTAAATGGACTAGCAACAGTTGTGAAAAAATTACCTCTTGTAGTTGTAAGAGATATTTTGTATTCTTTATCCAAATAATCATTATGGTTCCATGTGTTACCACCCAATGCAAGATTGTCTAAAACAATTTGTTGAGTATCTTTAATTTGAATAGATTGGTTGACATCTACCCAATTTGCAATAATTTCTTGATCATCAATTTTTACAATTGTAGCTGAGGCAATTGTAGATTCCACAGTTCCAATATTTGCCAAATCAATAATAATATCATCAGTATTTGGTTCAAATCTGACATGCTCAAAAATCACATCTTCACGATGAATTTGGTTTTTTGATGCCTCATGAAAAGACAGATCATATGTAAAAGCACTAATGCTATCCATTCCATTAAAGAAAATTACAGAGCCTACAGAGGCAACAATTCCTAATATTGCGACGCTACCCATAACTTGGCTTACTGCACGCCTATTTTTTGGAGTTAAACCGCATAATTTACTCAGTTTTTACCACCTTTCTTAGAATACCAATCAGAAACAAATTCTTCAACACGAGATAGAATTTGTGAGAAATCTTGTTCAGAGATTAATTCAATTCCATAGTGTTGAGCAAGATTTTCAATTCCATCGTTAATACCAGATACAGTAACTAATAATGTGTGAGTTGGATCAATGTCTAATTTTGGAACCAATATAGAATTCATATCAGACTGGTCTACGCCACTAGGTTGATTTCGAATAAAAATTAAAATAGATTCATCAGAGGTTTTGCTTTTTGCATAAATTGGAATTTCATGTACATTTCCACTTTTTCCTTTAATTGAAATATTTAGCTTGGCATCAAAATTAAAGCCTTTAAGCAATTTCAATAATTCATCTTTAATTTGATTAGTATCAGAATTTATAGAAATTTCTGAATTTTTTAATTTGTAACTGAAGGTAGTGATAAATTGTCCAGAGTTTGTATCAAAATCATGTTCATGTTTTCTACAATGTAACTTTATTACAGCATTATCAAATTTCTCATCACAGTCATTGCATTGATACCACATTGCAGGAACTCTAACTTCTTTTTCAAAATTTTTGATTGATTTTTTACAGGAAGGACAAGAAGAATTTTCATGATCTGAAAAATCAAAATTTAGACTTTCAGTAATATATCCACATTTTTTATGTTCAAAAAGATTTAGTTTTTCTACATCCATTGAATGACATTTTGGGCAATACAATCTCATACTAGATGAAAAGGTTTCAGGGTGAGCAGGACAAACAATTAATTTTTCATAAACTTTCTTTTCCAAAATTCCATCAGAAACCAAATCATCAAGACACGAAATATTATCTTGCATTTCACCAATTTTTGATAATATTGGATAGAATAGCAATCCTTCATTATAATCTACAAAAGGTTTGATTGTTCTATCTTCTAATTTTTGAACTTCCTGAATTAATTTGACAGCCTTGTTTGTAGAGGGTTTAACAACATCAGATTCAACTGGAACATACTCATTGTTAGGAGTCTCTTGAACCTCAGATTCATTCTCAGAAACAGAAGAATTTCCTTTGAAAATTGAAGAAATGTTGCCTAAATTAGACAGTCTATGTTCGGATTTCACGCCTAATGTAGATTCTTTAGGAACGGGTTTTTTTCTAAACATGAGCACGTACCTCATACAATGTGAACATATCCTTTACCATGGTAGATCTCAATACACCGTTGAGAGTAAAAGGAAAAGGTTGTTCATATGGACGAACAAGCGTTAAAACACATATCTTACTCATAGATGCTGAAATTGAAATTTAATATTTTTAAAGATAGTTTGTCAGCATTGCAAAAATTACAACCAATAAACAAACTTGAATCAAAAGTAGTCAAAAGTAATCCTAAAAAATTAATCAAAGAAAAAGAGGATTTTTCTGTACCCAACTACATGACTCTCTCAAAATTGGATTGGGACAATAATGAAATTCATTCAGGCATCATAAAGGATCCTACAGCTAAAGGAGGATTAAGATATCAAGTTATTGAGCCTGTTCTATCAGAAAGAGACCAAAAGGCATTTGAAATAATTAAAAAATTGCTAATGACAGAATTAACGGTTTCACTACAAGATATAAAATCAAAGAAAGATGCAGAAAGAAGATTAAAAAAGAAGATTCTATCAATGATCAAAAAATATCGATTAAAAATTCCACCAAAAAATATAGCTAAAATTAATTATTTTGCAGTTAGAGATTTTGTTTATCTGGGAAAAATTGAACCATTAATGAGAGACCACATGATAGAAGAAATTAGTTGTGATGGAACAAATATTCCAATATACATTTGGCATAGAGAGCATGAATCAATGCCTACAAATGTAATTTTTCAAAAAGATGTAGAATTGAATAATTTTTCAAGAAAAATGGCATACATTTGTGGAAAACATGTTTCAATGGCAGATCCAATCATCGACGCGTCATTACCAAATGGAAGCAGAATTAATTTAACATTAGGTCATGAAATTACTAAAAGAGGAAGTACTTTTACAATTAGAAGATTCAGAGCAGACCCAATTACAGTAGTTGATTTGATAAAATTTGGAACAATGTCAATAGATATTGCAGCATACATGTGGTATCTGGCAGAAAAAAAATCAACCATGCTTGTAGCAGGAGGAACTGCAAGTGGGAAAACTACAGCACTCAATGCTCTAGCCACATTCATCAGACCTGGAGAAAAAGTAGTCAGTATTGAAGATACACAAGAGTTGAATTTGCCTCATGAAAACTGGATTCCTGCTGTATCCAGACAAAATTTTACAGATACCCAGGTAGGAGAAATCAATCAATTTGATCTTCTCAGAGCTGCACTAAGACAGAGACCAGACATCATCATAGTAGGAGAAACCAGAGGAAGAGAAGCATATACACTCTTCCAAGCAATGGCCACAGGTCACGGAGGTTTTTCATCAATTCACGCAGATTCTGTTGACGCAACATTGACAAGACTGACATCATCTCCAATGGATGTTCCAAAAGCACTAATTGCAAACAGTCTAGATTTGATTACATTACAATTAAAAATTAGAGTTGGAGATAAATCACTAAGAAGAATTATTCAAGTTTCAGAAATAGATGGAATTGATGAAGAAACAGGTCAAATCAAAACAAATGAAATTTTCAAATGGAATCCTAAAACAGATGTTCACGAATATGGAGGTAACAGTGTAATTTTCAAGAAACTTAAAGAAAGAGATGGAGACACTGAAGAAAAAATCAATTATGAATTAACAAAAAGAAGATTGGCATTAGAATGGATGGTGAAAAATGACATTCGTGATCATCGAGAAGTTTCATCTAATGTAATGGACTATTATGCAGATCCTGAAAGATACTATGAAAGAAAAAGATTAGAGGTGCAAGTTTGAAATTAGCAAAGGCAAAACAGAAAAAAACAACTCAAGAAGAGTCAGTCGGACAACTTCATGTATATAGTTACAAACTACTAAATGATCATGTAAAATTTTTACATCCAAAGTTATCATCTCTAGATAAATCAATCAAACAAGCAATGATGCCAATTCCATTTGAAGTCTATGTTTCAAGCATGGTTTTCTTTAGCATGATTGCAGGTATCTGCGGAATTGTGATGGGAATAGTGGCATGGCAATTTATCAACATTCAACCTGCGATGGTAGGGATGTTTTTGCCAATTTTAACTGGATTGATGTTATTTGGAATGACATTTGGGATATTACAAATGATTCCAGCTATTAGAGTAAAAAATAGATCTGCAAAACTCATTGAAGAAATCCCTCATTTTATCGGATACATGTCAACATTAGCTACAAGTGGTTTGACATTAGAAGGAATTTTCAAAGCAATTGCAAAAGAAGAAACAGATGAAGATATTGTTAAAGATGCAAAATACATCGTAAGAAATATCGATATTTTAGGCATGGATTTGATAAGTGCCATCAAAGATTTAGTTCATAGAACACCAACTGGACCATATTCGGAATTACTAGAAGGGGCCATTGTTACGGTTCAATCAGGAGGAGATCTTAAAGAATACTTTAATGCAACTGCAAAAGTGCAGCTTGAAGAAAAAAAGATGCTCATGCAAAAAACTACAGAATCATTAGGCAGTGTTGCCGAGATTTATACAATCTTACTAATCGTATTTCCTTTACTTGCAGTAATTATGCTATCAATTATGGGAATTATGAGTCCTAGCCTTGCAGGATTTGATTTACTTACACTGATGAACATTCTAACTTTTGCAGTAATTCCCCTAAGCGGAGTATTGATGTTAGTAATGATGGACACTATGGTGCCAAAGAGGTAGAAAAATGGAAAGAGTAGAAAGAAAACAGAAAAGAAAACCAGTTAAACTAGAGCCTTCGCTATCTATTCTAAGTAATAATATCTTAAAGACGATTGGATTTTCATTAATTGGTGCGATCAGTGTACTGGGAATTAGTTTCTACATTGCAGATTTTTCAGACTCTTCTACAATTAGAGATGTAGGATTGATTTTTGGAATAATGGTAGGAATAATTCCATTGACAATACATCAGCTAAAAGAAGTACAAAGAAAAGACAATATTGATAGAAATATGCCGGTATTTTTACTTGCACTATTAAGTTCAGTTCAAAGTGGTGCAAATTTGATTAAAGCTATAGAGCAAGCTGGAGAAAGAAATCTAGGGGCACTTACCCCAGAATTAAAAAATTTAAGGGCAAATATCAGTTGGGGAACTCCTATTGAAGATGCATTTGAAAATTTTGCAGAAAGAACTGGAACTAGAGTCTCAAGAAGAGTTACAGTATTGTTAGAAATGGCAATGAAAATTGGAGGAGACGTTACAGAAAATCTTGAGATGATACAAAAACATGTTTCAGAGATGCAAAATATTGAGAAAAGTAGAAAATCAGCATTAGCGCCTTACACATACACAATTTACATTTCATTTATGGTGTTTTTGGCAGTAGCAGTTTTACTTACAACCAGCTTTTTTACAGAAATAGAAAAGGTGCAAGAAGGATTACTGGCATCTGGAAGTGGCACTGAGGGATTATTTGGGTCACTAGCAAGTATGGAAATTGAAAAATTAGAATCAGCACTATTCAACATGGCAATTATTGAGGCATTATTTGGAGGTCTGGCGGCGGGAAAAATTGGCGCAGGTTCGTATGTAGCAGGAACTAAACACGTAGTTGTAATGATTGTCATAGCAGTAATTGCTTTTAACCTCCCACTATAAGCTGCAATCCAGACATTTTTCATCAAAATTGTTCAAAATGTAAAGTAATTATCATAAGGTAATAGGGTAATAACATGATAAACTGTAATTATTAAAAAATACAGTTTTTTTTTGTTTGTCATATTGCAGACAAGCACACGCTTTAGTTGTAAACGATCTTTTAGAAAGTACCAAAAATGGAAATGATACATTATGATAGACTGAGAAATTGTACGAAAGTACTAAATGCAATCATGAAAAATGAGCCTAGGGTAAAGAGGATGACAAAATAAAATGATGTCTTATCAAGAACAAGTAACAGGAATTGCATCTGAGCTAGAAGAA
>Ga0209992_10004101_pt1 | contig 11697 bp, 10 predicted proteins | sample 2SBtaG_2_FD_182564 | JGI IMG/M metagenome (GOLD analysis project Ga0209992, IMG submission 182564) | Deep subsurface microbial communities from Kolumbo volcano to uncover new lineages of life (NeLLi) - 2SBTROV12_ACTIVE470 metaG (SPAdes)... | ecosystem: Environmental > Aquatic > Marine >... | reverse complement strand
GATGATGCGCAACAGGAGGATACGCCAAATCTGATCAACGGCACTGAAAAAGATGACATTATAACCGGGGGTTTTGACGATGACCGCATAGATGGCGGGCCGGGCGACGACATCTTGGCGGGCGGTTTTGGAAATGACCACTTGGTCGGTGGCAAGGGCAACGACAGCATTGACGGCAGCCATGGAAACGATGTTCTTGCCGGGCACGCCGGAAATGACACGCTTGAGGGCGGCTTTGGCGACGACAATCTTGCCGGAAACCTTGGAAATGACGCCCTTCGTGGCAGCCATGGCGACGATGTTCTTGCGGGGCACGCTGGAGATGACACACTTCTAGGCGGCCACGGCAACGATGTTGTTGACGGCGGCAGAGGCAACGACACCCTTTCTGGCGGGCCTGGTAACGACGATTTGATGGGAAGACAAGGGGCGGATAAATTATTTGGTGGCGGCGGTGATGACGTGATGTCCGGTGGTTGGGGGAACGACGTGCTGCGCGGCCACGACCATAATGACATCTTGCTTGGCGATCAGGGAGACGATCAGCTAAACGGCGGCGCAGGCGATGACATTTTGTTTGGCGGATTGGGCGATGATGAATTGAGCGGTGGCCACGGCAACGATTTCCTAAGTGGATTTGAAGAGGTATTTTCCGATGGGGATCAGGGAACCGATATTCTGTGGGCCTCCGAAGGCGACGACACGCTTGTGCTTGGTCAAAATGATTTCGGTACCGGCGGAAATGGAGAGGATACCTTTATAATCGTCTATGACGAAGGCAATGTTGCCCATATCACCGACTTTGACGATACCAAAGATGAAATACAGATTGTGTTTTCCCCAAGCGAAATTGGGCCAAACCCATCACTGTCGTCGTTTTATGAATCTGGCATCGACGCCACGATCATCAATGTGGCCGGAGAAGGCGCGGCTGTATTGCACGGCCTAACCAGTGTCGATTTGAACACTGTAACTTTGATTGCAGCCTAATTGATAGGGATAGAGCGCAATCCGAAAAGTGGGCACGGGTTTTCGGAATAAATTGCGCGCAAGATCAAAAGGATAGAGCCGCTCCGCTGATTCAGATAAAATGGACGCGGCTCACAGCTAGAGGTGCCGTGCACGGCTTCGCGATTTCGGATGTGGGCTGGCATGGCTGATCTTCCAGCAGCAGAATCGCACGCTGATCGGAATGATCGGCGTGGTGAGATGCGGCATGCAGATTTGATACTGTTTCGACTTTTTCGTAAAAAGCGGGCCCGCCGTGCGGTCTTGCCCGAGTTACAGGGGATTATCCCTGCACCTTTGCGATCTTATCGGTGTTTCGGAGGCATTTGGACAGGTGTTACGCTGGCCGAAAGCCGGAACCACTTTGTTTGACGTCAGGCGGGGTTGTAGCGGGCAATCCTTGGGATTGTCTTAGATGGGCGTGCGCGGCATCTGCATCCACGCAACAGGCTGCACCTTATAGCCGATATAAAGCGGGTGTTTGGGGTGGCCGGCTTTGGTCAGGCCAAGGTGGTGCAGCGGACGATTGGTATTGCGCATCAGGGTTTCAACATTCGCACCCCGGTTCAGGTGTTCGCCGTGGGTGCCCCAGGCGCAGATGATGCTGTCGGCCCATGTGCAGCTTTCGGTGATGGCGGCGTCGTTTTCCGGTCCGACGGCATCCGCTTGTGCGCGCATTTCTTTTGGGTCCGTGGCCCGCCACGCGAAGATATTGCACACGCGAAAGGCGCCAAATCCAAGCGCGCGGGCGCGGCGCTCGCACCGTTCCACCGTGGGGTCGTTTTGCACTTCTGTGGCGGTTGAGGGGTTTAACATGACAAACAGGGCTTTGCGTCCTGAGGGTTGCCAGACGCGGGTCAGGGCGTAGCGGTAGTTCATACAGTCTGAATAGATCGCAACCGATGCCGCGTCGCCTTTTTGGTGTTGTTTGGAGATCATTGGCATTTCGCAAACACCCGCGAGGGATGCAGCATGCCTGCGCGAAAAATTCCGATGGCCACCGCACGACCGTTGTTTGAGGCCCATGCTTCATCGCCATATTGCGCGTCAGAGCTTAGAACCTGCCCCGGATTGCCGTTGCGCAATCGCGCGGCTGCCTCGCCTGTGCAGGGCAGCTCCGGCAGGTCGGCAAGGCCGGTTTCCAGCGGCAGCAGGTGTTGGTCCAGATCAGATGATTTTGCCCCTTCGTCAAGTTGGTCCACCGATATACTGTCAGATGTTTCAAACGGTCCGGACCACAGGCGGCGCAGTTCAACCACGTGTCCGCTGCACCCAAGTGCCGCGCCCAGATCGCGGGCGATGGCGCGTACATATCCGCCCTTGCCGCAGACCATTTCAAGCATTACATGATCCACGTCGGAACGCGCGATAAACTCTAATGATTCAACCCATAACGGACGCGACTCCATCTCGATATCCTCGCCGTCCCGCGCAAGCCTATAGGCCCGCTGACCGTCGATCTTGACAGCCGAGAATTTTGGCGGCACCTGCATGATGTCACCGACAAACGGCAGCAACGCCTGCTGAATATCCACATCATTCGGCCGCATGTCAGACGTGGCAATCACCTCGCCTTCGGTATCGTCGGTGTTGGTGGCCTGACCCAGACGCACCGTAAACCGGTAGCATTTCAGTGCATCCGTGATGTATGGCACGGTTTTCGTCGCCTCGCCAAAAGCAATCGCCAGAACACCGGTGGCCTGCGGATCCAGCGTGCCCGCGTGCCCGGCCTTGTTGGCATCAAAGGCCCATTTCGCTTTGTTGACCACGGCGCTGGAAGTCATGCCAAGAGGTTTGTCCACCACCAGCCAGCCGGAAATATCGCGGCCCTTTTTGCGTCTGCGGGCCATGTCAGGACGCGTCGTCGCTTAGGTCCTGCTTGACCGCGTCCTGATCCAGCAGCCGCCGGGTTTCATCCATCTGATCAAACGTGGTGTCCTGCACGAACTTAAGCTGTGGCGAAAATTTCAGGTGCAGGTTTTTGTTCAGCGTGCGGCGCAGCCCGGCGGCATTCCGGTTTAAGGCTTCAATCGCCAGATCAGCGTTTTGCCCGCCCAGTGGCAGCACATGAACGGTGGCGATCTTCAGATCGGGCGATGTGCGCACTTCGCCCACGGTGATGGACATATGGGCGATATCCTCGTCATACAGATCACCGCGCAGCAACACCTCGGCCAGCGCGCGGCGGATCAGCTCGCCAACCCGCAACTGCCTTTGGCTTGGGCCGCCATCATTTTCAAATCTGCCTTTGGCCATAACGCCCCCGTCTTTTTGCGTGGACTTATGCCCAATGGCGCTGATGTGCAACACGCGGCTGTTCGGCCTTTGCCAAAGCGACCGTCTGCCGCTAAACCAAGCCGGACAACAGCATCGGAGACAGAAATAATGGACAATTTACCGGCCATTGCCATCATCGGCGCGTCAGGGCGAATGGGCCGGATGCTGATTGAAACCGCGCAGCGCAGCGATAGGGTGCGGATTTCAGGCGTGACGGAACGCGGCGGTCACGATTGGGTTGGCAAGGATCTTGGCGAATGTCTGGGCGGTGCGGCCAGCGGCATTGTGGTGGCGGATGATCCGCTTGAGATATTCGCCCGATCACAGGCGATTATCGATTTTTCTTCGCCCGCCGCCACGGTGGCGCATGCGGCGTTGGCCGCGCAGGCCCGGGCGGTGCATGTGATTGGCACAACCGGATTGAGCGGCGATGATTTGGCAAAGATCAACGCGGCGGCCCGGCATGCGATTGTTGTGCGTGCCGGAAATATGAGCCTAGGGGTTAACCTGTTGATGCAATTGACCAAAAAGGTGGCAGCGGCGCTGGATGACGATTTTGATATCGAGATCAGCGAGGTGCATCACCGCCACAAGGTCGATGCACCGTCAGGCACCGCCCTGATGCTGGGGCAGGCGGCGGCAGACGGGCGGGGTGTTGAACTGGCAGATGTTTCAGATCGCGGGCGTGACGGCATGACCGGGGCGCGCAAACGCGGGAACATCGGGTTTACAGCCCTTCGGGGTGGCGATGTGGTTGGCGAACACGACGTGATGTTTGCAGCCGACGGCGAGCGGATAACCCTGCGCCACGTGGCCACGGATCGGGGGATTTACGCCCGTGGCGCGATCAAAGCGGCACTTTGGGGGCTGGATAAAAAGCCGGGCGAATACGACATGCTGGACGTTTTGGGTTTGACGTAAAAGGTTGGCGCTCTTCAGTCCGTTGCCGTCCTTCATCGCTATAGCCGCGTGTTTTTTCCTTGTTTAGCGGAGCGGCTCTATCTTTTTGATCTCACGCGCAATTTGTTCCGAAAACCGGTGCCCACTTTTCGGATTGCGTTTTTAAAGCGAGGAGGGACCAAAGGGACCGACGAGCGACCCGTTGCAAAATTCAGAAATCCGACGTTATCCCCTTTTTCTCCCAGTCGCCAAACCGCGTGGGTTCCGGCCCGTCCCGGCCGCCCAGTTCCTTGGGTCGCTCAGGCGATTCTTCGGCCTTCCTGCGTTCTTTGGCCTCGGCCAAAGCCCGCAGCGCCGCTTCTGACGGCTGTTTCGGAATTTCAGTCATGGATCAGACACCCTGCTTGCGGCCCGTGCCGCCTTAATATACCCCGCGCCCAGCAAGGAAAAGCGTTAACGGAGAGTTCATGGCCACCAAAGGCATGGAGGCACGTCTGGCAGCGGCGGCACTGCTGCACGGTGTTTTGTTTGAAAAACGCACCCTGTCAGAACAAACACAACGGCGGGACAGCAATTTCGCCAAGTTGAAACCGGCGGAAAAGGCCCGGGCGCAGTCCCTTGCCACGGGGGTCTTGCGGCATCTGGAGCCGCTTGATCAGGTCATCGATAGGTTCCTGAACAAACCAACGCCGCTGAAATTGCGCAACGCCCTGCGGATGGCGGCGGCGGAAATTTTGGTGGACGGCATAGCGGATCACGCGGCAGTGGACGCGGCCGTAGAAGTCACCCGCGCGGCCCAGAAAACCGCGCATCTGACGGGTCTGACCAATGCGGTGGCGCGCAAAATTGCGCAGGAAGGACCGGCGCTTTGGCAAGACCACACAGTGCAGAAACTGGCGCCGTGGCTGGCAAAGCCGGTGGTCAAAAACTACGGCAAGGACGCCTTGGAAGGTATCGAAATGGCCCATGCCCGGGGCGCTCCGCTTGATTTGACCTTTAAAGATACAGCAACGCGGGATGTGTTTGCGGCAAAGATTGACAGCACGGTTTTGCCCACCGGCAGCCTGCGATTGCACGGCAATCACCAGATTTCGGCACTGCCGGGCTATGACGCGGGCGATTGGTGGGTGCAGGACGCGGCAGCGACTGTTCCGATAAAACTGTTGGGCAAGATTTCCGGCAAAAACGTGCTTGACCTTTGCGCCGCACCCGGTGGCAAAACCCTGCAATTGGCAACCGCAGGGGCGCAGGTGACAGCGGTGGATGCCTCTGATTTTCGTCTTAAGCGTCTGCATGAAAATCTGAACCGCACAGGTCTGGCCGCTGATGTGGTCTCCGCCGACATTTTAAACTGGTCACCGGATCATCAATTTGACGCGGTCCTGCTGGACGCCCCCTGTTCGGCCACCGGCACCATCCGCCGCCATCCCGATCTGCCGTTTGCCAAGATGGGTATTGATCTGGCCCCGCTGTTTGAACTGCAATCTGCCATGATCGACAAGGCGCTGTCGTTCCTAAAGCCCGGTGGTAACATGGTATATTGCACCTGCAGCCTGTTGCCCCGCGAAGGTGAGCGGCAAATCACCGACGCCCTGCAGCGTCACGCGGATGTTTCCGTGAGGGCCGAGGACCCGGCTGAAATGGGTCTGAATGCCAACTGGCGAACGGCAGAGGACGGATTGCGACTGCGGCCGGACTATTGGCCTGATCTTGGCGGAATGGACGGATTTTACATCGCCGTGCTGACGAAAACCTGACGGGCGGCAACGCCACGCATCCCTGAAAATGAGCGGTTTCGCCCTATTGTTCTGATGACACCCCCAATCAAGACCGTTATGGTCCGGCCAAAGCAGGTTTTACGGGCGGCAAAGACACCATATGGCACAGGATTTCTTGGCCCAGGACGCGGTGTCTGCGCGGTATCAACAGGTGAAAAACCGCACGCTGAACCGGTTTTACGCCCGCCTCAGCGGGCTGTCCAAGGCCAACACCGCATTTGTGTCACAACCCGAGCCGCGCACGATCGGCTCTTATGCCCGTGGGTGTCAGCTGAAGGCCGGAAACTTTCTGTTTGCCGGGCATCTGGTGCTGGGCGCGGGCAAATCCATATGGGCAATCGACCGGCCTGACGGCGCGTTTGAGGCGCATTTGCAGGGGTTTGCCTGGATGGATGATCTGGCTGCTGTGGGTGACATCGCCACGCGGGAACTGGCGCAGGACTGGCTGGTTGGATGGATTGACCGGTATGGCAAGGGCGGCGGGTCCGGCTGGACGCCGGAACTGAGCGGTCGCCGGATCATCCGCTGGATCAACCACGCGCTGTTTTTGCTGAAATCACAGGACAAGGTGGCCGGTGACAGGTTTTTCCGCTCGCTGGCCCGGCAAACCAGCTTTCTGGCCAAACGCTGGCACTCGGCCCCGTCCGGGCTGCCACGGTTTGAGGCCCTGACAGGGCTGATCTACGCCGGACTGGCGCTGGAAGGTTCTGATCATCTGGTGAAACCGTCAATGGAGGCGATTGCCGAGGAATGCGCGCGGCGGGTTGATCCTGACGGTGGCATCCCGTCCCGTTGCCCGGAAGAGCTGATGGAGGTGTTCACGCTGCTGACATGGGCGGCTTCCGCCCTTAGCGAAGCGGGGCACGTGCCGCTGCGGCAGCATTTTCTGGCCATAGAGCGGATCGCGCCCACCTTACGGGCGTTGCGCCATTCCGACGGGTCGCTGGCGCGGTTTCACGGTGGCGACCGGGGGCTTGAGGGGCGTTTGGATCAGGCGTTGGCCGCATCGGGCGTACGCGCCACCGCCAGCACAAATCTGGCAATGGGATTTGCCCGCATGTCAGCGGGACGCACCAGTATTGTTGTTGACGCCTCCGCGCCACCGGGAGTTTTGGACAGTTTTAACGCCCACGCCAGCACGCTGGCCTTTGAACTGACATCAGGGCGGCGTCCGATCATCGTCAATTGTGGCACCGGTGCTGCCTATGGCGCGGACTGGCGCCGGGCCGCACGCGCCACCGCTTCGCACAGCACCTTAAGCATCGAGGGCTATTCATCCTCGCGCTTTGCCGCCCGCGGGATGGTTGGCAAGGGCTTTCAAGAACTGTTGATTGACGCGCCAAAAGAGGTGCGGGTGCAGCAGTCATCCGGTCTTGACGGCGCTTCGGTGCTGGCCACCCACAACGGCTACAGCCCCACCCACGGTTTGATGCATGTGCGGCGGCTGGACCTGTCCATCGACGGGCGTGAATTTACCGGGCAGGACACCATAGGCGCGTTGTCTGAAACCGACCGCATTACCTTTGAGGAACTGATGAGCCGCAACCGCCTGCGCGGTGTGCGTTTTGACATCCGCTTTCACATGCATCCCGAGGTGGAAGCGGAAATTGATCTTGGCGGCAACGCCGTTTCGCTGTCGCTGAAAAGCGGCGAGGTTTGGGTGTTTCGGCATGACAGCGAGGCCGATATGTCGGTGGACGCCAGCGTTTATCTGGAAGGCGGGCGGCTGAACCCGCGCGCGACAAAACAGATCGTTCTGTCTGATGTGGTTTTGGATTATTCCTGCCTGATCAACTGGACATTATCCCGCGCACAGGATGGAAACCGGCATATCCGCGACATCGATCTGGCTGGCGCGCAGGCTTGAAACACAAGGAACAACCGCCCATGAAAACCGATTTGGTGCCGGTGCGCCGTGCCCTGTTATCCGTGTCAGATAAATCCGGCCTGCTGGAGCTTGCGCAGAGGTTGCACGGGTTTGGCATCGAGCTTTTTTCAACCGGCGGCAGCGCACAGGAATTGCGCGACGCCGGACTGCCGGTGCGCGATGTGTCCGACCTGACGCAGTTTCCGGAAATGATGGGCGGACGGGTGAAAACCCTGCATCCGGCGGTTCACGGCGGTTTGCTGGCATTGCGCGATGACGATGGCCACGTGGCGGCGATGAAGGATCACGGGATCGCGCCGATCGATCTGTTGGTGGTCAATCTGTACCCATTTGAGAAAACCGTCGGCGCGGGGGCTGACTATGCGACCTGTATCGAAAATATAGACATCGGCGGACCGGCCATGATCCGCGCGGCGGCCAAGAACCACCGCTTTGTGAATGTGGTGGTGGATGCGGCTGATTATGCGGCGCTGCTGGCGGAACTGGAGCAGAACGACGGGGCCACACCGCTGGCGTTTCGGCAGAAGCTTGCGTTGGCGGCCTATGGCCGCACAGCGGCCTATGACGCGGCCATATCCGGCTGGATGACCGGGGCGCTTGACGCCCAAACCCCGCGCCGTCGGGCTTTTGCGGGAACGCTGGCGCAAACCTTACGTTACGGCGAAAACCCGCATCAATCGGCGGCATTTTACACAACCGGCGACGACCGCCCCGGTGTGGCAACGGCCACGCAATGGCAGGGCAAAGAACTGTCTTACAACAACATCAACGACACCAACGCCGCCTTTGAACTGGTGGCGGAATTTGATGGTTCCGATGGCCCGGCGGTGGCGATCATCAAACACGCCAATCCGTGCGGCGTTGCCTGCAAAGACAGTTTGGCAGGGTCGTACCGGGCCGCGTTTGAATGCGATCAAACCTCTGCATTTGGTGGTATTGTCGCCCTTAATCAGGAACTTGACGAAGAAACCGCCCACCACGTCAGCGAGATTTTTACAGAGGTGATTATTGCGCCTTCTGCCAGTGACGCCGCCAAAAAACTGTTGTCAGCCAAGAAAAACCTGCGTCTGCTGACCACCGGCGGACTGCCTGATCCGGCGCGGTTTGGGCAGGATTGGCGGCAGGTTGCGGGTGGTTTTCTGGTGCAGGACCGGGACAACGGACGGCTTTCTTTGGATGATCTGCGTGTTGTCAGTGCTCGGCAACCGTCGCCTGCGGAACTGGCGGATATGCTGTTTGCCTGGCGGGTGGCCAAACATGTGAAATCAAACGCCATCGTTTACGTCAAGGATCAGGCGACCGTGGGCATCGGTGCCGGACAGATGAGCCGCGTTGACAGTTCCCGCATCGCCGCCCGCAAATCGCGCGACATGGCGGATGCGCTGAAATTGGCCCAGCCGACAAGCGAAGGATCAGTCGTTGCCTCTGACGCTTTCTTTCCATTTGCCGACGGCCTGCTGGCAGCCGCAAAGGCCGGGGCGACGGCTGTGATTCAACCCGGCGGTTCCATGCGCGATGACGAAGTGATCGCCGCCGCCGATCATGCGGGACTGGCGATGGTCTTTACAGGCATGCGCCATTTCCGTCACTGAAGCGCAAAACAAGGTGGCCATTTGGCCCCTTCCATCGGCTTCTTTACGGCCCAAATATCCATACCACGGCGCGCAGCGCCCGTGGCCCGGCCCAACAAAAAACGACCGAAGGTCGGGTTTTTGGCGGGAGTGCCCCCTTGCCACATCCCCAAAGCCGGCGGGATTTTTCCACCAGTTTATTGATCTTCGATCAAAAACCGGCGGACCGGGCCGCCGTCGCTGCACGCTCGGCGGTTGCCTGCGGCGCGAGTATTTTGGCAAAGATGAAAAGCCGGGCCCGCAGGGGTGAATATGCGGGTCATTCTTACAGGTTCCGGCGGTAATCCACGCTTTTGGCGTCATTTTCGCTTGAATGCGGATCAACGTTGCGGCACTCAATTGGCGGGTGCTGGCGGGGTTTTGAAAACGGTGCCAAGCTGTGCGGGTCAACCGGGGTCTGGTGAATTTTGAAAAACACGCTTTTCTTTGCCGCTGTTATTTTCGCGCTTGATCAACTGACGAAAATCTACGTGGTTCAGGTTTTGAACCTGAAATCTGTCGGCGCGATCAGCGTTTTCCCGCCGTACCTCAATTTTCATATGGCGTGGAACAAAGGCGTGAATTTCGGCCTGTTTGCCGACAACAGCAATCTGCTGCGCTGGCTGCTGGCGGGTTTTGCGGTTGCGGTCTCGTTGTGGCTGTTGCGCTGGGCCGGCACCCTGACCAGCAAAAGACTGCATGTTTTCTTTGGATTTATCATTGGCGGGGCCATTGGCAACGCCTTTGACCGCCTGATTTACGGAGCGGTTGCCGATTTTCTGAACATGTCCTGCTGTGGCATCAATAACCCATATGCGTTTAATGTGGCCGACATCGCCATATTCATTGGTGCCTTTGGTCTTGTGCTGTTTTCCAATAAGGACCAGAACAGCACGTGACGTGCGCGTTATTCTGGTTTAAAACGAGCCAGATGACCGCGCGCGCCGCAACAAAGGGATTACAGATGGCTTTGGCCAGATCACTGATAATACTGGCTTTGACAGCGGCGGCTGGCCTGACTTCCTGTACCCCGCGCGGCAGTGGTCTGTTAAATCTGCGCGCAACAAGTACGGGCCCCGATGAATTTGCCATTCTGCCGACAAAACCGCTGGTACTGCCAAAGGATTTTGCCGCTTTGCCGGAGCCGACGCAGGGCGGGACAAACCTTGCCGATCCGACGCCAGGTCTGGATGCGGCCCTTGCCCTTGGCGGGAATGCGAAATCAATCAAACGCGCGGGCGTTGCCAGGGGCGATCAGGGGCTGATTGCCGCAGCCGGCAGATATGGCGTGGCCCCGGACATTCGCGTCTCGCTGGCGGCAGAGGACAAGCAGTTCCGCAAAGACAACCCCGGCAAGCTGTTGGAGCGCCTGTTCAACGTCAGCACATATTTTAGCGCCTACGAACCCATGACGCTGGATCGCTATGGGGAACTTGCGCGTCTGCGCCGTCTGGGCATTCGAACCCCGGCCGCGCCGCCGGAAACCGTGGAATAGGTATTCTGTCCGGCGAAGGCAGGTTTTTTTGCGCACAATCGGTCACATTCACGTCGGTGACGCTTGCAAGGCTGATTTACAGGGCTAATCTTTGACCGCAAACTGGTGGAGAATTAATATGCGTGGATTTTTGGTTCTGTCGTCGCTGCTGGCAGGGCTTATGCTGCCCTCACCTGGCAGCGCTGCGGGCAAGGTGACGACGTTCACTTTGCGAAACGGTATGGATGCCGTGGTGATCGAAGATCACCGGGCGCCGGTGGTCACCCATATGGTTTGGTACCGGGTGGGTGCCGCCGACGAAGTGCCGGGAAAATCCGGCATTGCGCATTTTCTGGAACATTTGATGTTTAAGGGCACAAGAAAGCTGAAACCGGGCGAGTTTTCAGAAATTGTTGCTGCCAACGGCGGGTCCGAGAACGCGTTCACCTCGTTTGACTACACCGGCTATTTTCAGCGGGTGGCGGCGGACCGGCTGGGATTGATGATGTCACTGGAAAGCGACCGTATGCGCAACATCGTCATCACAGAAGAAGACGTGCGCACGGAACGCGAGGTGGTGCTGGAAGAGCGCAATTCGCGCACCGGCAACAACCCCGGCGCCCTGTTCAGCGAGCAACGCCACGCCGCCCTGTATCTGAACCATCCCTACAGCGTGCCGATCATTGGCTGGCAGCACGAGATCGAGCAGTTGAACCGCGAGGATGCGCTGGCGTTTTACAAAACCTATTACGCGCCAAACAA
>Ga0209992_10004099_pt1 | contig 11704 bp, 16 predicted proteins | sample 2SBtaG_2_FD_182564 | JGI IMG/M metagenome (GOLD analysis project Ga0209992, IMG submission 182564) | Deep subsurface microbial communities from Kolumbo volcano to uncover new lineages of life (NeLLi) - 2SBTROV12_ACTIVE470 metaG (SPAdes)... | ecosystem: Environmental > Aquatic > Marine >... | reverse complement strand
CGTCAAAGCCGATGGCCTGCCCCAGCCGGGCGCGCCGGGCGCTGTCGCCGCCGGCCAGAGCGGTCAGGAACCGCCCGGCCCACACCGACCACGTGGCGGCAAAGTCGAACAGGGTGCCGTCCTTGTCGAACAGGACCGCGCGAACCGGGCCTTTTACAGACCGGTCGCGCAGGTTAACGGTGTCTCCCATGACGGTCCCCTATTCGCTTCATGACTCGATCGGTTTCCTGCTGTCGCTGTCTTCGCGTATTCACGAGCGCCGGCTCGAGGACAAGCTGAAACCCCTTGGCCTGACCCGGGTCAGCTGGTGTGTGCTGGTGGCCGTGGGCCATGAAGAGCTGAGCAAACCGTCGCAGATTGCGGCCTATGTCGGCATCGACCGCACGGCGGCCAGCCGTGCGCTTGGCCAGCTTGAGGCGGCGGGATTCGTGGCCCGCACGGCTGGTGCCGGCGACCGGCGCACGACCCGGGTCGCGCTGTCGGGCGCCGGCCGGGACATCCTGGCGCGCGGCACCGAGGCCGCACGCGCCAGCGCGCAAACGCTGGTCGAGGGCTTGGGCGCGCAGGACCGCGACGAGATCAGGCGCCTGCTGCGCATCTTCAGCCGCAACGAAGGCGCGCCGCTGCGGCATATCTAGGGCGTTTCGAGCGCAACCTGGTCCGGCAAGCATCACCGGCGCGGCGAAATCCACGACTTCGGGCAGCGCCGGGTGAACCGGGTTCGACGTGAAACGGGTTTCGCTGCGGCGGTTTCACGGCGGTGCCGGCCCTGTTCCCGCCGGCGATATTCCGGCGCCTGACCCACCGGGTGATGCACGGTTCAGCCCTTTGCCGCAGCGGCCGGCGCGTCAGGTCCAGTGCACCTCGGCCCCGGGCAGGGCCTGGCGCGCCCGCATCGGCTGGTCGGGGGCGATATTCAGCGCCGCCGCCATCGCCGACACCCAGCGATCGTCCATCAGGATGAAATCCAGCACCGAGGCCAGAAAGTCTGCGTCGCCGGCGCCGGCGCGCAGCGCGTCAAGGTCGGCGCCCGAGGCGCCCATGAATACCGGCAGCAGGTCTTCGTTGGACACCAGCCATTCCAGCGCCCGGATCGCCAGTGTTTCGGCCTGTAACGACGTCATCGCGGTCTCCTCGTTTCGAAAGACATTCTTAACCTGTCCTGCCGCATGGTGAAGACAACGACGATAACTTTACGCAAATGCGAGGCACCATGACCGGGCGGATACTTGTCGCCGACGCGACCGCAACCAACCGCATCCTGCTGAGCGCGGCGCTGGAACCGGGGCGTTACCGGGTGGAACAGGCGGCATCGCTGGACGAGCTTCGGCGATGCCTGCGCCGTGAACCGGCCGACCTGGTCATCGCCGATGCCGCGCTGATGACCGGGGCCAGCGCGACACAGGTTGCCGGGCTGGCCGCCCCGGTTCTGGTGCTGGCGCAGCAGGCCGCGCAGGTGGCGCCGATGCTGGCGCTTGGGGTCGAGGAAATCCTGTGCCGGCCGGTGTCGCCCACGCATCTTCTGGCCCGTATCCGCGCCATCCTGCGCGAACATCGCGCCCTGGGCGAACTGCGCCGCCGCGGCCGCACGGCCCAGACCGGCTTTGCCGAGGCGCCGCCGACCTTTGCCAGCCCCGGGCGGGTGGCGATGGTGGGCACGCCGGGGGGCGACCTTGCCTCGCTGCCGGCGCGCCGGGTCGAGGCGGGCGAATTGCTGTCGCGCGTGGTCGGCAGCTTTGACGTGGTGGTCGTGGTCATTCCCGGCGACGGGCCCGAAGCCTCGCTGACGCTGATCGCCGAATTGCGCTGCCAGGCCGTCTCGCAAAGCGCCGAGGTGGTCGCCATATGCCCGCCGGACCGCCCCGACATCGTGGCGCAGGCGCTTGATCTTGGCGCGGCCGAAACCATCGCCACGCCAACCGGCTTTGCCGAGGCCCAATTGCGCATCCTGCGCCGTGTCACCCGCAAGCGCGAGGCCGATCATCTGCGCAAATCCATCGACACCGACCTGCGGCTTGCCCGTTTCGACCCGCTGACCGGCCTTCTGAACCGCCGCGAGGCCGAACGCCGCCTTGCGCTGCCGTCACCCGGCGGCTTTGCGCTGGTGATTGCCGATATCGACCGTTTCAAACGGGTCAACGACGCCCTTGGCCACGCCACCGGCGACACCGCCCTGAAGGCGGTGGCAAAGGCCATGACCGGCGGCCTGCCCGACACCGGGTTCGTGTCGCGGATAGGCGGCGACGAGTTTCTGATCCGCCTCGACTGCGGCCGGGCCGAGGCCCTGGTCGCCACCGTCGAGACCCTGCGCCGGCATATCGCCGGGGTCACCGCCGGCGACGGCGACGCGGTCACGCGCATGCCGGTCAGCGTCAGCCTTGGCGCGGCCCTGGCGGCCCCGGGCGAGACGCCCGACGATGTTTGGAAGCGCGCCGACGCGGCGCTTTACCGGGCCAAGCGCCGGGGCCGCAACCGGGTCGAATTCGACTTTGACGCCGGCCCGGGCGATCGTCAGGGGCGCCGGGGCGGGCGGTTGACCGAGGCGTCCAGCCGGTCGGCATAATCGGCCCGCGCCGCCGGGGTCATGGCTGACAATTGCTCGACAAGCAGCGCTTCGCCCAGCCGGGACCGGGCCTGGGTGGTGTCGCCCAAAGCCTGCAGCCGCGACGCCAGCGCTGTGGCGTCGAAGGGCTCGGCGCGCACGATGACCAGAATATCCTCGAAACCCGCGCGCATGGCCTCGCGATTGGAACGCAAATCGCTGTCGTGGCCGGCCACCGCGTTGTTCAGCGTCTGGCGCTGTTGCTGGCTGAGCGCCGCGAAATAGGGCGCCGGCCCGATGTCGCGCAGCCCGCCGCGGTTTACCCCGCGCTGACCCGGCCCACCCGGCCCGCGACCATCTGCGCCATTGCCCACGGGCCCGCCGATCGCCGCCCCCAGAACCAGACCGGCCACCAGTAGATTGACCGCCAACGACAGTGACAGCGCGATCTTGACCCAGCGTTGCATTCCGGGCGTTTGCCCGCCGTTTCCCGGTTCAGTCATGGCTCACGATCCCTCACCGATCAGATCAAGGCCGGGCAACAGGTCGCCCAGTTCATAGCTGGCACTGTCGGCCGTGGCCGTTGCCGTGGTGGCGCTGCTGAACCCGGCCAGCCCGGTCACCGTGTCGGGCGCGGCAACGCCGATCCACAGCCCGGCCACGGCGGCGCTGGCCATCCCGGCCACGGCCGGCCAGCCGCCCAGCAGCCCCAGTATTGCCGCCAGCACCCCGCCCCGGGCCGGCGCCACGACGGCGCCCTGAACCGGCCAGGCGGCCTGCTCGGCCCCGGCATCGGCCAGCACCCGGCCCAGAAGCGCGGCCGAAGGCACGGGTGCCTCGGCGCGGGCGGCATCGAAGAAATCGTCCAGCCGGATGTCATGTTCGTCAGGCATCGTCATACCCCAACTCTGTGCGGCGCCCGGCCAGCAGTGCGGCCAGCGCCCGTTTGCCCCGGGCGGTCAGACTTTCGACCGCCTCGACGCCTATGTCCATGATCCGAGCAATCTCGGGATTGCCCAGCCCTTCGAGATGACGCAGCGCCACCGCCTGTCGCTGGCGCTCGGGCAGCCTGTCCAGCGCCGCCTGCAGCGCCCGGGCCCGGTCTTTCTGCACCATGGCGTCATGAGCGCCCGGCTGGTCGTCGGCCGGGTCGCCGGCCGCGTCCAGCGCCACCGCCCGGCCCGACCGCCGCAGACGGTCGGTGCACAGGTTCGACGCTACACGATACAGCCATGTCGACACCTTGGCCTCGCCCTGGCGCCAGTCGGGCGCGATCTTCCACAGTCTCATCATCGCCTCCTGCGTGACATCCTCGGCCTCGGCCCGGTCGCCGCCCAGCAAACGATAGGCATAGCCAAGGATCCGCGGTGACAGCCGCGCCGTCAAATCCCGCGCAGCCCGCTGGTCGCCGTTGGCATAGGCAACCAGCAGCGCATCGTCGGGAACGTCGGCCTGTGCATCCAGCGGCATCTGCATCGCGTCTTTCGCCGTAACGACAAATGGGCCGCCCCGCAATCGGGGCGGCTGGGGGCCGGGGCGCCCGGACGGGGCGCCCCGGATGTCAGCTTCAGTTGCCGTCGCCGCCGCGCTGGCCGTGGTCCTTGCGATGCTGGGCCATCTGGTCCTGCCAGGCCGAGAACTCGGCCTCGCTGACCGCGCCGTCGCCGTCGGTGTCGGCCCGCTCGATCAGGTCACCACCGGGGCCACCCGGGCCACCCGGGCCACGCCGCCCGTTATCGCCACGATCGCCACGATCGCCACGCTGACCGCCCGCGTCATCGCCGCGCGCCTCGATCTCGGCCTGGCTCAGCGCGCCGTCACCGTCGCTGTCCTTGTCCGCGATAATCCGCGCCGCCATGTCGGCCGCCCGCTCCGCGGCCCGTTCGACCGCCCGCGCGGCCAACTCGTCGGCGCTGGCGACACCGTCGCCGTTGGTGTCAAGCTCGGCCCAGCGCTGCGCCTTCAGCGCGTCAAGATCGTCGGCCGTGATCACGCCGTCGCCGTTCATGTCCAGCTCGGAAAAGGCCGGCGGTTCGCCACCCGGGCCACGATGCCCACCGGGCTGCGCCAGCGCGCTGGAGCCGATCAGGGCGGTCACACCGATGGTCAGGGCGGTCAGGGCGGTTACCAGTTTGGTCTTGCCATTCATTTCAGATACTCCTCAGGTCTCTTGCTCTGCTTCGAACGTGCCGTTTCAGCCTGCGTTCTGAACATTGAACGGGCCCGGCCGCGGTTTCCGTCGCGGGGGGGGGCAGAAAGTTTTTTTGCGACATCGCGCCGCAAGGGCAGCGCGTCGCGTTGCGCTTTGTGCCTTTCCGCCTATTTCTGGCCCAACCCAGCTAACGAGGATCACCATGCCTGACGGTACGGAAACGGCCGCCGCCACCGAGCGCGATGTCAAACAGGCGATGTTGCGCGGCTGGCGCCGGAAATGTCCCAACTGCGGCGCCGGGCCGGTCCTGAAAGGATATCTTGGCGTCCGCGACCATTGCCCGGTGTGTGACCAGCCGCTGCACTACCAGCGCGCCGATGACGGGCCGGCCTATCTGACCATCCTGCTGGTCGGCCACATCATGGCGCCGCTGTTGTTATGGGTCTTCGTCAAATTCCGCCCCGACCCGGTGGTTCTGGCCACCGGATTTTCGGTCACCGCCGTCGCGATGAGCCTTTTTCTGTTGCCGCGTCTCAAAGGCGCTATGATCGGATTTCAGTGGGCCCGACGCCTGCACGGATTCTGATCAGGCCAGAAAAGGCGCCGACATGAGCCAAACGCCAATTCGCGACGCGGCAACGGTCATCCTCGTGCGGAACGCCGACAGCCGGCCCCGCGTGCTGATGGGGCAGCGGGGCGCAAAGGCCGCCTTCATGCCGTCGAAATTCGTGTTCCCGGGCGGCGCGGTCGATGCCGGCGACGCCGCCATCCCGGCGCTGGCCCCGATCGGAGCCGCCTGCCACGCGCGGCTGAGCGCCGACAGCCAGGGTCCCGGCCCCGAAACGCTTGGCGCCGCGGCGGTGCGCGAACTCTGGGAGGAAACCGGCCAGATCCTCGGCGGACGCGGCAACTGGACCGGCGACGTGCCGCCAGACTGGCACGGGTTTGCCGCCGCAGGGTTCCTGCCGGATCCGTCGGCCCTGCGCTTCATTTTCCGCGCCATCACGCCGCCGGGCCGGCCGCGCCGCTTTGACGCCCGCTTCTTCCTGGCCGACGCCCGGCACCTGGCCACCGACGCAGACGACTTCAGCGCCGCCACCGACGAGCTTTCGCACCTGCACTGGGTCGACGTGGCCGCGGCCCGGAACCTTGACCTGCCCTTCATCACCTCGGTGGTCCTGGCCGAGGTCGCCGCCCGCCTGCCCGACCTTGACCCGCCGGCCAGCGTGCCGTTTTTCCGCAATTCCGACGAAGACAGCCTGTTTCTGCGGCTTCAAGGCGGCTGACACCACATATTGCCCGGTTTCCCTTGGGAAATTCGGGCCTTATGATGCGTCGACTCTTTCGGAGTGATGTCACACACACCATGGAAATCGCCTTTCATATCGGCGCACATTGCACGGACGATGGGCGGCTTCTGAAATCGCTCCTGCTCAACCGGGCGCGGCTTGCCGACCACGGCGTCGCTGTGCCGGGGCCGTCCAGCTATCGCGAGATCCTGCGCGATGTGATCGGCAAGCTCCAGGGCCGGGTCGCCGATGCCCAGGCCCAGGACGCGGTTCTCGAAGCCATCCTCGAAGGCGACGAACCGACGCGCCTGGTGCTGCATAACGAAAACTTCGTGTCCATGCCGGCGATGTCGCTGGGCGACGGGCGGCTTTACCCCCGCGCCTACAAGACCGAATGGCTGCGCAACCTGTTCCCCGACCACCAGGTGTCGTTTCACATCGGCATCCGCAACCCGGCCAGCTTTGTCCCTGCGCTCTGGAACTCACTGGGAAAATCGCGCCCCGCGTTCACGGAATTCCTGGCCGGCCACGATCCCGAACTCCTGACCTGGTCGGACACCATCGCGCGGGTGCGCGCGGTCAATCCCGACAGCCCCATCAGCGTGTGGTGCAACGAGGATTCGCCGCTGATCTGGACCGAGATGATGCGCGATGTCGCGGGGCTCGACCCACTGGCCAGCCTCGACGGCGGCTTCGACATGCTGCGCACCATCATGAGCGACGAGGGCATGAAGCGCCTGCTCGCCTATTCCAGCGCCAACCCGCCCCAGAATGAAATGATGCGCCGCCGCGTGGTGGCGGCCTTCCTCGACAAATACGCGCTCGAAGGCGCAATGGAGGAAGAGCTTGATCTTCCCGGCTGGGACGGCGCTCTGGTCGACGAACTGACCCAGGGCTACGAGGACGACCTTTACCTGATCCAGGCCATCCCCGGCGTCAGCGTCCTGACCCCCTGACCCTCTCCGCCGGCGGCGCCGAAACCACTGGCCCCTGCGCACGGGCGGCGTTGCTTCTTTGGCTTTTCAAATACCTCGGGGGGTGAAGGCGCCCGCGGCGCCTGAGGGGGGCAGCGCCCCCCTGCCTGCCGCGCCGGCAGCAGCCGGCGCAACCCTCACATGCCCAGCGCTTCCTTGTACAGGTCCAGCACCGCCTCTTCCTCGGCCACGTCCTGGCTGTCGCGTTTGCGCAGCGCCACCAGCTTGCGCATCACCGCGGTGTCATAGCCGCGGCCCTTGGCCTCGGCCATCACCTCTTTCTGGGCATCGGCGATGTCTTTCTTCTCCTGATCAAGCCGCTCATAACGTTCGATGAATTGCCGAAGCTCGGCCGCGGTGACCCGCTGGCTTTCGCTGACCTGATCGCTGACGCTGTCCATGTCTTTCCCCTGCTCGCTGCCAGCGCGCCAGATACCGCGAAGCCGGCGCGATGGCAACGGGGCGCGCGTTGCCAACGCGCGGCAATTGCCCTATGCGGACGCCCAGATACGGAGGGCTGCCATGGACTGGCTGATCTGGGTCGGCGCGGCGCTGACCATGCTGGGCGTCATCGGGCTGTTGTGGTGCATTCTCGCCGTGGCCAGCGCCCGGCGCGCCGGGCTCGACGACCGGGCGATGAAACAGCGCCTGCAGCAACTGGCGGCCTACAATTTCGCGGCCCTCGGCCTGTCGGCCATCGGCCTCATGGCCGTGATCCTCGGGATCACGCTGGGCTAAACCCATGCGGGTTCGGCGTGACCCGAACGGCATCGCCTGACCGGTCGAAAGCCCTGCCCCCCGACAGTGTCGGGGGGGGGATCAAACGCGAAACGCCTCGGCCAGGGGCTCAGGCGCCGGTCTCGGTCAGCGCAACCGCCATGCCGGCCAGCACCGGCACCATCCGGGCATAGCCGCGCCCGGCCGCGGGGTTCGACGCGTTGCCATCCTGCGCCCGGCGCGCCACCCCTTCCAGAATGGCGGCCAGGCGGAAAAAGGCGAACACCAGGGAAAAGGTCCAGTTCTCGACCACCAGGCCGGTGCGCGCGGCATAGTCGGCGACGTAACGCGCCTCGGACGGGATGCCCAGGCCCGCGCGGTCCAGCCCGCCCAGCCCGCGCATGTCCCCGTCATGGGGCAGGCGCCACTGCATGCACTGATAGGCAAGGTCGGCCAGCGGGTGCCCCAGCGTCGCCAGTTCCCAGTCGAGCAGCCCAAGTATCCGCGGCCTGTCATGGGCGAACACCATGTTGTCCAGCCGATAGTCGCCATGCACCAGCGCCACGCGCCCGTCGTCGCCCGGCATCTCGTCGGCCAGCCAGCGCGCCAGCCGGGTCATGTCGCGGCCCGGTTCGGGCGCCGCGGCCAGATACTGCCGGGTCCAGCGGTCGGTCTGGCGGGCAAAGTAGTTGCCGGGCTTGCCGAAATCGCCCAAGCCCACCGCCTGCGGGTCCACCCTGTGCAGGGCCGCCAGCGCCGCGCCCATGGCATCGTAGATACCGGCCCGCTCTGCCGGCGCCACCCCCGGCAAGGCCGGGTCGAACAGGACCCGCCCGTCGAGATATTCCATGACAAAAAACGCCCGGCCGATGGGCGAGCCTGCGTCGTCGGCCAGCGCGAACACGCCCGGCACGGGCACACCGCTGCCGGCCAGCGCCTGCATGGCGCGAAACTCGCGCTCGACCAGATGCGCCGACGCCAGCAACTTGCCCGGCGGTTTGGCGCGCAGCACATAAGGCCCGGTCGGGCTGTCGATACGGTAGGTCGGATTCGACTGGCCCTGCGCGAATTTGGTCAACGTCAGCGGCCCGGCAAAGCCGGCGACGTTGCGGCGCATCCAGCCGGCGATGGCTTCGGGGTCGAGATCGGCGTGCTGGGTCATGGCGGGCAGTTTGGCCGCAATCGCACGCGGCGCGCAATGGCTGCATTGACAGCCCGCGCGCCCCGGGCTTCCCTTGGCCCCGGCAATCAGGAGGCGCGAAGCGGATGGACTTGGGAATCAGCAGCCGGGCGCGGCCGATACTGGACGCGGTGCAAGCCATGATCGCCGACGACATCGCGCCGCTGGACGCCGCGTTTCTGGCCGAGGTCGACGTTGGCGACCGCTGGCAGATGACCCCGCGCCAGACCGCGATTCTGCAGGGGCTGAAGACCCGGGCGCGCGACCGCGGCCTGTGGAACCTGTGGCTGACCGGCGATGACCGCGGCGCCGGGCTGAACACGGTCGACTATGCCTATCTGGCCGAGGAAATGGGCAAGTCGCACCTGGCGCCCGAGGTTTTCAACTGCAACGCCCCCGACACCGGCAACATGGAGGTTCTGGCCCGCTACGGCACGCCGCAGATGCAGGCGCGCTGGCTGGCGCCGCTGCTGGCCGGCGAGATCCGGTCGGCCTATCTGATGACCGAGCCCGAGGTGGCGTCGTCCGATGCCACCAACCTGGCGATGTCCTGCATCCGCGACGGCGAAGACTATGTTCTGAATGGCGAAAAATGGTGGGCCACCGGCGCCGGCGACCCGCGCTGCGCGGTCTATGTCGTGATGGTCCGCACCGGCGGCGATGACGCGCCTAAGCACGCGCGGCATTCGATGATCGTGGTGCCCGCCGACAGCCCCGGCATCGAAAAACTGCGCCCCATGCTGGTTTACGGCCATGACGACGCGCCGCACGGGCATTTCCACATCCGCTTTGCCGACGTGCGGGTGCCGGCCGCCAACCTGCTGCTGGGGGAAGGCCGCGGCTTCGAGATTGCCCAGGGGCGGCTTGGCCCCGGGCGCATTCACCACGCCATGCGCGCCATCGGACAGGCGGAAAAGGCGCTGGAACTGATGTGCCGCCGGTCGCTGGCCCGTGAAGCCTTTGGCAAGGAACTGGCGCGGCTGGGGGCCAATTTCGACCTGATCGCCCAGGCGCGGATGGATATCGAGCAGGCGCGGCTGTTGTGTCTCAAGACCGCCTGGATGATGGATCGCGGCGATGCCCGCGCGGCCGGGCCATGGATCAGCCAGATCAAGGTGGTGGCGCCCGAGGTGGCGTTGCGGGTGACCGACATGGCGGTGCAGATGCACGGGGCGCAGGGCGTCAGCCAGGACACGCCGCTGGCGCGCCAATGGACCGGGCTGCGCACGCTGCGCCTTGCCGACGGGCCCGACGCAGTGCACCGCCGGCAGGTGGCGCGGGCCGAACTGAAGAAATATTCTCAGGAAAGGTTCTGAGCCCCACGCGCCGCGACCACCGCCACCAGCAGCGCCAGCCAGCCGGCCAGCAACGGTTGACCGCGCCGCCGGCCTTGGCGGCTTTGGCAGATGGGCGCGGGGCGGCGGCGGATGGGTTGGCGAAGCAGGTTGGTGTCGATGGGCATCATGTCATGGTCTCCTTACCTGTTGCCCACTGAAACAGGCATCGCCGGCCCGCGCTTGACCCCGGTCCCGAGAAACCCTTGTGATTATCCTTAGATCGCCTCGACCGCGCCCTGGCGCCGTCGCCGGGCTTGCCCCAACGCCGCGCCGCTGATCTTATCGCGCCATGATTTACCGATTTGCCGGCTGCGTGCTGGATACCGGCGCGCACCGGCTGACGCGGGACGGGCAGGAACAACAGGTCGAGCCGCAGGTGTTCGACCTGCTGACCCTGTTGCTGGACCACGCCGGCGAGTTGGTCACCAAGGACCGGATCGTCGACGAGATCTGGGGCGGTCGCGCGGTGTCGGAATCGGCGATATCGGCCCGCATTGCCGCGCTGCGCAAGGCGGTCGGCGACGACGGCAAGCGGCAATCCATCGTGCGCACCGTGTCGCGCCGTGGTCTGCAACTGGTTGCCGCGGTCACGCCCGAACAGGCGGCGCCGGCGCCGTTCAGGGCCGACGATCAGCCGCCGGTTCGGTTCGCCACCGCCCGCGACGGCACCAAGATTGCCTATGCTTTGTCGGGCGACGGCCCGCCGCTGCTGCGGATCCCCTATTTTCCGACACATCTGGAACTGGATTGGTCCGAGCCAAGCGAACGGGCGCTGTTCGACGAACTGGGGCAGTCCCGCCGCCTTGTCCGCTTTGATCAGCGCGGTTGCGGGCTGTCGGACCGCGACGTTGCACAATACTCGGTCATGATGACCGTCAGTGACGCGCTGGCGGTTGCTGACGAGCTTGGGCTTGAGCGGTTCGATCTGCTGGCGGTTTCGGGCGGCGCGCTGGCTGCCGCCGAACTGGCCGCCGCCGCGCCCGAGCGTGTATCATCGCTGATCCTGCTGGGTGGCTATGTTCAGGGGCGCAGCATCCGCGCCGGCAAGGGGCCGGGTGCGGCAGCCGACGTCATGACAGCGATGATCACCGAAGGTTGGAACCAAAGCGGCAATGGCTTTGTCGCCGGGTTCCTTTCGGCCTATTTCCCCAGCGTCGACAAGGATGTCATCGCCAGATATGTGGCGCAATTTCAGGCCAGTTGCAGCCTTGACGCCGAAGTCGCCTATCGCGCGGCGGTCGACGGCCACCTGCTGGAGCCCGCCTTGTCAAGGATTTCGGCCCCGACACTGGTGATGCATTGCAGCGGCGATTCGGTTCACCCGGTCGAGCAAGGCCGCAGCCTGGCGCGCGGAATTGCCGGGGCCGAACTGAAGATTCTCGACAGCAACAATCACTTTCCCATGCCCGGCGACAAAAGCTGGCCGCAAATGCTGAGCGCGATGCGGCAGTTTCTGGGTCGGGCAGAACCCTGACGCCCACAGCGTTTTGTGTCTGGCCGGGCCAGGTTCGAC
>Ga0209992_10004095_pt1 | contig 11709 bp, 9 predicted proteins | sample 2SBtaG_2_FD_182564 | JGI IMG/M metagenome (GOLD analysis project Ga0209992, IMG submission 182564) | Deep subsurface microbial communities from Kolumbo volcano to uncover new lineages of life (NeLLi) - 2SBTROV12_ACTIVE470 metaG (SPAdes)... | ecosystem: Environmental > Aquatic > Marine > Volcanic... | reverse complement strand
ACCCGGGCTGCTGAGACGAGCCGCCTACCCGAGCCGTCTAGACGAGCCGTTTAGACATAGGGCCACTTGCGCTTGGAGGCACCGGGCTGCTCGGTCTTGTCGGTGAGGGCCCACCGGCGGCGCCAGGCCGAGGCGTCTGGCCCGGACAGGCCAGGGCTGTCCTCGCTGTGCGCCCGCCGGCGCGCGGCGAACCAGTTGCCGGTTGCCGTCTCGTCGGCGAGCCCTTCGACCGCGTGCTGCAGCTTGCGCGTGAAGCGGCGGTTGTTGTCGTCCTCGGCGAAGGTGATGGGCCGGCCGAAGTTGACCACCGAACGGGACCGCTTGGGCCAGTTGCGGCCCTTCCGGAGGATGTTGAAGGTGCCCCGGATGTGCACAGGAACGACCGGCACGTTGGCCTGCTTCGCCAGAAACGCCGCCCCGGGCCGGAACTCCTGGCCCCATCCGTCCGGTGAACGACCACCCTCGGGGTAGATCACCATGCTCCACCCGCCGCGCAGCAGGTTGACGGCCTTCTCGATCGTGTTGCGGTTGACCGATGTTCGCTCGATCGGGATCGCTCCGATGAACAGGGCCGACATTGTGGCGTTGAATCGGTTACCGAAGAAGTAGTCGGCCGCCGCGCCGACGAACAGCTTGTGACGCCAGGGTTCGGGGATCGACGTGATCATCACGGGCGTGTCTGCGTGGCTCTGGTGGTTCGCCGCGAAGATCGCCGGACCGTCGAGCTCGCTCAGCCGGTCGAGCCCCCGGATCTGAGGCCGCGCGTAGTACTTCACGACACCCATTCCCACGGTCTGCACGGCGAATCGGCGGGCGAGTCGGGCTGGGTACCTGCGCGCCCACTCCGTGTCGTAGTTGGAGCCGACGTTGTCGGGGAGCGGAGTTTCGCCCTTGGGTGTCGGCGCGGCACGTAGCGGGAACTCGGCCTGGCGCATCACCTTGGTGATCGACGGCTTGGAGCGTCGCGTGCCCAGATGCCCGATGGCAGGGCGGCGGTTGGGGTCGCCGGCCACTAGCTCACGTCCGCCATCAAAACCGGTGGGTTGTGGAGGTGGGTGAGGGTCGGGTGGTTGCCGACCACATCGGTGGCCATCTCGAGCGCGTCACGCATCGTCGTGGCGCCCCGTAAGCCCAGCCGCTTCACCGCCCGCGTGTCCCCGCCGACCACGATCACCTGTCCGAGATGCTCCAGCGCATGGGCGCACCAGTACCACATGTAGAACGGATGCACCCCGTGATACGCGTACGACGTGCGGTACAGGTGGCGGTACCACTCGTCCTCGGCGTAGCGCTTCTCATACTTGTGCTCGATGACCTCGGGGTCGGTCGTGTCCGCGAGAACCTCTTCGAAGAAGTCGATGTAGCTCGGGTGGTGGACCGGGTGGAACTCCCACGGCGTCGGGTGGCTCATGATCAGCACGCCGCCCTCGCGGACGAGAGGCCGACCCTTGTAGAGGTTGAAGAAGTACCCGAGTCCCAAGCACGCGACCAGCACCGGATTCATGATCGAGTTGACGTTGTAGGGGCCGAGGTAGGGCAGGCCCATGGTCAAGATGTCGGTCTGGCCCTCGACGGGCACGAGGTGCTGTCGGTAGACGTTCTCGGTGGTGACCTTGTGCACCGCCTCGACCTCGCCCGCTTGGATCGAGGTGAGGCCGTACGGCGCCCTGATCCCCTGCATCACTCCGCGGGCGGTGCGTCGAGGGATCCGATCGAGCACCTTCTTGGTGCCGAGGAGCATCGCCCGGTCCTTGGGCGTCATCTCCCACTCCCGCTTCTGCAGGAAGTCGTATGGCTTGGGGAACGTGTCGTTGTTGAGGGTGGTCTCGATCTGGAAGACCTTGATGCCCGCCGCGTGGATCAGCCGACCCTGGCGCCAGTTCTTGGTGTGGAGCTCGCTGTTCTCCTGGTCCATGAACGACTTGGAATGCCGCATGGTCTCGACATTGTGGTGGTGCCGAAGAGCGGTGTATCCCGACAGGCCGGTCGCGACGCTCTTGTGGCCGCCATCCATCGAGACGAGGTTGATGTTCACGTAGACGATGAGGTCCGACTCGACGGCGCGGGTCGAGATGACGACCTCCTCGCCGTGGTCGGTCTCACCGAGGTGGGTGAGACCGTCGGGGTCTTCGGCGTCGAAGTTGTAGAGCTGGCCGTGGGGAGCGAAGGCGTCGTACACCCGGTCGCCCACCGCGTGGCGCAGCTCTTCTTCGGTCATTCGGCGGTGCAGAGCGAGCGCGGCGATGAGGTGCACGTCGTCGACGCCCGCGGCGGCAGCGATGTCGAGGACCTGCTCGATGATGCGGCCCCGGATGTCGGGCGCCTGCATCTGGGGGAGGGGAAGCGAGATGTCGTCGAACGCGACGGTCAGCTTCATGCCCGGAGTCATGAGCGCAGGCAACGGTTCGGAATCACCGAGCGGGTGGTGCAGCGCGTGGTGGATGGCGGTCTCGACGTCGTCGATCGCCTCGAGCGGCTCGTTGGGGTAGATCACCCGACTTCCGACCGGCAGCTTCTCGAAGCGAAAGCCCTCCCCGTGGTGAAACAGGATCGGGGGAGTGCTGCGCTCGACTTCGAGCACGAGCCCACGACGAGACGTCATGAAGCGACTTCCTTGTTTGTCTGTCGATCGGGTGCAGCGGGTGGTCTGCGTTGGGGGCCCATCGGCAGCAACGGGCGGGGACCGCCGGGGGTCTTGGGCCAGCTCTCGGTGAGCCAGCCTCGCTTGTCGGCGATTGTCACGAGTCGGGTTTCGGGGTTGACTGCGACGGGATAGCCGACCGCCTCGAGCATCGGAAGATCCGAGGCACTGTCGGCGTAGGCGACACCCTGCCCCGGATCGAGGCCGCGCTCTGCCGCCCAGTCGAGCATCAGCTGGGCGCGCACTTCGCCGGTGGGCGGGACGTCGAGCATCTCTCCAGTGAAGCGCCCATTTCGCTGATCGATGCGCGCGGCGACGATTTCGTCGAACAGCGGGCGCAGGGGGCCCACGGCCACATCCAGGGCGCCGGTGATGAGGATCGTCTTGTGCCCGGCTGCCTTGTGGGCGCGCACCCGACGGAGCCCAGCGGGGAACGATTTGGTGACGATGAGATGGCTCAGCATCTCTGCGGCTGCGGCTTCGAGCTGTTCGACGGGCGCGCCCTTGTAGCGCTGGTAGAAGTAGCGCAGGAAGTCGGTGCGGTCACGCTTGTCGCGACGCCACAGCCCGGGCGCCTCGGCGATGGTGCGCAGGGCGAACTTGAGGCGCTGTCGTCCGTCGAGATGACGGGTTGCGAGCCACGCGTAGCTCTCGACGACGTTGGAGGCGATCAGGGTGTTCTCGAGATCGAACGCGGCGAAGTGTCGATCGGGGTGCAGCACCTGGCTCCGTAGACGTTCGTCGCGGGAGGGCCCGGTCCGCTTCTCCGGTGTCGTCTTCACCCTCGCCTGAATCATGACCGTGGGCAGGTGCACCTCGGTGATGTAGTGATTCCAATCGATGACCCGAGGATCGAACCCGAACGTCTCCTGGTCCTCTGGTGGCAGGCTGTCCCACAGCGCCAGTGTCCTGTCGATCCCGTAGAGCGCCTCGCACTTCCCGTACGCGCCGTAAATCTGGACGTAGCCACGGATCTGTTCGAGGCTGCGGCGCCGCTCGGCCAGCTTGAGCGTGAAGCTGCTCTTGCCCCGCATCGGGAGCCGGTTGACGACTTTGTCGGCAACGTCGAACGCCTTGACGACGCGGTCGAGCTGTTCCTCGAGACCGCCCGAACCGGCGTACTTCCATTCCGTCGACGCCGTGGGGTGGCCGTTGGAGTCGTAGACGGGGTTGTCCCGGAACCACTCCATCGCCGTGTCGAGCAACACCTTGAACTGCATGGGGTTGGTCGACCCGGACGCGATCTGGAAGACCTCGGGCTCGGCGGAGGGGCCCTTGGCCGCGGCGGCGATGATCGACGCTGCGACCATGTCCACGGGAATGACGTCGATGATGCCTTCGGGATACCCGGGGAAGGTGTTCAGCTCGCCCTTGGCGAACGACACGATCAGCGGTTCTGCCATGCGGAAGCCGCGGATCCAACCCGAGGTCGGCTCCGACCAGGCCGACTCGATGATGCTCGGGCGCACGATGGTGAGGGGGACATCGCCGTGGAGCTCGACGAGGGCCGTCTCGCCCAAAGCCTTCGAGTACGTGTAGACGTCGGGCCAGCCCAGCGAGGTCGCGCGCGAGCGACCGGCTTCGACCATCTGTTCGTTGACCCATGCCTGCCGGAGCTGCTCGGTCTTGGCCGCCAGCATCGGGAGACCGGCGGCGCCGAGCTCTTCGCGCGCGGCTTTGCGGAAGGCCGTGAGTTCGGCCGGAGTGCGGCTGCGAGCGTCGAGGTCTGCGCGCGTTCGTCGTGCTGCGTCGACCTCTGCCCGCCAGTCGACGTCGACCTGGAAGGGCGTGCCGGCGAGGAACTCCTCGGCTGCCGATCCCCGCCGATTGCCTGCGACGTAGCAGGTGGAGACAGCGACGAGGTGCGGCGACACTCCTGCGGTCTGCAGAACGTCGAGGATGCGGTTGGGGCCGAGCAGATTGATCTCGACCGATGAGTCGAGCGGGCTGTCGAAGCTGACGGTCGCCGCGCTGTGGATGATGATGTCGCAGGTCGTGTAGGTGACCAGGTCTGCGTCGCTCAGGCCGAGGCCGTCCACGCTGACGTCGCCTTCCACCACCGTGATGCGCCGCGCGCAGATGTCGTCGAATTCGTCGCCCCAGAGCTCGCGCAGCTTGGCGAACGCGTCGTTCCGCAGGATCTCACGCTGGACACGCCGCAGGCCGCTCGACCGGCGGCCGGGGCGCACGAGCAGGACCAGCTCGCAGTCCTGGACGGATCGCAGCAGCCGTTCCACGAGCGCGGTGCCCAAAAAACCGGTGCTTCCCGTGACGGCGATGCGCTTGCCGGCCAGCGATTCTGCAATCACAGCACCCTGTCTACCACGCCTTCCTTACCAGTTGGTAAGTAACTGGGCTAGGCTCAGCGCATGGCCGCTGCGCGTACCAAGGACCGGGTGCTCGATGCCGCCCTGTCGGCGTTCGGCACCAAGGGGTACGACAGCACGTCGCTCGACGACGTAGCGGCCGAGGTCGGGGTGACCAAGCAGGCGATCCTCTATCACTTCCCCACCAAGGAGGAGCTGCTCCGGGCGAGCATCGACGTCGCGGTGGACGAGCTCGGCGCGGCGCTCGGTCAGGCGGCTCGGGGTGCCGAGGGTGGGTTCGGGCGGATCGAGGCCCTGGTGCGGGCCACGTTCTCGCTGGCGGCCCGCCGGCCCGAGGTCCTGGGGCTCGTGCGGGCGATCACTCGCCAAGGCGGTGCGGCCTCCGCCGAGCTGGCCGGCCGGATGAGCGAGATGCTCGAGGAGGCCGTTTCCTTCATCGAAGCGGAGATGGATGCGGGCCGATTCCGCCGCCTCGAGCCGCGCATGCTGCTGCTCGCCGTGTACTCCGCAGTCGTGGGCGTGGCGACCGAACCCGAGGTGATGAGGGCCCTGGGGATCGAACCGGACCTGCGCTCGATCGCCCAAGCGCGCCGCCAGACGATCGACTTCCTCCGCGCCGCGCTCGTCCTCCCCAACGAGGTGCCCGACAAGGTGCCTGGCACCTAACGTTACGGTTCGTAACACGAAGTGCCAGGAAACTCAGCGGGTAGGCGGCTCCGGAATGTCGAATTCGCTGAGTTTCTCGGGGCTGCGCTCTAGGGCTCCGCCCTCTCCGCGCAGCCCCCAGGCACCTACCGGGCTCGTGGGTGGGGCTACTCGCCGCGGACGATGCGGTTCTGCTCGTCCTCGATGCGTTCGGCTTCGTCGGCGAGGAACACTCGCTCGCAGGAAGCCACCCTCCGTCCGCCGCACGAGATGCCGAAGCGCTCGTAGGCAGAGCCGTACGGAGCAGCGGCGTACAGCTGCTCGCAGCCGAGAGCGTTGCCACCCGAGCAGGCCTCCCAGAGCCGGTCCAGGAACTCGTCCTCGCCCGGCGCAGGATCGTCGGGTCGCACCGCTGTGAGCACGGGCGGAAGGCCGTCGTCACCGAGCAGCTCGCCGCAATAGGTCACCGCGCGCCCGCCGCACGTGTTGCCAAAGGCGTAGTAGTCCGAGCCGCCTGGCGACGTCAGCAGCAGCTGATCACAGGCTCGGGCGCTGCCATCTGCGCATTCTGCCCACCAGTGGTCCAGCGCGCCGTCGAGTCCGGGAGCGGGGGTCTCGGGCGTGAGAGCCTCGGGTACCGGATCCTCGCCGAGAAGCGTCACACATCGCAGGTTCTCGCGGCCTCCGCAGCTGAACCCGAACGCTTCGTAGTCGGACCCGGGCTGAGCGCTGTAGAAGAGCTCGTCGCAGCTCGCGGCTTGGCCCGCTCCGCAGCCGATCCACAGCGCGTCGAGCAGGTCGTCGTCGCCAGGTGGTGGCGAGCCGGGGTCGAAGCGAGTCGGGGCGTCGGCCAGCGTGGGTGGAAGGGTGTCGCCGGTCACCGACCCGGTTGGCGGCGGCGCGGGGTTGGTGTCGAGCAGGCACACGTCGCGAGCGATCGCGACGATCAGTTCCTGTTCGGGGGTGAGGCTTCCCTCGAGGTCGTCCAGCACCATCCCGAACTCCGACTCGACCCGCTGCAGGATGCACAGCGTCTGGTCCGGCGTGAGGTCGTCGGCGGAGGCGATCTGCTCCACCGCCTCGCGGCCTCCACCCGGCCCGGACGAGCAGGCGGCCAGCACGAGAAGGGCCGAGAAACCCCACACCAGTGAGCTCGGGCGCATCATCGGAGACGCGGCGTGCTCACGCGAGCTTGCTCGCGATCGCACCCACCGACCGCAGCGCTGTGCCGTCTGCCCCATCGGTCCGGAAACGGCGGGTCGGCCCTTCGAGCGCTTCGTGGAGCATCTCGGCGAGCAGCCGACCGATCGGCACGCCCTCCTGGGCCCAGAAATACCAACTCAGCGATCCGGGGATCGTGTTGATCTCGTTGACGTACAAGTCGTCGCCCGACCAGAGGAAGTCGATCCGTGCCACCGATCGCACCATGGCCAGGTCGGCGACAGCGGCGGCCATTTCTCGCAGCTGAGCCTCGACAGGTGTGGGAATGTCGGCCGGCAGCTCGCGCGGGGCACTCGCCATTCCCTCGGTTCCGCCGAGGTACTTGTCGGCGTAGCTGTAGATCCCGTCTGCTCCCGCGCGCAAGGGTTTCTCAACGGCGCTCAGGGCAAGCTCGGGCCAGGTGCGAACGGAGATGTTGAGGTCGATCGCATCGGCGAGATACCGCTGAACCACCGCGCCCTCTTGGAGGAGCGGTTGGGTCGCTGCGAGGGCCCGAGCGGTGTCGATGTCGTCGACGATCTCGATTCCGATCGACGAGCCGCCGAACCGTGGTTTGACGATGAAGGGACCAGGGCCCTCGACGTCGACATCGTCCGCCACGAGCCACAGCGGCAGCGACGGCACGCCTGCCGCGATCATCGTGCCGGTGAACGCGAGCTTGTCCATGCCGATCGCCGCGCCCCACTGACTCGGCCCTGTGTAGCGAATCCCGGCGAGGTCGAACATCGCTTGAAGCGTTCCGTCCTCGCCAGGGACGCCGTGGCAACAGTTGACCACTGCGGAGATGTCGAGCAGCTGGCGCTTGCCGCGGCGGCCCTCCTTCACGAAGCCACCGTCGCTGCCCGTCATCAAGGACACGGGTTCGGAGCTGCGGGGGAGCCCGTCGGCGAACTCGCCCGCCTCGATGGATGCCGGTACCTGGTACCAGTCGCCGGACTTGGCCCAGTAGAGCGCGATGACGCCGTTGCCGGCGTCGGCCAGAGCGTGGACCGCCTGGAGACCGGTGAGGATGGAGATGTCGTGCTCGGGCGAGGGGCTCCCGAAACACACGGCGGCGCTGCTCATGACTGAAATGAAACAGCACGGAGCACCGTCGCTGGTGTCACCTCATGTTCTCGCGGTGTACGAGTGGAGGTGCGGCGGCAGGTACGACATCCTGGAGCCGTGGAGATCACCGAACAACGCCGCGTCGCCCGCGAGCTGCTCGACATGTTGGCAGGCACCGCATCTCACGTGACCGGCGAGGCCGCCGAGCACGGGATCGACGCCTACATCTCCGAGGACTTCGCCGAGCTCGAACGGCAGCACATCTTCGCCTCGACGCCCCAGCTGGTCGCCCTGAGCTGCGAGCTGCGCGAACCCGGGCGGGTACTCACCGACACTGTCGGGCCATCGCCGGTGGTGCTCGTGCGGGGCACCGATGGCGTGGCGCGAGCCTTTCTGAACGTCTGCCGCCACCGCGGCGCGCCCGTGGAGCTCGAGCGCTGCGCCACCCGACGCTCGCTCATGTGCCCGTATCACGGATGGACGTATGGCCACGACGGCGACCTGCTGGCCATCTCCGATACCGCCGCCTTCCCGGACGTCGATCCGTCGAGCCGCGGGCTGGTCTCGCTTCCGGTGCTCGAGGTCGGCGGGCTCATCTTCGTGCATCCTCAGCCCGACGGAGTGATCGCTGAGGACGACGATCTCGCGCAGCTGGTCGCGGCGCTCGGCGGGTACGGCCTCGACGGTCTGCACGTGTGGCGTTCGGAGGAGTTCACGTATGAGTTCAACTGGAAGCTCGCTCTCGAGACCTTCCACGAGACCTACCACTTCGCCTGGCTCCACAGCACCACGGTGGGCACGCTTCTCCACGGCAACAGGTCGCATTTCACGCCCTGGGGCCGCCACCATCGCATGACGATCCCGCGCCGGAGCATCGACTCCCTCCGTGGCGTGGCCGAGGACGAGTGGGAGCCGCTCGACCACATGCTCGTCGTCCACCAGGTGTTTCCGAACGCTCTCGTGATCTGGCTGAAAGACCACGTCGAGGTGTGGCGCGCGTCCCCCGACTCGGACAGGCCGGGGCGCTGCCAGGTGCGGCTGACCCTGCTGATTCCGCAGCCGACCGAATCCGCCGCCGACGAGGAGCACTGGGAAGCGAACTGGAAACTGACCATGGACACGGTCGACAACGAGGACTTCCGGGTCGCGGCAGGAATTCAGCTCGGCATGTCGTCCGGTGCGCAGGATGCCGTGATCTACGGCGCCAACGAGCCGGGGATGCGGCACTTCACCGCCAACATCCGCGATGCCGTGGGCGATATCGCCGGACCGCGCTGAGCGCCCCGACAACGGAGGCAGCAGGCGCCGCGGCTAGGGATAGTGATCGGGGAGGTCGTTCTCATAGAGGACGGCGTCGCCCTCGGTGAGTTCCGAGCGGACCCAGGCGACGGCCGCGTCGCGGGTCTCCATGAAGTGGAGTGTGGCGTTCTCGTCGCGAGCGCCGAACGTCAACGCCTCGCGGTTGGTGCGACCCACGATGAGGAGATCGTCTGCGGCTCGGGCCGCCGCTTCGCCGAATCGCTCGTTCTCGGGGCGCTGGCGCTTCCCGAGTTCGACCATGCCCGGCGTCACCACCACGCGTCGCTCGGCAGCTGTCGAGCGGAGGGTGGCGACCGCGGCCGCAGCCCCGGCCGGGTTGCTGTTGTAGGTGTCGTCGATGACCGTGACCCCGCTGGGGCTGACCGAGACCTGGCGCCGGTGTTCCGCGCCGGGCAGGCCTGGGAGCCTGGCTGCGATGTCGTCGTCGGTCACGCCGAGAACCGACGCCACGGCGACAGCGCAGGCCACGTTGGTCGGCGCCGCGTCGACCTCGACACCCGCGGCCACGGCCTCCCCGGCTCGCGTCACGGTGAGGCCATCGTCGTCCCGGGTGACGTAGACGTCCGCCTCGGGAGACTCGGCCGAGCAGCGGATGACGCGTATTCCCGAGGTCGCGAGGCGGTCGGCTTCGCGCGCCAGCCCGTGGGCATCGATATTGAGAATCGCCGTTCGGCTCGTGGCGAAGATCTCGCTCTTTGCCTTCACGATGGTGTCGAGATCGCCGAACCGCTCGAGGTGGACCGGCCCGATGGCCGCCAGCACGCTGATCGAAGGCCGGACCCACTGAACCATCGAGGCGATCTCACCAGGACCATAGGTGCCCATCTCGGCGACGAAGACCTCGGTGTCGAGCGCCAGGTGCTCGTTGATCGCCCGCGACAGGCCGGCTGTGTTGTTGAAGCTCGCGGGGCTCGCGACGACGGACCGAGACCCGGTGACGAGGTGCCGCACGTAGCCTTTGATCGTCGTCTTTCCGTATGAGCCGGTGATCGCAACGCGGATGGGATCGATCCGGTCCAGCGTCGTCGTCGCGGAGGTCACGAACGTCCGCGCCAGTGCCCGCTCCACCGGGCCGAGGATCACCAGCGCAAGATCGACGAGCAGTGGGAACGCGAGCACCGCAAGGATGGCGACCGGCCCTGCGAATCCCAACGCCGCTCCGACACCGACCGCGGCCGCGACCAGCACGAGAACGAATGCCGCAACCGTTCGGAGACGTCGGGTCCAGGCGAGCTTGCCGGTCCTGCCCTTCACCGTCAGTCCGAACGGGCCGACGACGAGGACCAGCGCCGTCACGAACCCGACCGGCGCCACCACGAACGAGGCTGCCGCAGCGAGCACGGCAACGAGGCCGAGCCCCCGGTTGCGCAGGCCGAGGCTCCACCATCGGGCGGCGAAGAGGATGGTGGCCGGTGCCAGGTAGTGCTCGCGCTGAGCCACCCGCAGCCATCGCACGCCGCCGAAGATCCCGGCGACCACGGCTGCAATCACGAGACCGAGGTTCACGCGATCGCCTCGAGGCGGCGATCGATCGCCGCCCGTAGCTGGCCGGGGGCATCGATCGGCAGGAAATGACCCACGTTGGGGACGATGGTGAGCTGGGCGTTCACGAGGAGGGTCTCGGAGCGAACGGCGATCTCCGGTGGGGCTGCCTCGTCGTCATCGCCCCACACCAGCTCGACCGGCGCAGAGATCGCGGCCAACTGCTCCTCGTAGGACTCGTTGACCGTCTGCACGAGCACGTCCTTCATCACACCGGAGGCAGCCCGGTAGTCGGCGCTGCCGTACTTGTCCTTGAGCCCCTCGAGGCGACGATCGCCCAGCAGCCCCATGCGGTGGAGCTGTCGGCCGACGCGGTATCGAAGGCGCGGCCGACCTTTTCGGTGGGCGCGGTGAAGGAGCGGGGCTCCGGTGAGAACCAGCCCGCCGATCGCGCCGGGCCGCTTCTGGGCCAGATGAACCGCCACCCTGCCGCCGAAGCTGTGGCCGACGACGACGATGGGTGTCGTGCACTCGTCGAGGACCGGTTCGATCGCGCGGGCGTATGCGCCCGCCCCGCCAGCGCTTTCCGGCGCCGGAGTCGCACCGAACCCCGGCAGATCGAGGGCGATCGCATCCAGACCTTCGAGCGCATGCGCGAAGTCGCGGTGGTTGCGTCCCCACCCGTGCAGCGCGAGGACGCGCACCGGCCCGGTGCCTGTGCGTGTTCCGAATATCTCACCGGCGGCGAAGGTGCGCAGCGCCATCAGGGCGTCGTGTCCGTTCTTGGCGGGGGCATCGCTGCTCCACGCTACGAGGCCGCGGGGGCGGCGCCCACCATTTCGGCCACGTCATCGGTCGAGCTCTCGTCGGGCGTTGGGAGGCAACCCCGCGGCCAAGGGCCGCCCACGCACCCGGCGCTGAGGCCCGTAGTCCGATCGACGCCGCCACAGCACCGGGTCGGCGTGGAGGTTGCGGAACATGTTGATGATGAACCACTGGCGGTCCGAGGGATGCGACCAGTCCTGC
>Ga0209992_10004094_pt1 | contig 11712 bp, 10 predicted proteins | sample 2SBtaG_2_FD_182564 | JGI IMG/M metagenome (GOLD analysis project Ga0209992, IMG submission 182564) | Deep subsurface microbial communities from Kolumbo volcano to uncover new lineages of life (NeLLi) - 2SBTROV12_ACTIVE470 metaG (SPAdes)... | ecosystem: Environmental > Aquatic > Marine >... | reverse complement strand
CCCGACGAGCTACCAGGCTGCTCCATCCCGCGTCAGATGGTTTGCATAAGCAAACGAGCCCTAAAGTTATGAATTCACTTTAGAAGAATTGGTTGCGGGAGCCGGATTTGAACCGACGACCTTCGGGTTATGAGCCCGACGAGCTACCAGGCTGCTCCATCCCGCGTCCGAATGGTTTGCATAAGCAAACAAGCCTTAGAGGTTTTAATTCTCTCTAAAAGAATTGGTTGCGGGAGCCGGATTTGAACCGACGACCTTCGGGTTATGAGCCCGACGAGCTACCAGGCTGCTCCATCCCGCGCCTGTAACATTAATATAAACAGCATTATTTCAATGTGTTTTGAAAGGTCTCCCTTTCAAGAGGTCGCTATAATAATGGATTAAATTTTTATTGCAAGGCATAAAACACGAAATCGCATTCAAATGGATAAAAATAAAACAAAAGTCTAGTAAAGCACCGAAAAAGCTAGCATTACCTGCTAGCTTTTTAACATTTACTCAACAATACGCTGGTGTGGCGTGATCAGTTTTTGGAATTGCCAATCAGGATGACCCATAACGATAAAATCAGGATTTTCTGTGGTTTCTCTTTGATTATAAGTTAAGGGGTTAAACTCAGAATCAGTGATACAGCCACCGGCTTCTTCTACAATTACCTGTGAAGCCCCTGTGTCCCACTCTCCTGTTGGGCCAATTCGTAAAAAACAATCGGCTTTGCCTTCTGCGATAATGCACGCTTTGAGTGAACATGAGCCAAGTGCAACTGTGTCAAATTGACTATTCAAATACTGACTAACCGCTTCGAGTTTTTGCCTGCGACTAACCGCCAAAGTTAGGTTATCTGGCGAGGCAACGCTAATTTGCTGCTGCTCTTCACCTACTCGCTTATATGCACCTAAGCCAGCACAAGCAAAGTATGTGGTATTTTGGGCAGGCCAGAAAATCACCCCAAGTACAGGTTTGTTGTTTTCTATCAGTGCTATATTTACCGCAAAGTCACCACTTTGCAGAATAAACTCGCCTGTACCATCCATAGGGTCAAGTAACCAATAACGCTGCCACTCACGGCGTTTTTCAAGGACAGGAATAGGCGTTTCTTCAGACATAATTGGAATATCGGGCGCTATAGCTTGTAAACCTGCCATCAACACTTCATTTGACGCCAAGTCCGCTTTGGTGACCGGTGTATGATCTGACTTTTCTTGCTGACCTATGTCATCTTGTTTGTAGATGTCCATAATCGCTTGGCCTGCTTTTTGGGCAAGCTCAATACAAGGCTCTAGTAATGACTGCATGTGTTACTCCTTTGTAGCTAGGAAGGTTTGTAACAACATAAGTGCTGCTACACTTCGCGCTTCAGTGAAGTCTTCTTGTTCAAGCAAGGATTGCCACTCTGCTAGTGGCCACTTTACAACCACCAGCGGTTCAGGCTCATCACCCTCTAAACTTTCTGGGTAAAGATTTTGCGCCACCAAAATGTGCATGCGAGCATTAAAATAACTTGGCGCCAGTGATAGCGTTTTTAGCTCATCAAACTTCTCTGCACCCATACCTACTTCTTCTTTTAGTTCGCGGTTGCCAGCTTGCTTTGCGGTTTCACCTGGGTCAATTAAGCCTTTAGGAAAGCCTAAATGATAGTTATGCGTGCCAGCACAATATTCTCTGACTAATAAAAGCTCGTTGTCAGTGGTGATTGGCACCACCATCACAGCTCCTCGGCCACCGCCTCGAATTCGTTCATATTGACGCTGCTCACCATTTGAAAAGGTCAAATCTAAGGCTTCAACGGTAAAAAGTTTACTTTTAGCCACTACATCGCAGTGGTTAATTTCGGGTGGGTTTGGATGCTTTTTCTGTGACATAGGCGTTTATTTGCTAACATGGCAGTTAACTTAATCATAAAGCCTTTAACGACAAATGCCTATGCTAAATTGGTCAAAAATCGATACCGTTTTATTAGATATGGACGGCACCCTGCTCGATCTGCATTTTGATAACCATTTTTGGTTAAATGTGATCCCCGAGCAGCTTGCAAAAAAACACAATATCAGTGTCGCAGAAGCCTTTTCTGATATAGAAAAACGCTACCAAGCTGTAGAAGGAAAAATACAGTGGTACTGCTTAGATTACTGGCAAAAAGAACTCGACCTCCCCATTATGGAACTCAAACGAGAGACACAACATCTGATCACTGTGCGTGATGATGTTCCAGAATTTTTAAAAGCGTTAAAAGCCGCAGGAAAAGAACTCATTTTACTGACCAACGCACATCCTGACAGCTTGAGCTTAAAAGTCGAACGCACGCAGTTTGACCAATACCTCGATAAGCTAATTTCAACCCACGAGTATGGAGTGAGTAAAGAGAGCCAAAGCTTATGGCAACAAGTGCAGACTGATTTGGGTTTTGATAAAAGTAGGACATTATTTGTCGATGACAGTTTAAGCGTGTTAGCTTCCGCTAAAAAATTTGGCATCGAGCACTTACTGGCGATTGCAAACCCAGATAGCAAACAGCCAGTGAGAGACATCACTGGCTATTTATCAATTACTGACTATCGCACTTTATTACCAATAGCGTGATTCTAATTACAGGTTGTTATCATGCAGGGTAACGCGCTTCAAGCCCTGCATAAACCTGCTTAGCAAAATCGGGATGCTCTGTGTCTAGACTCTTAACAACTTCAACTAGATGCTCGTTGTCTTCTTGACCGTTCCACACCTTGATATAAGAGCCATCTTTATAACCGTGATCTTGACGGAAGAAGTTCAAGGTATTCTTGCCCACATAACCACGATATAAATCATCAATGCTCATGCCAATTTGCTGCATGCAGCCTGCAAATGCTTGCGCGTTAAAAGACTTATCAGCCACCGCACTTGCAGCTAGCTGCTCAAGTGTTTGTTTAAAGTCTTCAGCAAGTTGTGGCTCGCTTAGTTCTTTTTCCAATTCAGTTGCTAGCTGCTCGTAACTTTTAACGCCATCAATACGTAGCGATAAGCCGAAGTGGAAAATATCCACCAGCTCCAAAATTACTTGTTCAGTATCTGGAGTTTGTTTTTTCCACCACTTCCAACCGTAATGGTCTAGCATTTCTGCACACTCAACCCAAATAGCGCGATACCATTCAAACCCTTGGTTAAACCATTGCTCATGAACCTTAGTGTTCATGGCGTTTTGCATTTCTAGCATAACAACTAATTTTGTTGTGTTCGCAGACATGGTGTACTTCCTAATTTCGTTTTTAATGTCGATTATGATACCCAATTTATTGGGCTTTTATCTATATCACAGAGAGAATAAGATCAACGATTCTCAAGTCGATTGTAGTCAAACAAACCATATTCAATACCCTTATATTGCTTAGCCACCTCATGTAACAGGTCACTGTATTGCCAAAATTGCGGATGGCTTCGGCGTATTGCAAATTGCTGTTTTAAAGCCCTGTAGTCGGCTTCATTTTTCATGCTGTGCATATTTTTCACAAAGCTTTGTACATGATCCGAATTCGGCAAATACCAAATTGCCTCGGGGTAATCGCCAATGAACCCCGGCACTAGGGTCGAAGTATCTTCATCGTAAGCACGTTGACCTTCTTCATTCAATAAACTCGAAATATTATAATGAGCGTTGTGATGAATGAGCGTATATGCTTTATGCTGATCACCGTGTTTAACCAAAATAAATGACACTTGAGGCAGTAAGTTAATGGCTTTGCTCGGTAACGAATTTAACTTTGCAAGTTGCTTAGGGACTAAGTTAAAGATATAGCGCTCACTTAGAATAGGCTGTAAATGCTGTTTAAACTTGCTGTATAGCTCTAATTTAGGCTCGGTGGTAGTAAATTGCATCCCCGTCGGTGCAGCTAAAATAGTCTTTCGATTAATAAACTCACTTAAGCTTAAATGCGACTTACGGTACCAGTGATTTTTGACTTTTTGCCTTGCATCTTGCGGAAGTAAATTAATGAAATTCTGCTCACCCTCAAGACGTAGAAAATCCATATACAAACGAGTAATTAACTGGTGACCAACATTGCCATAAACATCAAACCCCGCAACCAGCAAGTAATGAATACGCTCGAATAAAGCATAATCTAATAACCACATGGTTTTCGGCGACTGTCCGACAAACCCTTTAACCACTGTTGCACTGTCGAAATGGCGAAACACGGTGAGTGCCGCATTACGATTATGCCCTTCACCTTGCCATATTAAATCTGTCGTTAAATTACTGCCATCGGCAAACACTTTATTAGCCAGTTCAGTTTTAGCGTTTAAATATTCATGTTGGCGCTTAGCATACTTTGCCCAACTAGAAAGTGGTAAAGCATTGCTTTGTTCTGCAGCTGGGAGTGCCAAATCATCTTCATGGTTTAACAATAATTCGCTGATCTGAGTTGAGCTGTTCTTATCAGGATCGACAAAGGCGACCCAGAAATGATCATTAATGACGTTTAATGCAATTTGACCCCGGCAAACCGGCCCTTTAATAAAGCCACTGATGATCAAATGCGCCTCGTCTAACATAAATTGATACTTAGACTTAACAGGTAACTGCGCAAAACTCTTAAACGGATTCGAAGCTACCTCAGGCGCATAACCTGGTAAACTTGCAACCTCATAATCTACATCAATAAACTGTGATTTTAAACGCACTAACTTTTGCGCGTTAATTGCCAACGGCATATGGGTTTTCGACAATACAGTACTGCGCTGATGTTGAAAACGGTAATATACGCGCTCAACTTTTGGATCATCAAAAGGCCGACGCGTCGCGATTATCTCAATTGCCTGCCCCGGTGGTGTTTTAGAACGTACTAATTTAAAAAAGCTCTTCGGATCTGATTTATTGGCTTCATCAAAGTAAATGTTTGCCAAATACCAGTGCTCGTATATATAACGCGCTGACAAACGCGCCTTGAGGCTATCTTGATTTAAAAATGCTTCCCAAATTTCAATTTGTGCAAGTTCAGTCGTGGTCGGCGGCGCAATCTGGGTCATTTTAGCGCCGCTTTTTAACCAGTCGTGCAGTACAACAAATTCACTTTGTTCTAACGCTGGCAAACCATATGGCATGCCCGCATGAGGCTGCTTTTGAGCATAGCTGTCGAACTCTTCAATACTCGGGCACGTGGCCGTTCTGTCTAGGCTAAAATCAAATTCATCACCAAGCACTTGCTGTGCAGGCAATTCAGTATTTTGTTTTAGTAATAATGAACGATACATCACAGAGGCGGCTAAGTTTGCATCTGCACTTTGCTGATGCTCATTAAGCACTGCCGTAAAACCTTTATCGCGCCATTGCTGTGTAGATATAGCATCTATGAGTAAACGTGACGGTGTTTGCGCCAATAAGCGAGTACCATCATACACAGGCTCCTTACTTAAGCCGCGATCTATGCCTTCAGGAGACGAGAGCTTTAGCTGGCATGGTGCATCGTAACAACCGTGGCATACTACACAGCGCTGCTCAATAATCGGCTTTACGTCATTCAGATAGTGCGTCGCATGAGGTGTATTTGCAACGACTTCACGTTGTTGTGTTTGTGCTGGTCCAAACAGGGTTTCATAGTGGTTGGCAGCCAGTGCAACACAACCACTTAGAAATAGAAGGCAAATAAGCAAAGCGCCTTTTTTAAGAGGCATTACGCCTCCTCTTCTTCATCGCCAAGATCAAATGTCGGCATCATTTCTACCGGAGGAGAAATAAAAACTTGTTCTCCACTACTGACGACAGCACTTAACACCGGGCCTCGGTTAAGTAGTAGCTGAGCTTGATGTGCTTCACAGATCACAGGTTTAAAATCAGAGTTATCTGCAAATAGCTGGTAGGTTTCTAAATTAATACTGATACTTTGATCTTCTGCCGGGTTTTGGCACAGGTTTGCAAGCAAGGTTTCGTCTAATATCACACTCAAAGTTAAATCAGAGGCATCTAGGTCGCGCTGCTCAATATGTTCATCGAGTAAAAAAAGCGGCAGTGTGAGTGGTGTGTTTTGTTCTAATTCCATGATAATTGTTCAGGATAAGTCATCATTACCGCAAGTTTAGCAAACCTAACCTGAACACGCGACGAACAGAAAGCATTGCCTGCCATCTATTCATTTTTTATACGCTTCGTTTTACCAAGGTAAAATCTCACCGTTTGAATGCCAGAAACTACCTGTATTATCTAAGTTCAGCTCTTCAATGCGTTGCATTAATCGCTCAGCAGCAACTTGGGGGGAGATGTCACCGGCGAAATTAACCATCTGAGTTTGCACAAAACCCGGATGTAATAAAGCAACGGCGGTACCTTTAGGTTTTAGTTCATGTGCTAAACTTACTCCGGCTGCATTGAGTGCCGCCTTTGACATACGATAACCTATATAGGCACCTGAACCATTATCAGCGATCGAGCCCATACGACTGGTGATCATCGCCACTTTACTACCATTGCTTAAGTTAGTTTGCAAAGCATGTGTGACTCGCACAGGTGCAATCGCATTGATCTGAAGTTGCGCATTGATGGACTCAAAGTCCATGTTAGCGAGACTTTCGTTTTCAAAAATGCCCGCATTGTTGATAAGTACATCAATAGGTTTTCCGTTAAGCGCTGATGCTAATCGTTCAACATCATCACCCTGGCTCACATCAATACCTTCGATGATGTTTAGCAACAAATCTTGTAACTCAGTTGATGGCTTACGAACAACTGCGGTTACTTCATAACCTCGCGCTAAATACTGCTTTGCGAACTCAAGGCCGATACCGCGATTTGCCCCAGTGATCACCACATGTTTAGTCATTTTATTCTCCTAGCATTTTTTATGCTTTCTGAACTTGGGGCAAAAACCTTTAATATCAAGCATCCAAATCAACATCACTATTACAAGACTGCATAATTGAGAATACTGCACCTTGCGGATCTGTGATAACGGCAAAGCGCCCTATATTTGGAATATCGGTAGGTGGGACACAAACCTGACCGCCCAAATACGCGGCTCTTTCTGACATCGCATCACAATCAGCAACAGCGAAATAGATCATCCAATGAGGTTGTATGCCTGCCCACTCTTCTGTCATCTCGAGCATACCCGCTACTGGCCCCTGCTCATTACAAAACAAGGTGTAATCCATGTGTTCCATTTTCTCGACTTGGATCTGCCAACCTAACAGCTCACTATAAAACTGGCCGATTTTTTCACTGCCTCGACAAGCGAGTTCATGCCAGTAAGGCGTGTTTTTCTCTAATACTCTCTGTGTGCCGATATGCTCGTTAGCTTGCCAGAATGCAACAAATGCACCGCCTGGGTCGCTAATCATCACCATACGACCTGCGTTCATTACATCACAAGGACCATGAATGACCGTTGCACCTAACTCCTTTACTTTTTCAACGATGATATCGACACTTTCGACCGCAATATAACCTAGCCAGTGACTGGGAATATTCGCCTCTTTTTGCTCAGGTATCATTTGATATATGGCCGCAATATCGTCGGCTTGCTTCTTCAGCATAGTGTAATAACAATCTTCTGCGATTGGTTGATCGTCAAACTGCCAGTCAAAGAGTTGCGTATAAAATTGTTTTCCGCCCGCCCAATCTGATGAACATAACTCAGCCCAGCAAAATACTGAAATAGGAGATGAAGTGACTTTGACCATAACTATTCCTTTTGATCCTTGTTTTTTATTAATTATCTCGACTTACTGATTTGAGCAAATTACAAACAAAAATGCCACTTGGTTGAGTGGCATTTCATATCATCTAATAAATCTCTTCATTAATGTGTCTGATAGTAGCTCAGGCAAACATAGTTTTCTTCTAAGCAGGTATCACCGTGATAACACCATCTTTGAAAACAAATTAGTCACGTTAACCGCAAAATTTTCTTCTTTACTAAGAACTCCGTCATCGCCCGCTTGATCAACTAGTTTCGCCACTGAGTTCAACTGAGATACAAATGAGACGTTTTGCTGTTCGCCAACCCCTTTAGCAGAGATTTTAACAAGTGCATCGACTTCACTTTCATCAACGACTAATGTGACTGAATAGCCACCTTCTGCATTGGCTGTTACTTGTTCTGATGTTTGTGCTGCTAATATGTCAACAATCGCATTGGCAATCGGCTTGTTAGTCACGATACCAGTGATTGTTACACTCTATACTTTTCTTTTAACTAAGACACTAACTGACTCTGAAGCACTTGCACCTTTGCCATCCTCAACGATGACAGTGAAGTTGATGAGTTTATCTTCAGCAATATCTGGAACAGTGGCTTCTGTCGTAGCCGAGTCTTTATCACTAAAAGAAATTTCTAATTCAGAGTCATGAGACCAAGTGTAGCTAGCAATTGATCCATCACTGTCAGACGCATCCGCCTTTAGTTCAAATACCTTTTGCTCTAAAGCTTCTTCGTCTCCCTGTATAATGACAATCTGCGCCTTATTTTCCGATGGCTGCGGCGCTGGATTTGATTTGTCAGGAGAAGACTCTTCTCCACCACCACATGCTGTTAACATCAAAGACATTAACAACGCCGTTAAATATCTCTTACTAACATCATGATTAAAAGAAGCATTTCCTCCATAACGATAAAATTTGAGCGTTTAAGTTAAAAAAACAACACTAGTATATATTTAATGCAAACCACTCAATAATTACACAGTTTTGAGGATATGTTAATTATCCAACTTTTGTTTCAAAAAAGAAACAAAGGACCCTTGAGGGTCCTTTTATTTAATAATTAATTAGAGGGAGGTGAAAAGAACAAAGGTACGTGGTCTTGTGCTGTGCATTCATTACCTTTGAGATATTTACAAAGGGTTAAACCATCTTTGTTGTTACTGCCAGGTACAAGTTCAATGATGGTATCTTGTCCATCTATCATCAATTGCATTTGCCCGTCCTCAAATATAAATGGTATCGCTTCAGCGTCACCGATTTGTAATGTGTATATGTCTTCACCCATGTCATCTATTGCTGTAGTAGAATACCAAGCAACTTGCCCCCCATCTATTGCCTGATAAAGATAGAAGAAACTCACATGATAGTCTTCAAGCTTATCAATATCTGTTGACTCGTTTCGCTCACCAACAAATATGACACCAGAATTAGGATATTCTTTTCCGTCAGAATCGAAGTTACTGAATTCTCTTGCCCAGAAGTAACGTCCTTCATGCTCTGCCACCATTTGATAACGCATTTCCGCTTCAAGTACACAAGTTGGTGACACTTCACAAAAACGGGTTCTTTCTTGTGTCTCAGGGTTTACATATCGAGCACGGACGACTTGGTTATCCTCATAGCGGCCTTGATAGGAGCTTTTTGATGTACCAAATACGAACGTCAGATAAGAATCGTCTTCATCTTCTGGATAGACCTCAGTGCCATTTTGGCCACTGACTTGCTCTTCACCATCAAAGTAAACCCAGCGTCCTTGATAGTCTTCTTTACTGAGCTCTGGTGCCATATCTCTGATAAGTATGCCTGAAATAATCTGACTTGAATAAACATCAGCTAAATCATCAAAGCTATCAACAAACTGGTATCCTACTGATAAATCTTTAGTCATATGCAAATTATCAAACTCAGTATTCTCAAAGTTTAATCGTAATGCTCGCCCTATCACCGACCATGTAAAGTCGCCATTTTCGTCTGGTTCATCGAATGTCGATTTTACAGTGCCTGTGCCATCAGCCATAAATTCAACATGACTAATTTGATTACCATCAGCCCTATCATAAGCGACCCACTTACCAACAAAGTCGACCTCAGATAAATCTATGAAGTCTCTTTCATAATAAAGCTTGGCCATAAAGTCATGATTAATGTCTCCGCTCATATAACCATCAGTGTAAACATCGACTCGTTCGGTCACTGACACTTTCGTTTCATCCATAGCGTCGAGTTGTACCGTATAACCATTGAGTTTATGTTCAGTCATTATGCTGCTATCAGTATTGCTATAAATAACCGGTGAGTAAGTTAAATTAAGCTCTATCATACCTTCAGATGCGACATACCAGTATAAATCGTACTCACCCATTGGTGTTCTAACTTTACCATTACCCCACCTGTCTAAACTCAGACTCAGTGTTTCACCTAGGTAGAGTTCTGAGTTATTGATAATAGAGTTACCCATTAATGGCATCTGCTTCCAAATCTTCACCATGGAGTCATCTGTGCAACCCGATGGTGAAGAGTAATTCAAGGCGACGCCCGAACACACGGCACCCGCAGGTGCATCGCACACTAAAGCTTCACCATCATTATTCTGTAGCGTATCAAATGTTATTTGCGTATTAGTTGTTTGGTAACTTCCGCGCTCAAAGCCAATGTAGCCATTTTCTTCTGCCCACTGAATGGCAAAATAGCGACTTTCAGGTAATAGCATGAGTAAAGCCGCATCATCCAATAACCCCCATGTGCCTTCAACACCTTCAGAAGCAAAGTTCACTTTACTAAAGGAGATTGTTCCCTCATCGGTCCCCCCCAGAACAAACTCAGATTCAGACACAGTGTATTCGAAAGAAACGCCTGAGCAGGATTGCCCTGCTGGTGCATCACATACTAGCGCTTCGCCATCATGGTTTTGCTCAGTTTCAAAAGTAATACTAGTACCATCAGCTATATAAGTACCTCTTTCAAAACCTATAAAACCATTTTCTTCGGCCCATTGAATAGCAAAATATCTGTTGTCTGGTAGGAACATGAAAAGAACACTTTCATTCGCCAACTCCCAAACGCCTTCTAAACCCGAAGTCGCAAAGCCAACTCTGTGGAATCCAACTGTTCCATCATCCTCAAAATCGAATGACAACCCCTCAGAAGGGTATAAGCAGGACTGAATGTATTCCTGAGAACTGTCTATTATTTCTAGGGTATACTTAGTACCATCAACAAAGTAAACAATATTGCCACCTTCAAAGTTAAAGTTGTAGCTTTGCTCTCCAAAGGTAATGACACCATCAAATTCTTCACTATCACGGTTCATATTTACCATCATCAAGTTACCCATGGCATCTTGAACCCACACATAGGTATCACCATAATTTGGTAGTATTTGATCAAAGTCGGAAATACTCAAATTGCTGTCATATTCAAAGATAAACAGTGCTGATTCGCTGACTTCCATCTTGCCTTGTTCATTCATCCATAAAAATGTGCGCTTCAGGTAATAACGGTTATTCACCATAGCGAGAATTTTATGATTCGTAATACCGATCAAAGCACAGTCATCACGCGCCTCTAAACAACTTTCGACGCGATTACCATTTTGCATGTAGACTTTGCGTACCATTGTATTGCCATCAATGTCCCACACATAATCACTGCGCTCTAAGCCAAAATAGATTGACCCATCAGGAAATAAATCCATGTAGTAACTTTGATTCAAACCATAAAAGCCATTCCAACGACCAGACATAGTGCTCTTATTCACAGTAACATCAGAAGGCTTGATGAATAGGCCATATTCAGTATTTGGCCATGCATCATCAGAAGTATCTAGCGTAACGACTTGATATCCCGCATCCAGTACTTTAGTTAACCAAATTGAAACCGAACCTTCATATTCAAGGGTTTGTTTGGTGTCATCGGTAAAGTCTTTATAGTCTATAACGATAGCACGACCTTCTATTCGCCACGTTACTTCTTCATCCGGAAACTCTGTGCTGATTGTGCCGTCTAAATTAAAGGTAAGCTTTGATACTTGTTCTTCAGGCTCA
>Ga0209992_10004092_pt1 | contig 11717 bp, 11 predicted proteins | sample 2SBtaG_2_FD_182564 | JGI IMG/M metagenome (GOLD analysis project Ga0209992, IMG submission 182564) | Deep subsurface microbial communities from Kolumbo volcano to uncover new lineages of life (NeLLi) - 2SBTROV12_ACTIVE470 metaG (SPAdes)... | ecosystem: Environmental > Aquatic > Marine >... | reverse complement strand
TAAAGGTGTTATGAGCGGTAATATTTTGGATGGCATTTTTGAAGCTATCCGACTCGCACCCGGAGCAAGCACTGAATTCCCATTGGACTTCGTCGCTCCCGGAACTGAAAAAGACTTTGTAGCTTACACGATTCCTAATCATGGTCGTATTCCAGAACGTCACGTTGAAGGTGACTACGTTATGGTTCCAACCTACGATGTAGGTGCTTCCATTGACTACTTGCTGAAATATGCTCGTGATGCACGTTGGGATGTTGTAGGCCGCGCAATGAGCGTTATGGAATCTCAATTCACCAAAAAGATGAATGATGACGGATGGCACACAATTATTAGTGCTGGCGTTGACAGAAATATCTTGGTGTTTGATAATGATGCTGCTGCATCAACATTCTCTAAGCGCCTTGTTTCGCTTATGAAAACTGTTATGCGTCGAAACGGCGGTGGTAACAGCTCTTCAATTAACCGAGGTCAGTTGACCGACTTGTTCCTAAGCCCAGAAGGTATCGAAGATATCCGTAACTGGGGTGTAGACGAAGTTGATCCTGTAACTCGCAGAGAGCTTATCACACAAGAAGGTGGTCTCCTTCTTCGAATCTTCCAAGTTAACCTCCATGATTTGGATGAGCTTGGTGAAGGTCAAGAATATCAAGACTACTACACTAGCGATCTTTCAGGTAGCTTGCCAACTGGCGATACCGAAATTATCGTTGGTCTAGACCTTCGAAATACAGATAGTTTTGTAATGCCAGTTCGTCAAGAAGTTCAGATCTACGAAGATGACACGCTTCATCGCCAACGTAGAGCTGGTCTTTATGGATGGGCAGAGCACGGCTTCGCTGTTCTCGACAACCGAAGAGTAATTTTAGGTTCATTCTAATATTGCTTTTTAGTTTATAAATATGAGCCGCCTTCGGTGTCCGGCGTGGTGCTGAGGGCGGCTTTTTCAATAACACATAAGGGGACTTTTGATGTCTGCAATGTCACATTATTTGGAGTCAGGCCTTATAGGCCATATCTTTAAAGGAATAACATTTAGTCCTCCTACAGGAATATATATTGGACTAGTAGGGAACTATAATTCAGGAGCTCTTGAGAGCGGCCTATTTAGTCAGGAATTAAGTGGAGGATCATATGCTCGCGTTTCTGGAGGTCCGGGAACTACCTATTGGGCCGAAGCAGTCGCTTCTGGACAAACCCACAATCTTAGCGCTCTTCAGTTTCCCACGGCAACGAATGATTGGGGATATGTATCTGGAGTCTTTATAGCTGACACAGCTGGATCTGAAGCGAATATATTACTTTATGGTCAATTAGACTCAGCAAAAAATGTTACCAATGGAGATACATTTTCTTTCGCTAGCGGCGACCTTGACATATTTTTTAAATAAGGGACTATTATTCCTATGTTTGTAGTAAAAGATAGAGTTAAACAAGGAACCACAACGCAAGGAACTGGAAATGTAACAGTCAGTACCTCTTATGGGGGTTTTCAGAACTTCTCTGTTTTAGGCAATGGAGCTCAGACCTTTTACGCTATTGAGGAATCCACCAATTGGGAAGTTGGGATAGGAACTTATAATTCAAATGTAATTTCCAGAGATACAGTCATAGCTAGCTCTAGTGGTGCTGGCAATCCGATACATCTATCCGGCGCTGCTACAATCTTTGTAACATATCCAGCTGATAATTCTGTTTTTACTACTGGGGACATAGCTTCTATAACAGGAGTCAAGTTAGGCTCCAGTGGAATTGCTTTTAGTGATGGAACAGTACAGACTACATCAGCAGTTTCTTTCAGCGCTACTAGTGGTGCTTTAATCACAACTATACAGTCAACGGGTGTTGCTACAGCTTCCAGCTTGGCATCAACAGGTACAACAAATGCTGCCGCAATAACATCTGCTCAGTCTAGGATATCAACTATAGAGGGTTCGGGACTTGCCACAACAGCCAATTTAGCATCTACTGGGGCTACTAATGCTGCAGCTGCTTCAACAAATTTAACAAATATAACATCCGTAGGAAATAGAGTTACAACTATAGAAGGTTCAGGTGTTGCTACTTCGGCAAGTGTTACATCTGTAAGCAATAGAGTTTCGACTATTGAAGGCTCTGGCGTAGCATTAGAGTCTGATCTTACATCTGCTGAAAATAGAATATCAACCATTGAAGGTTCTGGACTTGCGACAACTGCTAACCTAGCGTCAACAGGTACAACGAACGCCGCTAGTATTGTAACCGTTGGTGGACGGGTTACGACTATCGAGGGTTCTGGACTTGCGACTGCCAGTAACTTAGCCTCGACTGGATCTACAAATGCAGCTGACATCGTAACAGTTTCGGGTTTGGCGGGTATGCCTGCATCTAGTGGGGCTCTCATTACTACAATACAAAGTACTGGCGTGGCTACCTCTGCAAGTCTTATTAATAGTGGTAACTATTTAGATACTGGAATTTATAATACTTCTGGTAATTTAAATACTAGATTGATAGCAACTGGTAACTCATTAGAATCTTCTACTTTCTCTGCCGCTAGTGGAGCTAAGGTTGATTTGAATACAGCTAATTTAATTGCGACGGGAAATGCTCTTGAAGCGGGCTCTTTCTCTGTGACTAGTGGCGCAAAGGTAGATCTCAATACTACTAGAGTTACAAATATAATGACTACTGGCGTTGCAATTGCTAGCGATATGGCTATTGTTAGCGGAGCAGCAAGCGCGAATACCGCTTCCGGACTTACAAACGTCTCGAACATCACCATCGTCAGTGGTGCAGCAAACGCTAATACCGCCTCCGGCATTGCACTTGGTAGCCGTATTTCGACCATCGAAACGTCTGGCTTCGCAAGTTCCAGCGACATGGCTATTGTGAGTGGTGCAGCGAATGCACTTACTGCTTCAGGTCTGACGAACGCATCGAATATCACAATCGTCAGCGGTGCAGCAAACGCTAATACCGCCTCCGGCATTACGCTTGGCAGTCGAATATCGACTATCGAAGGCTCAGGAATGTACCAATACTTTATAGCTTCCGATGGATACGATACAGCAAATAGCCCTCAGAACATTACTTCTGGAGGCAGTCTTAGTATAACTGGGCAAAATGGAATTACATCTGAACTGTTTTCAAATGGTGCTTTCTTGCTAGACGGTGGCGCGTTGAATACAGGTTTATATAATACGTCAGGAAATCTTAATACTCGTATTTCAACTATCGAATCTACTGGCGTTGCTACAGCAGCCAATCTTGTTACAACCGGGAATAATGTATTTACAGGACTTTATGTCACTTCTGGAAATTTGCAGACCACAGGGGATCAGCTTAATGCTGTCACTCTCAGCAATCTTAGCAGCATAAACAATAACGTTAGCAGCATAAATACCCTGACTACGAATCTAAGGTCAACAGGCACAACAAATGCAGCCAATCTTGTTGCAACGGGGAGCAGTGTTCAGACGGGTTTGTTCAACACATCTGGCAACCTGAATACTCGGGTCTCGACCATCGAAACCTCTGGCTTTGCAAGTTCCAGCGATATGGCTATTGTGAGTGGTGCAGCGAATGCACTTACTGCTTCCGGACTTACAAACGTCTCGAACATCACCATCGTCAGCGGTGCAGCAAATGCTAATACCGCCTCCGGCATTGCACTTGGCAGTCGCATTTCGACCATCGAAACGTCTGGCTTTGCAAGTTCCAGTGACATGGCTATCGTCAGTGGTGCAGCAAACGCTAATACCGCCTCTGGCATTGCACTTGGCAGTCGCATTTCGACCATCGAAACGTCTGGCTTTGCAAGTTCCAGTGACATGGCTATCGTCAGTGGTGCAGCGAATGCACTTACTGCTTCAGGTCTGACGAACGTATCGAATATCACCATCGTCAGCGGTGCAGCAAATGCACTTACTGCTTCAGGTCTGACGAACGTATCGAATATCACCATCGTCAGCGGTGCAGCAAATGCTAATACCGCCTCCGGCATTGCACTTGGCAGTCGCATTTCGACCATCGAAACGTCTGGCGTAGCAACAGCAGCTAACCTCATTGCGACGGGTGTCAATCTGGACCCACGGATCTCGACCATCGAAAGCTCTGGTGTTCCAATCATTAATACCAACCTGAATGCCGTTATGCAGTCTGGACTTGGCCTCGACAGTAATATCACAATCGTCAGTGGTGCAGCAACAGCCCTAACAACTTCAGGTATCGTAGGAGGTCCACTACTTGCATCTGGAGCCACCACAACACCTCATACCTTTAATCTTGCCAATGGAAACTTCTTTACTTATACTCTAGCAACAAATCCACAAGTATTCCACTTAGCTAATGTTACTAAAGGACAAAAATTTGTAATAAGAATAGAGCAAGACGGAGCTGGAGGAAATGGAATTACTTTCTTTAGCACAATTAAATGGGCCGGCGGTTCAGCACCAACAGTAACCACAACAGCAGGAAAGGCAGATGTATTTGGTTTCATAGCCGTAGAAACAGGCTTGTATGACGGTTTTGTTATAGGGCAAAATATTTAATGGCAACGACTACAGTAAGTATTGGATCGAATCAAAATATAGACACTGAGACTCCAGCAAGTACAGTGGCTAGTAGTGATCCAGACTACACTATAACATTCTCTTCAAACCCCAACAGTACGGTTGCTGTTGGCGATATAATTGAGATACTTGCCGATGTTGGTTCTGACAACACACCAAGCAGCTCCTCGGGAAGTGACCCTTATACAGTTTCATTCTCTGATTCAGTTAATTCTGCGGTAGGCATTGGGGCTAGATTTTATATAACAGACCCTAGTACTGATGAAACATATAGGTATGATGTGACTAACGTCTCTGGCTCAAACTACACTCTTGATTACATAAGTGGAGCAAGTAGTGCAGCGGCTCCTACAGACATAGTAGACGAATACGGAGACCAAGTAGATGGAAGGTTTTATGCTGTGAATACCTATCTCCTAACAGAGATAGATGGTAATAATTATAAATTCAAGTACTGCACAGGTGTAAGCTCAGCATCTCCATTCGGATTGCAAACTAATGGCAGTCAATCGACAGCTACATTCAAGAGAGCGTTTTCCACAATGATTCTTTTTGAGGCCATGATAGATGATGCTAGTCCAGACTATTGGGGAAGTTCTGATGATGTTGTAGGTGAACTACATGACGACTCTGACTTTACAGATAATGTCATAGATTTTACAAATAGCCAAAGTTTGTCTTCCGTCAAAATCACAGTAAATTCTGATGATAGACATGATGGAACAGCCGATAGTGGAGTGGTGCTGAAACCAACATCTGGCACTGGTAGTGGTGGAATTGTATTTAGAATTGCAATAGATGATTTCACTGTAGAATGGCTAGATATAGATATGAGCCAATTAGATTCGACAGACAGTCGAGGCTGTATAGCACTTAACTCAGGTGCCGGAAACGCTACAATAAGAAACATGCTAATGCATGACGTTAATCATACCGCCAATACAAGCGGTGTAGCAGGTATTACTAGCGGATTATCTTTAACCACCTCAACAAATTGGTATTTTCTTAATAATATTATCTACAATCTTGAAAAATCATCATCCAACGCTAGCGCATCTGCAATAGGCATAAGGAGTTTTAAAGGAAATCTCTATATTTATAATAATACAATATATAACATAACATCTCAAGGAGGAAGTAAAGACGCTATTGGGATGAGGTTTGGAGATGAAACTCATATTCAAGCGAACATAAAAAATAATATAGTCGCAGACTTAAATGAGGGCGATATAGCCGCTGCTTATTGGATGGATGAAAATCCTAACTCAAATAGAGTGTTAAACTCTGCTACTAACCTCTCAGATAATACTACTGACACCAAATATAACGCTGAAGACTTTGATGTTAATAAAAATGACTCAACAGCATTGACTGGCAAAACTCTTGCCGAAATAGATTTTGTGTCTGATTCAGGAGGGACAATAGACTTGCATCTGGACACTTCCTCCGTGTGTTTAGAGGCTGGAACAGATTTAGGAACGACAGGTGGAGTTAATATAGATATAGACGGCGTTGACAGAGATGCTACTGGAGTTACTTGGGATATTGGAGCTGACCAAAAAAGCACAGTAGATGTCGAAACGGGTGCCGCATTTTTTCTATTCATAAATTAGGAGAGTCTTATGGAAATTATAGTAAAAATAAATGATGGTCCAGTAGCCAGCTCTTACAAAGATGGCGATATTGTTCAGGCTTTTACTTTAAATGAAATATATTATCATCACGCACAGCAAAAGTGCAACGTTAAAAACTTTGGGTTTGAAATAGATGGTTTTAGAACTCCCGACCCGCTTCTCTTAGATTTTCTTGGAAAAACAAGAACTTATAAATTTGAAAGACTAAATTCAAACGATGTAAAGAGAACAAATCTTATTACAAATCAAGAAGACATTATAAGTAAAACTCGCAACGAAAACGGAGAAAGAATTAATGTCTATCAATATGTGTCAAGAAGGATTAAGAATAGAAACCATTTAATATTTAGATCTAATGGTCTAGAATATTGGTATGGAAAAACCAGAAATGATATAGATATAGATTCGGTATGGAGTGGAATAGAGACATACAGTGATAATTTAAAGTCTGAACATAGAAACTTTCCGTTCTCAGATATAGAGAAGAGGAATTTTGCATGCATAAATACTTCCGGGCGTAATTATTTTGGAGATTCATTTACTAGAGTTGAGTTGTCTGGAGACACTGTACATGTTAGAGCCCGTCCCGCTGTAGAGACTCCTCCAGATCCAGAAGATACACCTGAAGAATACGATCCACCAATCATAGCAAAGAGGAGATGGTTTGTTCCGTACTGGGACCTGACAACGGAGCTTGATAGCTCTGTAGATGATCTAAGGAATCGCAATCATATGTGTGACTGCAGAAAAGTAATGGAGGAAAGAGAACATATTGATATATTAACTTTTGATAAAGTCACAGAAGGTATAATAAGTATTTAAATGTTTTCAATATCTCCATTTTCAGCAGATGTCTTTTCTTCATTAGGAATATCTAATGTTGAAGCAGTTTCGTTAATTGAAGCTATAGCTACTATTGAGTCTGTGGGTTCTCTTAGCGTGGGCACTACTTCGTCAATAGAAGGTGCCGCTATACTTAATTCAAAGGGAACATTGATTATTGGAGGCGCCTCAGCCCGACTTGATGCAGTAGTTGATATTTTGGCAAACGCTACCGTAAGAGGAGAAGAGGCTAAGATATTCATATGGACAGTTCCAGATAGAGGGACTACTTGGAGTTTTTCGGAGGCTTATAATGGGGATAAGCTTATTTGGGTAATACCTGTTGATGTAGGCGGATCTACATGGACACTACCTAATTAATTGGTGTACTCTATAATAGAACAAGTGAAAAGAAGGTAAAAAAATGGGAATTTTATCAAATCAAAGATTAGTAAAACAACCATCCGAAACTAGAAAGTTCGGCATGGAGTTTAATAATTTGCTTGACACAAGCGAAACTGTTAGCAGCATAACAAGTATTAGTTCCGAAAAAATAGATGGCTCAGCCTCTGACTTGACGATATCAAGTAGTGGAATTGAAAGCTCTTCTGTTAGCAGTAAAAACAGTCTTGTTACTTTCTGGATTGCAGGAGGTACAACTGGAAATACTTATAAACTAGAAGTTTTAGTAGCAACATCTTCAAGTGCTGTTCTTGAAGGCGATGGTATTCTTTACGTTACGGATAGATAATATGAGCTGGCAAAATACAAGTTTATTAATGCTTAGAACTATGCTAAATGACGCTGGTGTAAATGACACTAGATATAGCACACAGAGACTAGAAGAATTACTTATAACTAGTGCGTATTTTTTACCACTAGAAATAAATTTCAATACAGCATATACAATCAATGTGGCTTCATATGCAATAACTCCAGATCCCGGAGCCGCATCACCCCCAGCAGATGCAGATGAATTTATATCTTTTATGGTTCTTAAGGCGGCATGCTTAGCGGATGAGGGCAACTTCAGAACTGCAGCATTGCTTCAAGGTGTGAGTGCTAGGCTTGGGCCTGCTCAACTAAACACATCAGCATACGGAACCCATCTAGCTACACTCTTAACACAAGGGCCTTGCAAATCCTTTGAAGAGTTAAAAGAACAATACAACTTCAGCTATGAAGGTAAGAAAATTATAAGGGCCGTAATGTCTCCTTTTGCTTCAAACAAGTTCGACCCTCGTTCTATGCTTGGATCTATGGGAGAGGCAGACACACAAAATGCACACCGAAACCGAGGCGGTTTTGGGTATTAATTTAGAAAGGCAATAAAATGGTAATGATTTTTCAGCCAAAAGGCGCCGGAACAGAGCATAAAGAAGGAACTATATTAGTTCAGTCTACTATTGCTGCTGGAACTGATGCATATGGAGCTAACTATCGTATTGACACATATGTTTCTAATCTCCCCACTACTGGAGAGATCAATACAAACTTCGTGAGTAACAATACCGGCTGTGCTCCTTGTACCGCTTCCTGTGGACCTTGCTAATAATGGCTAAAAACTTTTTTGCTGGTATTATAACCAGCGACATGAAGAATCTTTTTAATGATGCTATTGACGCATTATTGGAAGATACTGCATTAACTCTTCCCTGCACATTATATTATGGTGTGACAAAGTGGGAAGACTGTAATAATTGTATCTATGATCCTATAGGAAAGAAATCTTCAAATAGGTTTCAAGACGGAGGTCCAGTACCCTTTTCCTTTGGAGGGGTTTGCCCTGTTTGTAATAGTGCGGGCAAGAGGCCTGTTATATCGACTGAGACTATAAACTTAGGTGTAATTTTTAATTATAAAGAATTTCTTCAAATGTCTACTCCTGTTAATAATCCAGATGGATTAATACAAACGATAGGCAAAAAAGAAGCTACTCCACAAATTAAAAGAGCAAAAGAAATACAGGTTGCTACAGATATAGCAGCTTACTCAAATCATAGATTTCAAAGAGTTGCAGAACCTGAACCAATTGGATGGGGCGACAGCGAGTTTGTCTTATGCACTTGGAAGAGGGTTATGTAATGGCTGATGGCTTTAGACTAGGTGTAGGATTAGAGAGGGGTTTTTACAGCAAATTCCTTGCCAATGTAAAGAAAGAGATAAATAAAAAGCTTGTTGATGTTTCTTCTAGAGCCATTCCACAGATAGAGATTAAATTAAGGGCTAAAGTAATTGAGAGACTGATTTCTTCTCCTGAATATGCAGCTATTGTTGGCTCGGGCTTTAGAGGGGAACTTGGTTTGCCTGACGCGGCTCAAAGAATGGACGCTGTAATAAGTCAATGGGCAAATAATATTTCAGTTACTTTTATTCGTCAGTCAGGAGCTGGTAAGCTAGGCATGATATCAATAGGAATAATTCAAGATGATTATTCTGATGTTTTATCACTAGCAGAAGCAGAGTTAAGTTATTCTGGCTTTAGAGGACAAAAAACTTTACGGTGGTTAGATTGGCTTCTTACAAAAGGAAGCGGCATTATAGTCGCTGATTATCAATATAAACAAGTTGGATCAACAGCTAGTGCCAGAAGTAGAACAGGACTTGGCATTATGGTTGAAAGACGAGGCGGTTGGAAAATTCCTGCACAATTAGCGGGTACTGAAAGTGACAACTTTGCTACAAGATCCCTAGAAGGAATTCAGGGAGAAATAGAAACAATAATAAGACAAGAGTTAACAAAGGTTCTTTAAATGGCTTGCGAACCCTATACAAAATTTAATAAGGTTTCCCATATTGGGAATACTCTATTAAGTTCAGAGATAGAGAACAATATGAAGTGGTTCTTAGATTGGGCCTTTCTCGGCATAGGTGGGTGGAGTAATGTTACGATGCCTACTTCGGGAGCATTTGGAGGAACTTTTGATACACTTAGATTGGTAAATGACCCTTCCTATAGTAACGGTCAAGTCTGGGAGGGTGCTAGAAAAGATTGGGTTTGGGAGACTGGTTCTTCTTATGAAGGCTATGATCCCATACAGATTTCCGGAGTTTATGTAAACGGAGTTCTTAAAGGAACTGGAGATGCTACATATGGACATCATTATAATTATCCTTTAGGTAGAGTTGTTTTTGACAACCCTATTTCAACAACTGATACTGTCAAAGTTGAATATAGTTATAGGAATGTTCAGGTGTATGTAGCAGACGAAGCCCCTTGGTGGGACGAGCTTCAGTATAACTCTTTAAGAGTAGACGATACATATTACTCTTCAACAGGTTCTGGTTCATGGGGGATATTGGCAAATCATCGTGTTCAAATGCCAGCGATTGTTCTAGAAACTGTTCCACGGAGAAGATTTAAGCCTTACCAGCTTGGAGATACTTCTCAATTTGTTCAACAAGACATAGTTTTTCATATTGTGGGTGAAAATAGATGGTGGAGAAATCAGCTTGTTGATATACTTTCTTATCAGATAGACAGCCAATTATGGCTTTTCAAAACAGATACTTTAATTGGGAGTGGCGCTTATCCTCTAGATTATAGAGGAATGAAAGTTAGCTCTCCTCTCAATTATGATGACGTTGTAAATACCCCACAATACAGATATTTATTGGCTAGAATGACTAATATGTCTATAACCGAAATGGAGTCTTATGATGCAAGATTGCATGAAGGCACTGTAAGGGCAACTTTAGAGGTTGTTTTAGACTAAGTTTAGCAAATGGTGTATGTTGTTGTGGAAAAGTTTTAAAAAAATTTATTTTAGGAGATGTTTAGATGGCTAATAATAGAATCTATTACGCTATTCAACAGGTTTCCTTCGGTAAGAATAGCTCGGGTACAGGCGGTACGAAGGTTGCAGCACACGGTGTTCAGTCTTGCGGTATCACTACTACTTTCAACCTAGAGCAAGTTTTCGAACTTGGTCAGTTGGCTATTTATGAAAATGTCGAAGGCACTCCTGACATCGAAGTGACAATGACTAAAGTATTAGATGGTTACATCCCCCTATACTGTCTTGCTACTTCCGATCAAATCAATGGCCCACAGCTCGCTAAGAGATGTGACTCAAATACTAAAACCATTGTTCAACTTGGCATTTGGGACGAAGCCTTAGAATCTGCTGGTCAAGATTCCAGCGGCGCAGCAGCTTGGGTTGAGATGTCAGGCCTTTATATTTCTTCTGTAGCATACAACTTCCCAGTTGACGATAACTTCACAGAAGATATTACACTTGTTGGTAATACAAAGATTTGGGGAACAGGGCAAAGTTCTAGTTCTCTTAACTGTAGCGCTTCCTACTACCCATCCGCCACAGCAGGCGCTTTTGGTTCAAATGGAGACGCTCCGCTTGGTTCTGGCGGTGTAAACCGTAGACAGAATATGATCTTTGCTACTGGTGGTGATACAGCTAGTGCAGCGCAGTTACGCAGTCAAGCAACTGACAGTGACCTCACGGTTCTACCAAGAGAAATTCAAGGTATGTCAAATAGTGGTACGAAAGACTTTGCTCATGTTCAGTCAATCACAGCCTCTGTTGATGTTGCTCGTGAAGAGCTCTTCGAGCTTGGTGCAAAAATTGCCTATGCAAGACCTGTAACCTTCCCAATCGAAGTTACTTGTGATATCGAAGTTACCGCTTCTAGTGGTGACTTGATTAATGCTATCGACTCCTGTACAGGTGGAGACTTCTGCGAAGAAGCAACA
>Ga0209992_10004090_pt1 | contig 11721 bp, 12 predicted proteins | sample 2SBtaG_2_FD_182564 | JGI IMG/M metagenome (GOLD analysis project Ga0209992, IMG submission 182564) | Deep subsurface microbial communities from Kolumbo volcano to uncover new lineages of life (NeLLi) - 2SBTROV12_ACTIVE470 metaG (SPAdes)... | ecosystem: Environmental > Aquatic > Marine >... | reverse complement strand
GCTACACAATTATAGAAATAATTCATATATACTAAAAATTGAGTGAAAAAATGCTCAAGATTTCATTGTTAATGTTATTTGCAGTATCAATGATTTCAACTTCAGCTTTTGCAGAATCAACTATAGATGTAGAAACATCAGTTGATGAAATCAAATCTTTAGAATCAATTTGGATAACAGGTAAAATCACAGACGTATCACAATTCAAACCAGTTAAACTTAGAGTAATTGGACCTGATGGCTCCATAGTATTTGCTCCTCAAGTAACAATTGGTGAAAATGGAGAATTTAAAAAATTGATAAATCCGCCAATTCCTAGTTTTGATGCAGGAGTATACATTGTCACTGCAGGCCATGAGGATACCAAAATAGTTGCAAAAACGCAATTCACAGTAATTTCACAAGAAATTCCAAGAAATCCAATTGGACAATCTGAACCAGAAAAAATTATTGTTGAGGAAGAACCAGTAATTAAAAGTGGAATTGCAATAATAGCAGAAGCAGAAAATGGTTCAGATATTATCAAAATTGTAGGAAATACCAGTTTTAGAGGTACAGATATCACATTAATTGTTAATTCACCAGTTGGAAATCTAATCACGATTGATCAAGTGTCTCCTGGAATATACGGCGACTTTGAAGTGGAAATCAAAGTTGGAGGCCCAATGTGGAAAGAAGATGGAATGTACACAATTACTGCCAATCAAGGAATGTCATCAGAACATAAAGAATCAATCAAAGTGGAAATTAAAGATGGAGTCGTTGTTCCAGAATTTGGCGTCGTAGCATCATTGGTTTTGGCAGTAGCAATAATTTCAATAATTGCAGTTTCAGCAAAATCAAATCTTGTAATATTACCTAGATATTAATTCTAGAGCAAAGCAACAAAATCATGTCAAAATTAGATGAAGTAAAATCATCCAAATGCATCTCACTTGAAACATATAGAAAAAATAACCAACCAGTAAAGACACCAGTTTGGTTTGTAATTAAAAATAATTTAGTATATGTGATTACTCGTAGCAAAACTGGCAAAGTAAAACGTCTTGAGAATAACTTGCAAGTAAAAATTGCACCATGTACTTTCAAAGGAAAAATCACAGGCAATTGGATTTCAGGTACTGCTAAAATTCTAGATGAAAAAGAAACCAAAGAGATTGTAAAGATGAGAGACAAAAAGTATGGTTTTATGGCAAAAGTTGCTAAATTTTTCAGTAAAAGCAAGGGAGAATTTTATGCATTCTCAATTAAGGCAAACTAGATAATTTTTTGTAAATTCTGTTCTCTTTTTAGTTTGTAAGCAGTTAATCCTGCAAATCCAAAAATAATCACCAACCCAAGATATGCCAATACCTGACTATATTCTATCAGAACTGCTGAAACACCAGTTCCTACAATTCCTGGAAGTAAAGACAATGCGTAGAGCCACCAACCACAACAACCAAGAGGAACAAGAGAAAAGAATGAAAAAAATGATGTTGCAGCAGTACTTCCTGTATTTCCTCCAAATGCTTTTTTCTTTACATCAAGTTTGCATCCTAAGAGTTTACTTTTCTCAGAGAGAAATACCTGTAATCCAATTCCAATTCCCATTCCAAAAATCACTATAGAGTTTAATTGAAATGCAGCATTAATTGCATCAAGGGGTTCTAGTGCAGGAGTTGTTATTACAACTACTGAAAGATAAACAACTATAGTGATTATTCCAACAAGTATTGCCTTTTGAATTGGTCTCATTATTCATCTCCATAAACTAGAGTTTGTGGATGAAATGCAACCCACTCAAACCAAAAACCAGGCTCAATTGGAAGTCTCTCTAATTGTTTTCCTTCAAATTCTCCAGAGATTGCTAATCCGTCATAATTCCACTCAGAATTTGTTTGTAAATCAACAATCTCACCATCAACAAATTCAAAATCTAAAATTTGCTCATCAATTGTTCGCTCAAATGCCCTAGAATTTTCAGAATACAAAGATATCAACATCACAGGTACGCTTCCAATTGAATCATTTATCACAATTTGAGATTCAATATCATTTTGTTTGTAAGCTTTGAAAGTATCGTCTTGATTAAAACCAATAATGATTTCTTTTGGATAAAGTCTATCATCACTATGTTCTACTGGAAACATTATTCGTGGTTCTGTGTAATAATTTCCATAAGGATCAGTTGCATACGAGCGAATATGACCAGTGTCAGTTGTTAATACCAAAGTTTCAGGATGAAGTTTTTTCCAATCACCCCAAGTAATAACATCAAATGGAATTAAATTCAATTGATATCCACTTAATTCTCCCTTTACTGCCTTTCCAAGTGCTTGACTCCAATAGGATTCGGTTAATCGGTCATACATCAACAAATTGCTGTTGTAGAGTTTTCCCGATGTTCCAAACTCTACTTCTTGATTATTAATTATTCTCTCAAATACCTGATTAGTATAACAAAGAGGACAATACGTTACAGAGACAGGAGTGTCGCCAACTCTATCATTTACAATTTCATGCCATACCAAAATAAAAATCGGATAAGCTTTTGCCTCACCATCAATTTCTAAACCAATCACAGTATCAGAATCAGACATGAATTGAGATCCTTGTATATCAGTAAATACAGGATTGTCAATAGAAGGAATTCCATCCTTTGGTGGACCTCCTCCTTTTATTCTATCAAGGGGGATTAGATGCTTTACTCCATCAGTCTCCATCATTTCAAGTTCGGAAAACATTGCTGACTCTTCAGAATTCACAAAAGTTACTTGAGGAGCAGATTCATCCTCATACAAAACTGCCAATACACCAACTGCAATACCTACAATTACAAACGCAATGAGTGCTTTGAGATTCAATTTTGAATAATTTTGGCTTGCGAAATATTAAACAATTATTCCAATTCGATTTGGGCAAAGTCTTTTAACAAATTTCAAAAGCGTTTATCCATGAATACTGAAGCAAGCCTAAAAGAGAATGTGTTACATGACATTACTCATTGGGGAATCAGTGCATCTATTGGCGTCATTTTTATCGTTCATAGTTTAAAGAAATTTGATCCTAGCTGGCAAGAATGGTTAGTAAGTATTGGAATTCCACCAGAAATGCAGTTACCAATTGCATTAGCAGAATTCATCGGAGGAATTTTGTTAGTTGTAGGAGTTCTAACCAGAGTTACAGGTGCAATATTTGCAGCAATTTTACTTGGTGCAATATTTCATATCAGATGGGAAAATGGATTTTTTGTTTCGAAAGGGGGATGGGAATGGGATCTTGTGATGTTAGCTGCAGTTCTAGCAATAATAGTTGCAGGTCCAGGAAGAATTTCAATTTCACATCTATTGAAAAAAATTCCTAGAATCTTACAGTGATTATTTTATTTTTTTATTTAATTCTGTAATGAATTTTTTTATTTTTGGTTTTGGTACAACAGCACCACATGCTTTATCATGTCCACCTCCAGAACCACCAAGACTTGTTGCTAAAAGATTTACAATTTTTCCCAAGTGAACCTTACAATTCTTTGAACCTCTAACTGAAACAGCGTAAATCCCATGGTCTACTCGTTCTTTGTAAGCAACACCTACATCTTTTCCAGACAAGCCCATGACAAAATTTACTGCGCCACTTGCGCCAGCGTCTAAAATTTCCATATATCCAAGATTCTTCATGGTTTTCATTCCTTTCTTGACTTTTGCAATCATTTGTGATAATTTCTCAACTTGAATTTGTGCAAATTCAAATGTGTTTGGAATATCATGAGGGAATCTTGATTCAGATAATTCTTCAACCAGGTATTGCAGATAATCAGGTTCTTTTTGACGTCCAACAATATTGTATGTCATCACAGTTGCGCTGATTAATGCAAATTGACGGTCATAGATTTGAAGTAATTTAGAACCAATTGGTCTATCTTCCATATAATCAGTGATAGCAGCACAAGTTGCTACAAATGATGCATGATCATCTAGTTTTGATTTGAATGCAGTGTAAGTTAGTACTGCAGTACATTCGTTAATATCATGAATAACTTTTACTTTGATTTTTTCTAAAGCCTTTACAACATTAGGATCAATATCATGATGATCAATATAAGTAACTGAAACTTTGTTCTTTCTCAATGTTTTCATGATATCGATAAATTCATCCTGTGTTTTTTTACTTAATCCCAAATCACAAATGAATAAAGATTTTAGATTTTCATCTAAGACAACTTGGTTTAATGCTTCCATTTGTCCTGGATAATCAACAAGCATTGCATCACCACCAAATGCTTGGCGAATTAATGCTGCAGAACTAATTCCATCACAGTCTTCTTTATGTGAAATACAGATAACTTTAGTTCTCTTTTGTTTTGATGTTTTAGTTGCTGCTTTTTTTGTTACTTTTTTAGTTGCTGCTTTTTTTGTTACTTTTTTAGTTGCTGCTTTTTTTGTTACTTTTTTAGTTGCTGCTTTTTTTGTTTTAGAGGAAACCAATACAGATTCAAAAATCACAAACCCTCATTTAAATGAAGAATGTAAAATTAAGATCTTTTGACAGGTTTTTTGATACTCTGATTTACCAATGAACTAGAATCAAGATAAACGTCATAAAATGATAAACCTTCCAATTGGGTTTGATTATCAATTTCTTGAATTTTCTTTAATTCATCTGATGAGGCATTTAGAACCAAATCATCTAATTTTTTCAAATGTTCGCGCTCTTTAGGAGTCATTTAATTTTTGATTAAAAATTCTCATTTATGACCAAAAGTTGCCATATTAGACTAATTACTAAACTTCATAGACATAATTTTGGCGAAAATATAATAGAAGAATTCCAGTAGGCTCAATATGGAGACAAAAAATATTGGTCTACGTGGAATTGAAGTTGCAGATACAAGAATTTCAAATATTGATGGGGAAAAAGGCAAGCTCATTTATCGCGGATTTGACATTTTAGATCTTACAGAGAATTCAACATTTGAAGAAACAGCATATCTCTTACTATATGATAAATTACCAACCAAACTACAACTAGATGAATTTAACGGAAAACTAGTCGAAGCAAGATACATTCCAAAACAAATGCAAAAAAACATGGGAAATTGGAGAAAGGATGCAGATCCTATGGATATGCTTCAAGCATTTGTTTCTGCACTTGCAGGGTATTATGATGAAGAATTTTCAAATAAAGATGCCAGTTATGATAAGGCAATTAATCTAATTGCCAAAGTGCCAACAATTGTTGCCAGTTGGCAAAGAATTAGAAATGGATTAGACCCAGTAGAACCTGATTCATCACTTAGTCATGCTGCAAATTTTCTATACATGATGTTTGGGGAAAAACCAGATTCTGAAGTTGAAAAAATATTTGATGTGTGTTTAATTCTTCATGCAGATCATACCTTTAATGCATCAACTTTTACAGCCAGACAAGTTGCATCTACAAGAGCCCACATGTATTCTGCTGCAAGTGCAGCAATTGGAGCACTGAGTGGGGAACTACACGGAGGTGCAAATACAGAAGTCATGAAAATGCTTCTAGAAATTGCAGATATCAACAAAGTTGAAGGATGGATTAAAGAAAAAATGAAGGAAGGAGATAGAATTATGGGAATGGGTCATGCAGTGTACAAAACATATGATCCTAGAGCACAAGTGTTAAAAGAATTATCTAGAAAACTAGCAGAAAAAACCAAGGATCCATGGTTTGACATTACAGAAAAGGTTGAAACCACAACTATTTCTGAAATGAAATCTCAAAAAAACAGAGACATCTATCCAAATGTAGACTTGTACAGTGCATCATTGTATTATATGTTAAAAATTCCAATGGATCTTAATACTCCAATCTTTGCAATTTCTAGAGTTGTAGGATGGGCTGCACATATTATAGAAGAAAAATTTGCAGAGGCAGCACCAAAACCAGCATTGTATAGACCAAAGGCCACATACGTCGGAAAATATTGTGGACCTCAAGGCTGTGAATATGAAACATTAGACTTGAGAAAATAAATTTAATTTCTTGTGCTTAACCAATCTTTTGCTTTTGAATTAACATCGTGTTTGTATAACACTTCAAAAACCATATCATAAAATGTGATACCTTTTTTCTGAGCCTGATCATCTAGCCATTTGATTCCATCAGCTAATTCTGGATCATATTCTGAAAACTCGACTAATTCATCTACCATTTTTGAGAAGAAGGCGTGAGATTCAAGCATGAATACATCTTTCAATCTATGATCATAAGTAAGGTATTCAAATTATATAGACAAAAGACCCCTTTTTGGTTGACAATTGCACCATGTTTTTTATTCAGATGGAAATGCAAAGAGAATTTCATGGATTATTCAGACAGATGATTCTATTTCTGAACAAAGTAGAGAACATGTAGAAATTTACAGAGATAAAATTTCAAATTTACAATCAAAGTATATCGCATTACATATCGGTTTGTTTTGGGGAATAGGAGTATTCATAATAAAAAACGAAGATCATATCAAAATAAAATTAGACGATAAAGAAATGTTTGATCAATTAACTTCAGATGTATCAATAAATGATGAATTTTGTAAAAACAGAATAAAATTTATCAATCAATTAATCACCCAAAGAAAATTAAAAATAGAATTTGAATTCATTCAACAAGAAAATAATCTTTCAAAAAAAACACTTGATGCAAAAGAGCTTAAGACCAAAAACGATTAGTTACTTGGTGAGAGCTCATTTGCAGTTTGTAATATTACTACACATTGGATTGATAAAAGAAAGATTTGTTCAAATTGATTGACAATGATTAATGTTGAATTAGAGCGATCCTATAGAATTTTCAATAGATTATCCATATTGTTGTAAATATTTGAAAAAGTAATAGAATTAGATATTTCAAATATTCAAATAACGAATATCTTCAAAAATGAAGATAATATTTCCAAGGAGAAGAATAATTTAGAAAATAATCACAAATGAGACGATTAGATTTATTTACCATATAGAAAGTCATGGATCAATTATGGCAGGTATAGACAAGGCTTCAATTGCAGTTTCAATTGCAATTGTAGCTATAGCCCTAGGAGTAGTAGCCGCTATGGATGCTACTCAAAGTGCCGGTCCCGCTGTCTCAGCTCCAACTGTTACAAAAACAGTTGAACCAGCAATGGAAGAAGAAAAAGTAAAACCATTGAAATCAGGTTATGAGCGAGCTACATCTGTACAAGATCCAGGAGTAGGTCACGAGACACACCAACTTGCAGTGCTATTAGCACCAAGTGACAAAGTGTATTCAGGTGAACTCAGATATGATGCATCTGAACCAATTCAACTAGTCACATTACATGGTCCATTAGCAGATGGTGAAGACAAAGGACAAGCAATTTGGACACCAGACGGTGAAACAAAATTTGCTTTGACTTTTGTTGACCATAAAAGTGCAAAAGGTATTTGGGAATTTTCCGGTAATGCTTTAGCAGTACATACAATGAATACCGAACCATTCACAGTTGATTATAAAATCAAAGACTTGGAAGAAAAACCAATGTCAGATACTGTAGTGACTGGAACAACCATGTCAGTACAAGATCCAGGACAAGGTCACGAAGGACATCAACTTGCAGTGCTATTAGCACCATCAAGTGATGTTTATTCAGGAATTCTTTCATATTCTGCATCAGAGGATATTCAACTAGTTTCATTAAGAGGACCAATCGGTGCTGATGAAAAACCAGCAAAGACTTGGACACCAGACGGTGAAACAATCTTTGAATTAACATTTGTTGATCCAAAGAATGCAATGGGCTCATGGGAATTCGAAGGTAATGCTTTAGCTGTTCACACAATGAACACAAACCAATTTACAGTCAGTTATTCTGTAAGTGCAACTGCAACAGCAGGACCTGTTGTTGAACTAGAAGAAGAAATCCAAATGGAAGAAACCCAAGAGGAAGAAACTATGATGGAAGAGCCAGCAGGACCTACAACACATACTGTTGAAATTCCAGTAGGAACTTCAGTTCCAGGATGTGAAGAAAGTAATGCATGCTACTCACCAGCAGATATCACTATCAATGCTGGAGATACAGTAGAATGGATTAACACAGACACAGCAGCACACACAGTAACTGGCGGTAGTCCAGCTGATGGTCCATCTGGCGTATTTGATAGCAGTCTAGTCATGGCAGATGCATCTTATGCATTTACATTCGATGACGCAGGCAGTTACGATTACTTCTGTATGGTTCACCCATGGATGGTCGGTAGTGTTACAGTGAACTAACCACAATTTTTCCTTTTTTCTTATTTTATTTTGTTTTTCCTTATCATTCTATTGTACGCTACGCCAAATCTATGAGTTTCATCTCTAGCATATTGTAAAATTTTTAGAGATGATTTGTATTTTGGAATAATTACTGGATTTTTGTTTTTTGGCAGATACACTTCTTCATTTTCTTTGGCCAATGAAATACATGGTAAATCCAAACCAAGTGACTCTAAAGATTTTAGAGCAGCACTAAGTTGCCCTTTTCCACCATCTATAACTATCAAATCTGGTAGTTCAGAATTTTCTTCTAACAATCTATAGTATCTTCTTTTAATTATTTCACCAATCATTGCAAAATCATCTCTACCTGAAACTGTTTTTATTTTGAATTTTCTATAACCTGATTTCTTTGGAATTCCACCTACAAATCTAGACATAGAACCTACTGCAAAATCTTCACCATGATTAGAAATATCAAAGCATTCAATCACATTTGGAATCACAGGCAAATTTAGAATTTCTTTTAATTCAACTAACCCAGGGTCTCCACCTTTAGAATGAATTAACTTGATATTTTTTAAAATTAAATTAATGATATCTTTTTTCTTTCCTTTTGTAGGGATTATAATTTGTACTGTGAATCCAGATTGTTTTGATAACAAAGATTCTAACAATTTTTGGTTTTCAGGAAGTTCACTAACAAGAATGAATTTTGGAATTTTATGTGTAGAATAATATTGATACAAGAAATTTGAAAAGGAATTATCTCCCACTAAATCAAAAAAGAACTTATCACTATCTCGAATAACCCCATTAATCATTCTAAAGTTCATTACAGTAGCAGACTGTTCTTGAATACCTATACCAAAATATTCCTCATCAGAATTTTCAACATATTCCATTTTTTGTTTTGTTTGAAGACTACCTAGTCTGATCAAGGTATCACGAATGTCCTTTGCGCGCTCAAATTGTTGAGATTTTGCAGCCTGATGCATCTCTTCTTTTAATTTTTTTGTAAAAATTTTGGTTTGATTCTTACCTTTCAAAACATCTTGTAGTGCTGAAACATGTTTAGGATATCTTTCTTGTGCATCTTTAAATTCACAAGGGCCTTCACAGTTTCCCAAATGATATTCTAAACAGACTTTTTTTGGTAGAGTTTTACAAATTCTAATTTGAAATGCTTTTCGTAATGTTCCAATTGTTAATAGTTTTGAACTACCCTGAGTAAACGGACCAAAAGTTTTGCCTTTGCCTAAAAATTTTCCATCCCTAGTTCTTCTGGAAACTAGTAACCTAGGGTATTTTTCATCAGAAATTCTAAGATAGGTGTATCTTTGTTGATCTTTTAATTCAATGTTGAATCTTGGGCGATATTTCTTTATCATGTTTGATTCTAAAAGAAAGGCTTCACTTTCATTATCAGTTAAAACAAATTCAATATCAGAAATATTTTCTACAAGTTTTTGTGTTTTGTAATTTTGGTTTTTATTAAAATAAGATTTTACCCTATTTTTCAAATTTTTTGCCTTGCCAATATAGATTATTTTTCTAGCAGAATCTTTCATCAAGTAAATTCCAGGATCTGTAGGAATAGTAATTTTTGAAATATCAAAAGTCATTTCTTTAACAATTTCTTCAAATATTTTCCAGTATAACTTCCAGGTGCTTTTGAAATCTCTTTAGGAGTACCTGTTGCTACAACTTTGCCTCCTTCATCACCACCTTCAGGTCCAAGATCAATTAGCCAATCTGAATTTTTTATGACATCCATATTGTGTTCAATTACCACCACAGTATTTCCCAAGTTAACTAAACGATTAAGAACATCTAATAATTTTTGAACATCTGCAAAATGTAAGCCCGTTGTAGGCTCATCTAATATGTATAGAGTTTTTCCAGTACCTCTTTTTGATAATTCAGATGCAAGTTTAACCCTTTGAGCTTCACCACCAGACAATGTTGTTGATGATTGTCCAAGTTTGATATAGCCTAAGCCAACATCATAGACTGTTTGCAATTTTCTCTTTATTGCAGGAACATTCTCAAAGAAATTTAATGCCTCATATACAGTCATATCTAAAATGTCTGAAATGTTTTTTCCCTTGTACAATACAGATAATGTTTCAGTATTGTATCTTTTTCCCTTACACTCATCACATTTTACATAAACATCAGATAAGAATTGCATTTCAATTTGCTTTACTCCATCTCCATCACATGCAAAACATCTACCATCTGCTACATTAAACGAAAATTGTCCTGGTGCATATCCACGTTCTTTAGATAGTGCAGTATTTGCATAAAGTTCTCTTATTGGAGTAAATGCACCGATATATGTTGCAGGATTAGAACGAGGAGTTCTTCCAATTGGGGATTGATCAATTGCAATTACTTTATCAATATTTTCTAAACCTGAAATTTCCTTGTGCATTCCAGGTCTGATATTTGATTTGGTGAAATGATTTTCTAATGTTTTTAGCAATATATCATTAATCAGAGTAGATTTTCCTGAACCTGAAACACCAGTAATAGAAACAAAAAGACCCAAAGGAATTTCGACATCAATGTCTTTAAGATTATTTTCAGATGCCTTTTTGATAACTAGTGATCCAGAACGATTTCTAATTTTGTTTTCTAAATTGATTAACGAATTATCTTTGAGATATTTGCCAGTAATAGATTGATTATCTTTGAGAATTTGATTTACAGTTCCTTCAAAAACAACGTTACCACCATGGACTCCTGCTCCCGGACCTAAATCTATCATCCAATCTGAATTTCGTATTACTTCCTCGTCATGCTCTACTACTATGACTGTATTTCCAAGATTTCGTAGCTTATTTAGCGTTTTAATGAGTCTAGTATTATCTCTCTGATGTAGTCCAATAGTAGGTTCATCAAGAACATACAAGACTCCTGTTAAATTTGAGCCAATCTGAGTTGCCAATCTAATTCTTTGAGATTCACCGCCAGACAAAGTAGAACTTAATCTATTCAATGTTAAATAATTTAATCCCACATTCATTAAAAATTCAAGACGTTCTTTGATTTCTTTTAGAACATCTCTTGCAATATATTGTTCATTTGCAGTTAATTTCAAAGCAGAGAAAAAATCATAGCAATGATCAATAGACATGTCACAAACATCCATGATTCCTTTTTCGTTAATTTTAACAGCAAGTGATTCTGGTTTTAGTTTTTTACCATTACAAGTAGTACAAGGAGTATCCCTCATGAATTGTTTTAACCATTCTCGTTTTGATTCAGAATCAGTTTCCATAAATGTACGTTGAAGATTAGATAAGACACCTTCAAACGTGTTAGTTGATTTCCATGAAGAATCTCCAGATTTTGAGCGATATGTAAAATCAATCAAATCATCAGTGCCATGTAAAATTATTTTCAAGTGTTTAGGTTTTATCTTGTCAAAAGGAGTCATCAAATCAAAGCCAAATTTTTTTCCAACTGCTCTTAGTGCTTGACGTC
>Ga0209992_10004089_pt1 | contig 11724 bp, 12 predicted proteins | sample 2SBtaG_2_FD_182564 | JGI IMG/M metagenome (GOLD analysis project Ga0209992, IMG submission 182564) | Deep subsurface microbial communities from Kolumbo volcano to uncover new lineages of life (NeLLi) - 2SBTROV12_ACTIVE470 metaG (SPAdes)... | ecosystem: Environmental > Aquatic > Marine >... | reverse complement strand
TGCCAAGGAGTTACAATAAAGTCATCAGCTGACATTCATCTTGACTTAGGTTAAGGTTTAAAAAGTCTTTTTCGGATTCTTTGCTGTTGTCGCAAGTTTTTCATGAAATTGAAAAAAAAATTATCACCTCTCTAAGAGATACTTCCAAACAAACTCCTACATCTCTAGAAAAATCAACACAACTTTCACCTGATCAAATCCGACGCGGAATTGAGTGGCTTAGATTAAAAGAATTGGCTATTGTAAATGAATCAAAATCAAGTGTCATTAGTTTGGGTAAAAATGGAATTGAATCTTTTGAAAAAGGATTACCTGAAAGAAGATTGTTAAATTTACTAAAGAATGGTCCCAAAAAATTATCTGACTTACAAAAAGAATTAGGGTTTGTTTTTGGGCCATCAATGGGATTAGCTAGAAAAAATAATTGGGTCGAAGCATCAAATGATCAAATCACTCTAAAAAATTTCCCTTCGGAACTACCTGGAGAAAAAACTCTAAAACTAATTGGAAATGAAAAACTACCAAAAGGTAAAATTGATATAAATGATTTATCTGCACTTTTAAAACGACCTGATTTTATTATTGAGGATGTATTAAAGACTCAAGAAATTACTTTATCTGATTCTGCAAAATCAATTATACTTTCTGATTCATCTGGAGGAATTGATGTTGAAGCAAAAGTCCCCGAAGTTTTTGTAGCAAGAACACATCCTCTTAAAGATACGATAGACGAAATTAGAGAAATATTTGTCACACTTGGTTTCTCTGAAATTCTTGGCAACATGACTCAATCAAGCTTTTGGAATTTTGATTCTCTATTTACTCCACAAGATCATCCTGCAAGAGAATTACAAGATACATTTTATCTAGATAAAATTAATGCTAAAAAAATTGGAACTCCTGAACAAATTAGAAAAGTTTCTGAGTCTCACAAAAAGAATTGGCGATATCAATGGGATATTAACGAAGCAAGAAAAATGGTTTTAAGAACTCATACAACTTGTGTGACCATCAAACATTTAGCTGAACAGAAACCTGATGAGGCACGAATTTTTTCATTAGGTAGAGTATTTCGTAACGAAAAGGTTAGTTACAAACATCTTGTAGAATTTAATCAAATAGAAGGAGTAGTGGTTGGAAAAGATGCCAATCTGAGAAATTTAATGGGAATTCAACGTGAATTTTACAAACGAATTGGAATTACTAAAATAAAATTTTGGCCAACATTTTTCCCATACACCGAACCTTCTCTTCAAACAATGGTATACAATGAAAAGTTAGGAAAATGGATTGAATTATTTGGTATGGGTATTTTTAGACCTGAAGTAACAAAGCCTCTTGGAATTACAAAACCTGTTTTAGCTTGGGGTGGAGGAATTGAAAGAATTGCTATGCTAAAATATGATCTCGATGATGTAAGGGAATTCTATAATAATAATTTAGGATGGTTAAGGAGTGCTACAAAATGCCAGTAGTTGAATTATCTTATTCTCGTCTTCAAAAATTAGTTGGTAAAGTATCAAAAAAACAAATTTCTGATTCTTTACCTTTTCTTGGATTAGATATAGAATCTGAAGATAAAGATCTGGTTAGGATTGAATACAGCCCAAATAGACCTGATTATTCCACTGATTTTGGAATTGCCCTTGGGTTGCAAGGATTACTTGGGATTAAAACTGGAAATGTAAAGTTCAATGTAAAAAAATCAAACAAGTATTCAATTTCTGTAAAACCTACTGTGTCAAAGATTCGTCCTTTTGTGACTGGAGTTGTTGCAAAGAATGGAAAAATCGACGATAAAACTATCAAGCAATTGATGACCATGCAAGAAGATCTTCATTTTGGTATAGGAAGAAAAAGAAAAAAATCATCAATTGGAATTCATGATTTAGACAAGATTTCATTTCCTCTAGTTTACACAACTACTAATAGAAATCACAAGTTCGTACCTCTAAACTCTGAAAAAGAATTGACAATTTCAGAAATTTTAACAAGTACTGATGTTGGAAAAGATTATGGTTCCTTACTTGGACAATCATCACAAGTACCTCTAATTCTTGATAATGATCAAAACACAGTATCTTTTCCACCCATAATTAATGCAGCAGTCACAACTGTTACGACTAAAACAAAGAATCTCTTTGTTGAGGTGACTGGAATCAATAAAGAAGATGCTGAAGATATGCTTGCAGTTGTTGCCACTATTTTACAGAGCTCTGGTTTTACATTAGAATCAATAAAAATTTCTGGTGCAAAAAATTCATCACCAAAATTTGTTTCTAGAAAACTTATCGTTAATTCATCTTTAATCAACCAGACACTTGGATTGGATCTAAAAATTTCTAAAATTATCTCATGTTTGAAAAAATCTCGTTTATATGCAACATCTAAAGGAACAAACATAATTTGTACAATTCCTGCATATCGTTTTGATATTTTTGGACCTATGGATTTAGTTGAAGAAGTTGCTTTAGGATATGGAATACAAAATCTTGAACCAACTGTATCTCCATCACAGACTATAGGAATAATTAATCCTGTATCACTTCAATTAAAATCTCTAGACAAAACAATGATTGGATTAGGTTATCTTGAAGCCTTGAATTCAAGTTTGACTAGTAAACGAGTATTATATGATATGACTAACAGAGATTCTACAAAAATTATATCTGTACTAGATTCAAAAAGTCAAGAGCACACAATTTTACGTGATTCCATACTTCCTGGACTATTAGAAAACCTTTCAAAAAATATTCATGAGTCTTATCCTCAAAAAATGTTTGAAACAGGAACTATTTTTGTTACAAACAATCCTATTGATGAAAAAATTAATTTTTCTGGTATTAGTGCTCATAAAGATGCAAATTTCACTGAAATAAAATCAATAGTTCAATCCGCTTTGAACATTGGATTTGGAGTTCAAATTGAAACAAAAACTTCATCAAATCCTACATTTGAACAAGGTCATTGTGCATCAATTATTTTGAATAATATTCCAATTGGAATAATTGGAAAAATTGATTCAAAAATTATTGAAAATTATAAAATCCGCGTACCTGTTGTAGGATTTGAAATTTCATTGTCTGATTCTGTTCTTAAATCCCCTTAGAAATGAAATAATCAACAAAACTATTCCTAAAATTACAAACCCAATCCCTATGGAAATCTCAATTTTTAGTCTTTCATGAATATCTAAAATTTCAAGATATCCATAATCTTGATTTGATGTTACTTCATCAAGGAACTGAATTTGGGGATAATCAAAGATTATGATCATTGAACCTAAGATCAATAAAGTAATTCCAACAAAAAAGAGTGTTTCATTTTTTAGTTCCATACAAATGATATTTTATATCGAAATTTATTTTTACTTCAATTCATTTTTCTGAATAAAAATTTCAATGGTTTTTAGTAGGAGTATGATTATCGTTATGCGCCCAAGAGCAGGCATGCAGACGGATTAGGATGAGTCGATCGTAATGATACCAGTGATTTCTAATTCACCCAGGTGTGCTACATTATGGGCAGCCCCGGTTTTAGAACGCGAGGAGGCGTATGGCTATGACCGATGAGTTTGTGCGAGTCAGAACCGGGGAACATTTCTATTTTCAAAAAATATTAAACCTCGAAAATTATACAGAAAATTAAATGGTAAATTACTGGTTAGCTAAACAAGAACCAAGTGGTCCAAGAGGATATAATTTTGAACAACTAAAAAAAGAAAAAACAACTGTTTGGGATGGAGTTCATAACAATCTTGCATTAAAGCATATGAGAGAAATGAAATCTGGAGATTTAGTTTTGTTTTACCATACTGGTGACGAAAGACAAGCTGTAGGGATTATGCAAGTGACTTCAAAACCATATTCAAATCCTAAAGAGGATGTGGAACGATTCATTGTTGTTGATGTAAAATACAAAAAATCATTAAAACGTCCAGTAACACTTGATGAGATGAAAAAAGAGAAAAAATTCAAAGATTGGGAGTTGATTAGGATTTCAAGATTATCTGTAATGCCTGTTCCAAAGCCCATCTGGGATTCTATCATAAAGAAGTCTCAAAACTAACAATAATCGCTTTATTGATATAGTCGATTTATTTAATTTCTGTATGGCAACAGCTTATGTTTTAATAAACTGTGAATTGGGTTCTGAAGAAGCTATTATTCAGCAACTAAAGGGCTTGGAAGGTGTTAAGGAAGTTCATGGAACTTTTGGTGCATACGATATTTTGGCCAAGATCGAATCTGATACTGTTGAAAAACTTAGAGAAACAATTACTTGGAAAATCCGAAAAATTGAAAAGATTCGTTCAACTCTTACCTTGATGGGTATTGAAGGTCAAACATAAACACCCTTTTTTCTTATTATGATTCTACATTTTATTTTTGTAGTACCCGAAGAAGATCGTGAAAAACGACAATTTGAGTTTGAATATGTTAAAAAAATGAGTAAATTTTACCAAATTTGGTTAAAGGAAAAGTTTGGCCAAGAATATGAAATTCAATGTGATGAGATGATAACAAAACCTAGAAGTATTCTTCAACGTCTTGATACACATACACTTGTGCGTGATCATGAACAACGAGGAAAAGATATTTTCCACTTCTATCTAACTCATTTCAAACCTTGGTGGACTGATTGTACATGTGAAGGATATCATGCTGAAAATTTTGGAATGATATTTTGGCAAAGCCCAAAAGAATCTAACGACACTTTGTATCTTGCAGAAAAGAATTGTACTACTGTATCTCATGAATTAATTCATGAAATGTTAAGAATTGCAGGACATAAAAAATTCATTCAAGACGTTCATGATGTATGGACAAAACATCTCTTTGAACAATTAGAATTTGAACAATATGGTGACGATTTTAAAAAAACTGATGGTAAACCTATGTTCCTAACAATGGATACTTCACAATTTAATTTAGAATAAAATTTTTACAGTTAACATTTTGTAACTGAATAAATATTGTTTTCAAAATTTGCAGTTTTGAAATCTAATTTATTTTCAGGATCATCATTTCTTGATTTACTTAATGTTTCAAGTTCTACTAATGCATCTCCTCTAAATCCAACTGAGGAACCATAAATCCCATCAGTTAACATTGTTCCATGATCACCTTTTTTGATATCGTCAACCATGTCATAGAATCTAGTAGTTTCTTTTTTGTTTACTGGGTTTCCTGTTGCTTTGTTATATGCAACAGCAATGTACATACCATTATTTTTAACCGCAACAGGAATTTTGTGATTTTTACCTGATTCTCCAGGAATAGTATCATTTACAATGACTTCACATTTGTGATACATACTAGATACATATGCAAAGAATCTGTATTGAGCATATTTTCCTGCAGCATCTTCTTCACATCCGACAAAAACTTTGTGCAATAATTCTAAAGCATCATCATTCATACTTTGTAATCTATCATCAATTCTTCCTCTTTCCAAAAGTTCAGATTTACACTCTTTAGCAACTAACACTAAAATGAAATCTGGTAAATTGTAATTTTTAAGGGCAGCAACAAATGCTCCTGCTTGTGACATTCCAAATTTTGGGAATCCTTTATTGACCATAATTACACCTCATTTTAGAAAATCTGCAACTCCCCAACATTGTATTAAAAAGCTGCTTTTGGCTTATAATTGTTAAGAATTTACATGCCTATTGAAACAATAATTTGAATTTTTTAATTGCAAATATTAAATTCGGGAGAAATTTATCGCATATTGTGGAAACCGATACAACTTCAGAACTTGTTTCTAATGTTTATTTGAAATTAAAAGAAAATATTGTAAAATACAGAAATGTTGTAGGAAGACCATTAACTTTAACAGAGAAAATCTTATCTGGTCATTTCAATAATATTGATGAGACTGTATATTCAGGTGGCAAAGATTATGTATTTTTGAAACCAGATAGAGTTGCATTACAAGATGTCACTGGTCAAATGGTGATGCTTCAATTTATGCAAGCAGGACTCAAACAAACATCTTTACCTACAACTGTACATTGTGACCATCTCATTAGAGCAGAAGTTCAAGGTGACATCGACATGAAAGTTTCTCTTGATGAAAATAGCGAAGTTTTCAAATTCCTTCAATCAGCTTGTGCAAAATATGGTTGTGGATTTTGGAAACCTGGTGCAGGAATTATTCATCAAGTTGTTCTTGAAAATTATGCATTCCCTGGTGGATTAATGATTGGTACTGATTCTCATACTCCAAACGCCGGAGGTCTTGGTATGATTGCTATTGGTGTTGGTGGATTAGATGCTGCTGAAACTATGGCTGGCATGCCTTGGGAATTACTTTATCCTAAAAGAATAGGCGTTAAACTTACTGGGGAACTAAATGGATGGACTGCACCTAAAGATATCATTTTGAAAGTTGCTGATGAATTAACCGTGTCTGGAGGTACAAATGCAATTGTTGAGTACTTTGGTTCTGGAACAAAATCTATTAGTTGTACGGGAAAAGCAACCATCACAAACATGGGAGCTGAAATTGGCGCAACATGTTCTATCTTCCCATACGATGAACGAATGGAAACTTATCTAAAATATACTAACAGAGGAAACATTGCAGAATTAGCAAATCAAAATAAAGAATCACTTGTTGCAGATTCTGAAGTTGAAGCAAATCCTGAAAAATTCTTTGATAGAGTAATCGAAATTAATCTTTCAACATTAGAACCCCATATTGTGGGACCTCATACTCCTGATTTGGCAAGAACCATTACAGAATTATCTGATGATGTAGTATCCAAAGAATACACTGATCCTATCTCTGTTGCGTTAATCGGTAGTTGCACTAATTCCTCATACGAAGACATGTCAAGAGCTGCAAGCTTAGCTGAGCAAGCAAAAGCCAAAGGCGTTAAAGCAAAAATCCCCTTACTTGTAACTCCTGGTTCTGAACAAATTCGTGGAACTATAGAAAGAGATGGACAAATGGATTCTCTAAAAGATATCGGTGCAACAGTATTAGCAAATGCATGTGGTCCTTGTATTGGACAATGGAATAGACCTGAATTAGAAAATGATGAACAAAATACTATTGTTACAACTTTTAACAGAAATTTCCCAGGACGTAATGATGGGCATCGAAGCACACTGAACTTCATTGGAAGTCCTGAAATGATTATAGCCTTGGCATTAGGTGGAAAACTTTCTTTCAATCCATTGAAAGATGAGCTTACTGCATCTGATGGAACCAAGTTTAAACTTGAACCTCCTAAACCTGCACCTGAAGTACCTGAAGAAGGTTTCATGAGACCTGATGGTATCTTTATTGCACCACCTTCCAATTCTGATGATGTTGAAGTCATAATTGATCCTAATAGTAAGAGACTACAACGTTTAGAACCATTTTCAAAATGGGATGGTAAAGATTTTGAAGATATCCCAATAATGGTCAAGGCCAAAGGAAAATGTACTACTGATCATATTTCTCCAGCAGGTGCATGGCTATCATTACGTGGCCATTTGAATAATCTAAGTGATAATATGCTATTGGGAGCAGTAAATGCATTTAATGATAAAGTAGGAGAAGGAAAAAATATTCTAAATAATAAAATTGAATCTTTTTCAAGCATTGCAAGACAATACAAAGAAAATCAAATGAAATGGGTAATAATTGGTGATAAAAATTATGGAGAAGGTAGTAGCAGAGAACATGCTGCAATGACTCCTCGATTTTTGGGATGTGCAGCAGTAATTACAAAAAGTTTGGCAAGAATTCATGAAACAAATTTGAAAAAGCAAGGAATTCTAGCTTTGACATTTAGTAATCCTGATGATTATGAAAAAATTCTAGAAGATGATAAAATTAGTTTGCTTGATCTCAATGAAATTCAACCAGGCAAACAAGTCAAATGTATAATCTCACATTCTGATGGAAATAAAGATGAGATTATGCTAAATCATTCATACAACAATTCACAAATAGAATGGTTCAAGTCTGGATCAGCACTTAATGTTTTGAGAAATAGATAATAAAATAGTGGTGGGCCCAGACGGATTTGAACCGACGACCGATGGTTTTGGAGACCATCGTCCTACCAGGCTAGACTACAGACCCACAAGAATCGAAATATTTTGCTTGAATTTTAACTATTACTAAGATTTATTTGCAAATTAACAGTATTTGCAGTAAAATGGTAAAATCCACTTACTTACTCTTAGTTGCAATTCCGGTCATTGTATCTTTTTTACTTGTTACACCTCTAATATTGAAAAATGAAATTCCTACATCTGCATCTAATTATCTTGATACTATAGAAATTGAATATACTAAACACCAATTGAAGAAAATCTCTTATGGTGTAACAGAAAGAACTGGAGCCCAAAAAACTGAAATTCTCTATATTAAGAATGATGGTGAATTAAAATATTCGATTACCGAAAGTGGATATTTGAGTCCTGACAAACGTTCAAAATTAGATGAAACAAAACTTAACAAAATTAAAGCATTGATTAAAGAAACTGGTTTCATTGCAATTCCTTCTGAATCTTTTGCAATAATGGATAATGCAACAGAGTATCAAAAATCAAATGTCAAAGTTACTCTTAATGGTAAAGTCAATCAAATTCATTGGCCTCAACAAAATGTCACAGAGGATTTTATCCCACCAATAATTACTATGGTTGAATCAGAACTTGATTTGATTATGTCTGAATTTAGTGAATAGATACAAATAGTCTTTAGGAAAAATTAGAACATGCTTCCATTATCTGGTGAACGAAAAGATGCTAAGGGAATAGTTTCAGATAAATTAAATTCTATTGATACTCTACGTGGTTCCTCTACTGTAAAACGAGGTTTTGCACATATGCTAAAAAATGGAGTTGTAATGGATGTAACAACAGTAGAACAAGCTCAAATTGCTGAAGAAGCTGGTGCAGTTTCTGTAATGGTATTAGATAAACTTCCATCTGAAGTTAGAAAAGCTGGTGGTGTTGCAAGAACTGCAAGTATTAGAATTATTGAAGAAATTATGGACTCTGTAACAATTCCTGTAATGGCAAAATGTAGAATCGGACATGTCAATGAAGCACTAGTTCTACAGGAAACCGATGTAGATATGATAGATGAATCTGAAGTTTTAACACCTGCTGATGAACTTCGTCACATCTGGAAATGGGATTTTACTACTCCTGTTGTTAATGGTGCACGATCTTTAGCAGAAGCTTTGAGAAGAATTGAAGAAGGAGCTTCAATGATTAGAACAAAAGGAGAACCTGGCACTGGAAATGTTGCAGAAGCTATCAAACATATCAAAAAAGTAAATGATGAATTAAGAACAATAAAATCAATTTATGATTCTGGAGATAATCAAGATTTAGTTAGAATGGCAAGAGAATTCAAAGTATCTTATGATATTGTTGAACAAACTGCTAAACTAGGCAGATTGCCTGTTGTGAATTTTGCAGCTGGTGGAATTGCAACACCTGCTGATGCTGCATATTTGATGTCTCTAGGTTGTGATGGCATTTTTGTAGGCTCTGGAATCTTCAATTCAGATGATGCTAAAGAAAGAGCAAGAGCAATTGTTTTAGCTACAACTTTTTGGAATGAATCTGATAAAGTCAAAGAGGCTCAAAAAATGATTGATGAAAGACAATCTATGATTGGATTGGATGTTAACACTTTAGAATTACGGATGCAAGATCGTGGTGGTTCAGCATGAGTCTCACTGTTGGTGTTTTATCAATTCAAGGTGATGTCCAAGAAAATCTTCTCTCAGCAAAAAATGCTGTTGATGAATTAGGAATTGATGGACAAGTAATTGATGTAAGAACTCCAGAAGAAATTTCACAAATTGATGGTTTGATAATACCTGGTGGAGAGAGCACTACTATTGGCCAATTATCCTTAGTAAATGGGTCTCTCAAGATTCTAAAAGAAAAAATCCAAAATGGTATGCCTGTACTTGGAATATGTGCTGGCATGATAATGTTATCAAATACAGCAGATGATCGTGTAGTAGGTAAAACTGATCAACCACTATTAGATATTTTTGATATTAAATTAGAAAGAAATTCCTTTGGAAGACAAAAAGAATCCTTTGAATCTGATGTATCTTTGGATTCAATAAATATTGCAAAATTCAACGGAGTTTTCATCAGAGCACCATCTGTTTCTGATGTTGGTTCTGATGTAGAAGTATTGTCAAAATTCAATGATCGTATTGTTGCAATCAAAAAAGGTAATGTTATAGGAACTGCATTTCATCCTGAACTAACTGAAGATACTGCAATTCACAAGTATTTCATCAATCTTGTAAATACCTCAAAAAATTAAACTTCAAAACTATGAATCCTGAGCAATTCTTTTTAACTATAGTTTAGTCGAGCTTTTAAAATGAACAAAAATTTTGTCTTATTTGGTATTTTAGCCTCCATTTTGATGGGTGGTTTTGGTCTATTTTCAATCAATGATGCATTTGCTGAAGATAATCTCTCCGTAAGTAGAGAAGATTCCGAAGCATACAAAAAACAATTAGAAAAGGCAGAAAAGGAAAAACAAAAAGCTGAAGAACGAAAACAAAAACTAGAAGAAAAGCAAGAAAAAGCAAAACAAAAAGCTGAAGAACAAAAACAAAAACTAGAAGAAAAGCAAGAAAAAGCAAAACAAAAAGCTGAAGAACAAAAACAAAAACTAGAAGAAAAAAAAGCAAAATTAGATTCTGATAGAAAAAAACTTGAAGAGAAACTATCTAAGAAAATTAACAAATATGAAGAAAAGTTACGCGAAATTAAAGAAAAATATCAATATAAAATTGAATCAGATTTAACAGGTGATGTCGACAAGTATTCTGCTAAAATAGAAAAACTGGAAGATAAGATTGCTAAAAAATCTGAAGATATTCGTAAAAAATTACAAGAGAAACAAGAAAAATTAGATTCAAGAACTCAAAAAATCCTTGATAAAATTAACGATGGAGATTATTTAGGAGATAAAATTGGTACTTCAAGTTCACTTGAAACTTATGAACTTGTATTTGATTCTGTTACTGCAAGAGGAATTCATGATAAAACACAATCATCTACTCTTGAAGGTTTTATGATTTTTAATACATTTGACAAAGGTAAATCTAATCTTAAACTTGAATTAAAAGAATGTAGAATTACTGTAGATGACGTTCCTTTCAATTGCGGTTTTGGAAAAGCTAGAACTACATCTTCTGGAGATTCTGGTTCAAAAGATTCTCTTGTAATTCTTGCATTTTTAGAAGATGATGTACTTGAAGAACTACATTCTACGCTCAAAATTTCACTAAATGCTGATGCTCCTATTCGTGAAATAGATGGGTCAACACAAGTTTCAATTTTAGATCCTCAAAGTAAAATTTCTGGAATGTGGTTTCTTGATGGCACAGGAACTTTGAGTAAAACAATTTCATCAACTGATGATACAACTGATGATACAGACGGAAGCCACTTTAGCATTTCACTAAATGATGGAATTTCTGCTGGTGACCAATGATGTTACCCAATAACAAATCCTTAATTTTCACATTAATCCTATCTTTATCCATCCTTTCACTGCCTTCTCAATTTTCATATGGTGATGCAGGTACTGTGTCCGTTGATTCATTTGATGTTGAATATACAATTGAAAATGGAGTACTTGATACAATTTTCTTAGATCCTGATTTTATTGAATTAATTCTTACTATGGATACAACATCTGATGGTTCTGTTGAAATTACCA
>Ga0209992_10004086_pt1 | contig 11735 bp, 7 predicted proteins | sample 2SBtaG_2_FD_182564 | JGI IMG/M metagenome (GOLD analysis project Ga0209992, IMG submission 182564) | Deep subsurface microbial communities from Kolumbo volcano to uncover new lineages of life (NeLLi) - 2SBTROV12_ACTIVE470 metaG (SPAdes)... | ecosystem: Environmental > Aquatic > Marine > Volcanic... | reverse complement strand
TCCCTGGGACACAGAAGGGTTGATCGCAAGCATCAAGCAAAATGCGCATTTGTGTGCCGCCGAGATCGTCGACAACGTGTTTGAATACGCACTCTCACTCGAGCACGAGTCCGACGTGTTCGAAGACGACTCGACGTTGCTCATTATCAAGCGCAACGCCCCACCCTCTTCGGGATCCTAAAATCCGGTCGGGGGACTTTTTCGTAGCTGAACCGGTTTTCTCGCTCGTTTGCGCAGTTTCAGATTCAGCATTTCTACAAAAATGGAGAAGGCCATCGCGAAGTAGATGTAGCCCCTTGGAATGTGGAACTCGATGCCTTCTGCAATCAGAGCGACGCCGACCATCAAAAGAAATGAGAGCGCGAGCATCTTGAGCGTGGGATGAGCCTCGATGAAGCGTGAAATCGCGGCGGCACTGACCATCATGAACAGAATGGCGATCACAACGGCCGTGATCATCACTGGAATCTGATCTACCATTCCAACAGCCGTGATCACCGAATCGAGAGAAAAGACCAGATCCAGAATCAGTATCTGGAAAAGAACGCTACCGAAACTGGCCTTCACCCGTCCCGTATGGGATTCTTCCTCACCTTCAAGCTTGTCATGGATTTCCCGGGTGCTTTTGGCCAGTAGAAACAGCCCTCCGGCAATCAAGATCAGGTCCCGTCCTGACAGCGCGACTCCCAGCGCGGAGAAGATTGGGGCCGTCAGTTGCATGATCCAGGCCAGGGACAGAAGCAGGGCTACCCGTCCGAAAAGTGCGAGGCCCAATCCGACTGTCCGGGCGCGCGCCTGCTGCTCTTCAGGCAACTTTCCGGCCAGAATGGAGATAAAAATGACGTTGTCGACGCCGAGAACGATTTCGAGTGCAGTTAGCGTCCCGAGTGCGATCCAAGCATTGGGATCGGCGAGCCAGTCAAACATGGTCAAGGATGTACTTGGTCAGAGCGGCGGATGAATTGCAACGAATATAGGGTTCTGTCGAGCCCTTATCTGAATGGGTTGCGGCGCCAGAAGAATAGACGTGTGGTGATGGCTCTCGCGAATCGCTTGAACAGTCTCATGGTACTAGGTCCGTAGTTCAACTCTTTTCTGTGGACCGGTGTACGGGAGGCAAAGTGCAGACGTTGCACTCGCCTCGTTTGCCTAGTACGGGTGGCCCAACAGTGGCGAAAGATCTCTGATGTTCCATTCCTCGATGTAGAGACCAATGCTGCCAAAGAATCCGTTTCCGTTCTCAACATTGGACAGGGTGCCCGGTTGAGCGAGGATTTCAGGATCGAATACGCCGTTCGGCGGGTCCCAATTGTCATCAAGGATGCGGATCTGAACGCCCATGGCGCTCACACCGAACGGATCCGTCGCGGCGATCTGATCGCGATCGACGGACCAGGCTACATTCTCGCGAACGGCGTCCTGGTCATCTGAGATATTAATCCTCATCTGCCATCCTCCGTCTTCGGTCCGGGTACCGGGGCGACCGTAGGGGACAAAAATTCTGCGATTAATTGGCCCGGAGTCCCAGAGATAGATCGCCTGGATATCCCACGGCGAAGATATATTCGGGATCTTGATGTCTCGGTAGACAAGTGTCGAGTCGTTATCAAAAACGACCGGGCCCCTTTCAAATAGAGTGGACGTGTGGATGACCGGAACGTGGGTTTCTGCGGAGGTCATTTTGCCATCAGATCGCACGACTTCCAGGAGATAGGTCCTGTTGGCCCGGACGCTGAATCGGGCAACAAACGTGTGGCCGAGCCGTCCGTCTTCGAGTTCTGAAAGTTTGTGTGTCCACTTCGTCCGCACCCCTGACACCATGTCGGTGGTAAAAACTTCAGCATCAATGCTTCCCTGACCCTCGGAATCCGCAAGAATATTCTCTGCGAAGCGGGTAATGGGCACAACTCGAAGCGTATGCTCTGTCTCGAGCATATCGAGATAGCCGTATACCGTGAAATACTCCTCGTCATTCTGGAAAGGATCCAGATGGGTGTCGTCGCACGCAGAAAGCGGCAGCAACAGGATGGCCAGAAGAAAAACAAAGACTCCAGACTGACGGGTCATGGGGCGGGTACCGAATATGGTGGGATTTCGCGGTAATCTCCATTAATGTCCGTCTCGTCGATGAAAAAAGCTGATTATGAAGTGCATATCGTCCTTCTGAGACTCCGGATGGTTCAGAACGCGTGGTGAATAGCTGTCAGAAATCCTTGTTTCGGGGTTGATCTCCGCCATACAGACCGCTTTCTTTGGCCCATACCAGTATATCGTTGATCTCCAACCGACACATACCGTCCTTTCGGATAAATTCAGGCGCATTGTTGAGCCTGATAATCCTTCTTTCTCTCGTCTGGGCGGCTCCGGCTTTTGGACAGAACAAGACGAATACGGAAGCCCTTCTCGGGATTTCCAGGGATGAGCGCGCCGCCTTTCGCGCGTCTGCCCTGAAACTGGATTCACTGATTGCCGCGAATGGCGGCGCGCGCATCTTCATCGACTCTACTGGTCTGCATCGTGAATGGGTGGGCATCCGAAACGGCCGGCCGATCATGTATCAAACCCACAACCGGAAAGCTGCCGCATCATCGGGCATCTCAACGCTGCACAGTGGGGATATCGGGGGACTTGCTCTGACCGGGGAAGGACAACGAATTGGACTCTGGGATTCTGGGCATCCCCGACTGGACCATATCGAATTCGGTGGAAGGGTTTTCCAATCGGACGAATTCAGCCTGGACACGAACCACTCGACGCATGTAGGCGGGACGCTGATTGCATTCGGGGACTGGTTCGAGGCCCGAGGCATGGCGCCCTCGGCTACCATCGAAGCCCACGACTGGACGAACGATGCCGCTGAGATGGCTGATGCCGCCGCCGCCGGTCTGATCGTTTCAAATCACTCGTACGGTCAGCCGCTGGGATGGACACCCAACATCCGCGGCGATGGCCTGTGGGGCTGGATGGGCATTCCCTCTATTTCGTCATCGGAGGATCCCAAATTCGGCTATTATTCGGAGGACGCCGCTCTCTGGGATCAGGTGGCTGTCAGCGCTCCTCACTACGTCATTGTAAAATCAGCGGGCAACGAGCGCGAAATCCAGGGGCCACCCGGGGCCGAACCCCACTATATTTTTAATGAGGGTTGGACGCTCTCTACCTCCTTGCGCGATCGCGATGGAGGATCGGATGGATTCGACACGATTGGCGACACGGGAGTTGCCAAAAACGTCTTGACCGTCGGCGCGGTTGAAGACGCTCCATGGAGGGTTCAACACCCGGACGACGTCGTGATGACCGATTTTTCAGGTTGGGGCCCGGTCGATGATGGCCGAATCAAGCCTGATCTGGTTGCCAACGGGACAGACCTCATGTCTGCCAAAAGTGCATCTTCGACTGACTACGGGCCTTCCAGTGGGACATCCATGGCCGCCCCGGTCGTAGCGGGAGCGGTCACACTCCTTCAGGAATTGTACGCCCGTGAGTTCGGTGGCAGGAGGCCCCTCTCCTCTACCATCCGCGGCCTTCTCGTTCACGCGGCAGACGAAGCAGGAACGACGCCGGGCCCCGACTACCGGTTTGGATGGGGACACCTGAATGCCGATCGAGCCGCCCGTCATGTCCGGCAAACAGCAGTTGCCGACCTTTCCGCGGCCCCGGTTCGACCTTACGATGCGTGGATTGTTGAATCCACTCTGAGTGCAGCTTCAACATTTGAGTTTGAGGTCACATTGACCGAATCCAAAGCTCTTCGAGCGACGCTCGCGTGGACCGACCCGGCTTCTGAAATCCGAGAGTTGGCTCTCAACGATCGAACACTTCGCTTGACGCATGATCTGGATCTGGAAATCGTCGGGACTGATGGCGTGCACCTGCCCTGGGTTCTGGACCCATCACGACCAAATGACGCGGCGGGTCGGGGCATCAATATCCGTGACAACATTGAGCAGGTCGTCTTCGATGCCCAACCGGGGACGTACACTGTCCGCGTTCGCGCGCCCGCAACTCTTCAAACTCCCGAACAGACATTCTCCGTGATTCTCGGAGACTCGGTCTCTGATGAAGCCGCTACGACTTACGCTTTGTCCGGCTCCGTATCGCTTCGGGGAATCGGTATCCGAAATATGGAAATCCGGATGAATGGGCCGGTCCTCCGCGGGGCCACCACACTCAATGACGGCGTTTTTCTCTTTGATGATCTTCCGGCCGGCACCTACGAAGTGACCATTGAGCCGACGTGGTTCGAGATTTCGCCGGAGAGAATGACCATCACACTTCCTGGTGCTCCCGCCAGGATCGACTTCGAATTGACCTCTCCCATTGAGCACGAACGGACTAGATTTTTTACTTCCCACCTCCTGCTTCAAAGCGGAGAGCAGGGTGTCGCTTCGGACGTTTCGGTCGCGGAGGCCGGAGGCGTCTACGGAGTGGAGATTTTCTTCAATACCGACATTGCATCAGATATCGCGGGGTCGACCCTCCTGATCGACACCCGTTTTGATCCGTTCGTTGCGCCATTCTCAGGAAATGAAGCCAGCAACCTCCTGGATTTATCTGCTCTGTGGAAAGTGGAGCAGATATCACCCACCGAAATGATGAAGCGGATTCCGGTTCTCTGGTTTTCCGGCGATACACCGCCGGGGCACGTTGCCACAATACCCTATCAGGTTCGGGACGAAGCCCACGATCAACTCATATTCGCAGATACACTGAAGATCGAAATCAACGGACTTGATCGATCCGCACCTTTGCCACTTCCGTCGTTCCGGACGGCCGGTGCGTCGTTCGCCGCGCCGGGTGAATCGATGGAAATCCGTGCCGGGTTTTTGGATGGCAGCGCGATCACATCTGCCAGAGCACTCCTCTACGACCGATTCGACAGCACCTCCGTTCTGGCCGAAATCGAGCTGGAGGATACAGGGGACCTTACCTCAAACCTGGATTTCGTCAGAGGGGATGGGATTTATACAGGTCGATTCTTCCCGACCATCGAAGCGGACTACCGCCTGACACTGATTGCAGAGGACGAGCACGGAAACCGTGTCCAACAGCGAATGAACGCCTATTATTCGTCAGTCGTATTTGACGCGAGTGGCGAGGTACTCTTTCTCGCCGATAATGAAAGCGGCTCTCGATCCGAAGCGCACGTCCAAGCATTGAGAGAACTGGGGGTCTCATTTTCCTGGTGGGAAACCTTGACTCGCGGGAGAATATCGGGGGACGACCTTCAGAAATTTGACGACATCATTGTCGGCCGGCACGGTGTTCCTCTGCAGAGTGATCTCGACATTCAGGTCCTTGACCAGCACCTCCTACATGGTGGACGGATGGCCATCCTTGGGCAGACTCCCGTAGCAGGTGCACTGGCGAGGGACTGGCTTGAACATAATTCGGGGTTCAGGCTGCAGGAATCTGTTCGTGCCAGTCGGGTTCGAGGAGCGGGTCCACTTTTCGGCTTGCGGACTTCTCTTTCGGAAGAAGCCCATCCTCAGGAACTCGATATCCCCACGGACGCCGAACCGCTTCTGACTTCCAACGGGCGCGTTTTGGCCGCGCAACGAAATCAGATCATTCTTTCTTCCATTTCGGCTGCGTCCACAGAAATCCTGGATGAGCGGAAGGCGCTACTCGGGGGGCTTCTCTTTGCACAAACAGGTGATGCTTCGTTTATCGATCCACCGGCCCCGCTCGTCATCCACACGTCGGACACTACGCTGGCCTACTCAGATTTCATGGGCGTCTCGTGGGACGAACAGACCTTCGCGTATCTCGAATTCCAGATCTCAAACGACAGCACGTTCGCTGCAAATGTAAACACGCTCATTACAGATGTAAGTCCCCTCGAAATCGGTCCTCTTGAACGACAACAGACTTTTTTCTGGCGCGCCAGGGCCGTTAATCCCGCGGCCACCGGAGTGTGGTCACGTGCCCGGACGCTCACATCGAGACCGTTGAATCGACCTCCTGTGGCCGTGGCAAACACCATTGTACTGGACACGGGTACGGGAAAGCAGCCTTCGATCTTTGATTTGAGTGCCATTTTCTCCGACCCGGACGCCGATGAAATGCGATTTGACCTGACCGTATCGCCGGTCGGAATCGTGGAGACAATCATTACGGGGGACAAGCTCGAAATCCTTCCGCTCGCCGCCGGAAACGCGGTGGTTACCCTCTCAGCTACAGATCCATTCAACCTCACCGAGCGTGTGGATATAAACGTGAGTGTAGGAGAAAACACGGCGCCCTTCGCCATCGACTGGCCCCGCGATCCCTTTCACATGATTCCCGAAGACTCACAATCCTGGGCACTCGAGGAATTGTTCGGCGACGTGGATGGAGACTCCCTTCACTACTGGGTATTCAATGCCGACTCTACTGTGGCTGTAGTGACAATCACCGAAACCGAGATGATCATTTCCAGCTTTTCAAACGGAGATGGATTCATCGCTGTGAACGCGAACGATGCGCGGGGAAGCGATTTCACGCAATCACTCACCGTTCGGGTCAAAGAGAACGCGCCTCCCGAGTCGGACGCCCCCGATATCGATCCCGAACTACTGGTCGGTGAACGCGGCAGCTTCAGAATCTCAGACTTCTTCTCAGATCCTGATGAGGACTTGCTGCTCTACGACTTGATCTCCGTGCCGGAAAACGCAGAAGACGTAATGATTGCGGGCGACACATTGTCGGCCACGTTCAACCGTGATGGCACCGCTGTTTTTTCGATTGAAGCCTCCGATCCGTTCGGAGAATCCGTCATCTCAACGGTGAGCGTGGCGGTCCGCTCGCACGCAGTTGTCCGAAATCTGGATGACGCTCTCCCTCTGCGATTCACCGTGAACAAATCATATCCACAGCCATTCTCCTCTCGCGTGACGATTCCCTTCGCGATCCCGTCGAGCGTCCAGGTCACCTTGGAGATATTCGATTCGCTCGGACGCAGGCAGGCAACGATTCTGAATCGGATCATTCCCGCGGGATTCCACCAGATAGACTGGGTGCCTCAGTCTCTGCCAGCGGGCAACTACTATTTCCGTCTACACGCCGGAGCAAACACGGGGCACGGCATCCTGATTTATACGCGGTAAGAGCATTCTCGAGCGACTAATGTAACAATATTAGTTACATTACAAGTAGCCACAGAGCCTTCCAGGGACACTTTTGGCCCTTTCTGCGCCCGTTTATCGTGTTGAACGGAACCGAAGGACTCTCAATACGGCACTCCGCGCCCGACGATTTCCAGGACGCTGGTGAGTCGCCTAAAGGAGGAGCCGAAAATGGGCGGGAATATCCCTCATCCGCGCGAGGGTTACTCCCACAGGGTATCAGCTGGTGATGTCGCATTCTAGGAACGAAGGAGCGTTTTAACGTAAGTCGGGACTGGACTGCTGTTGGCAGCGATCCAAATCCCGGGAGAGTCTGCAATGCGGATTATATTCAAGCCCTCGTCATTATTCCTCGTCCTTTCTCTCGTCTGGATTGGAGCATGTTCGTCGCCCGATTCGTCGCCCGAGCAAGAGGTGGCCACTCCCACAAACGAGGCGACCGTAGAAAACCTGGCTGCCAAAGGCCAGGCCTTCGTGGTCTTTGGACATGAGGTTTCTGATTACGCTTTGTGGCGTAGTGTTCATGATGAGCTCTCGGTCGTGCGAGATGAATACGGGATCACGGACTCCTACATCATGCAAGGCGCTGACGAAGACAGTGTGGTGTGGATGATCAGCTCTGCCCCTTCCGCCGCCGCGGCCCATGACTTCATGGTCGATCCGAATCTGGCGAGGCTGATGGATACGGAGGGAGTCGAAGGAGAGATCTATCGCTCCATCCTCGCTCCCGGGTTTGTGAGCTCACTGAACGCAGAAGACTTCCCCAACAGGATCATCGTGCAACACAGCGTGCGCGACTTCGATATGTGGAAGCGCACGTTCGACGGACACGTTGCTTCGAGGGAACGTGCCGGACTGGTAGACCTTTTCGTGTCTCACCCCATAGACAATGAGGGTGACGTCCACATGATGTTCGGCGTATGGGATCCGGAAAAAGTGGTTGAATACATGGGCACTCCGTCGCTTCGTGCAGCCATGCGACTTGCCGGAGTCACAGGTGAGCCACGGGCGTATTTTGTGCGCAAAGCCAACTGATCACCCGGCGCATCTGCAGACCTGATCAACGCATTCCGCGCAGATTTCTGAGCTGCCCGCCTTGTCGCACATGGCTCCCGTTTGCTATGTTGAGTTTTCAGCATAACCCGGAAGATTCGTGTCCAAGTCCTTCTTCTCGCGCATTAACGTCCCGCACGTCTTTACCCTCCTGACGGGGGTTATCCTGTTTTCCTCACTTCTTACCTGGGTCATTCCGTCCGGCTCGTACGAGCGACAGGAGATGGAAGTGGGCGTCGGGACCCGAAACGTTATCATTCCGGACAGCTACGAAGAAGTCCCGAAGCACTACTCTGTGGGAGCTGTATTTGCCGCTGAAGCACCCGAAGGAGCGGCAACTCCGGTGGGTATTCAGGGCTTTCTGAGCGCTATTCCCCGCGGAATGGAAGCCGCGGCAGATATCATTTTTTTCATTTTTGTGGTCGGCGGAGTCTTTGGAATCCTTAATCGAAGCGGCGCTATCGTTGCTGGAATTCACAACCTGCTGGCACGTTTCCGAAATTCAGGAGCCGTTCTGACGATCATTCTGATGACAGCGATCGCCATCGGGGGTTCGACCCTGGGGATGGCCGAGGAATTCATTCCGCTTGTCCCCCTCTTTCTGATTGTTTCCAAGGAAATGGGATACGATCGGGTATTCGGACTGACTCTGGTTTTCGTTGCTGCCGAAACCGGGTTTGCCGCCGCTACGACGAACCCCTTCACCGTAAACGTTGCCCAGAGAATCGCAGAACTTCCGTTGAACTCACTCATGGGCTTCCGGGCCATATTTCTGGTATGTGCCCTGGCCGTCGTGCTCTGGTACCTGCTTCGATATGGAGCGCGTGTAAAAGCAGATCGAGCAAACTCCGTCATGCCGGACGACCCATTTGATGTCGTCGACGCGTCCGTTGAAATCGAAACCTTCAACAACCGGCACCGCCTGACACTACTCGTTTGCACCGGCATATTCGCCTTCATCCTGTATGCGGTTCAGGCCTACGGATGGTGGATGGCAGAAATGGGCGGCGGCTTTCTGGCGATGGGAATCGCTGCCGTCGTGATATGCCGTATTCCCATGGCTGACGCCGCGAAAGCCATGGCCAAAGGCATGGAAGAGATGGTTATAGCCGCGCTGGTCGTCGGATTCGCGCGCGGAGTCCAGGTGGTCCTCGACGATGCTCAGGTTCTTGATTCAATCGTGTTTTATGCAGCCCTCCTGCTCGAGAATTTCTCGACCTATGTAGCCGCAGCGGGCATGTTCTTTTTCCAGACCTTCCTCAACTTCTTCATCCCTTCGGGATCGGGTCAGGCTGCTGTGACGATGCCGATCATGGCGCCCCTCGCCGATGTACTGGGACTTTCGCGCCAGGTCGCGGTCTTTGCCTTCACGTGCGGCGATGGCCTTTCAAACACCATCATCCCGACCTCGGGAGTCCTGATGGGGATGCTTGGACTGGCAGGTATCCCGTACGAGAAATGGCTGAAATTCATGTTTCCGCTGTTCCTGAGACTCTCCGCGCTGGCCATTGTGTTTTTGATCCTGGCTGTGGCGCTGGGACTCGAATAGCCGACTCTCGGTGGCCATACGCGGGATTGGTTCTGAGATTCGATATTGTACGTCGTAGACCGGGATGGCCAACGGAAAGCCGCCCGTGTCATCTGCAAATGTGGGTGATAAGAACGACATTGCTCAACCTGATCTGAATAAAACTCATCAAGACCATGCGCGCCCTCGCTTTCATTCTCTTTCTGCTCTTTTTCGTCGCTCCTACCTCTGCCCAGGACGGCCTGAAGATCTACATATCGGCCGACATGGAAGGGCTCACTGGAGTCGCAACCGATCAACAGCTCGGCCCTTCGGGATTCGAATACGCCCGATTCCGACAGATCATGACAGACGAGGTCAATGCGACCATCGAGGCCGCACGTGAGGCAGGCGCCACAGAATTCCTGGTGAGCGATTCGCACGGGAATGGCCAGAACCTGCTCATCGAACAACTACCTGAAGACGTGATGGTCGTGCGTGCCTGGCCTCGTGCGCTGGGCATGATGCACGGAATCGATGAGACCTTCGACGGAGCCATTTTCATTGGCTACCATGCCAGCACTTCGAATATGGAGGGAGTGCGTGCGCATACCAATTCGAGCGCCAACGTGACCGAACTCAAGCTTAACGGGGTACAGATGACAGAAGGTGCGTGGAATGCGGCCGTCGCTGCTCACTTTGGCGTACCGATCATCATGATATCCGGAGGCGATGCGGCCGTTGCTGAAGTTCAGTCTGTCGTGGGAGATATTGAAGGCGCCGTCGTGAAATTCAACAACGGATTTCATTCAGCTACCACGCTGACGCCGGCCGCGGGCTTGAAAGTGATCCGGGAAGCAACCAGGCGAGCGATTGAACGCATAGATGACTTTGAAACGTATGATATCGATGGACCACCCGTCATCGAGCTGAGCCTGAAGAACTACTTGCCCATCGAATTTCTTGGCTACCTCAGAGATGTTGACCGAATCGCGTCGCACACCGTTCGTTACGAAGCCACGGACATGATCGACGCCGCCAAATGGCTGCGATTCGTTCTCGGATACAACGCTTCGATCACGCCGTGACGAGGCCCGGATCGATGTACTTCTTGAAGCGAATGTAGGCCAGAATCGTCACCACCTCATTGATGATGAACAGCAACCCGATGCCGATAACGGTCTGGTCCAGTACGCCCTGATTTACCATCAGGAATTCCAGGCCGCCAAATATCGGCCCCCAGATGAGGTAGGGAAACAGCAGGAAGTACCATGAAAACCACAACACGCGACGCTTGTTATCGATGGCCCTGAAAGCGGCAATGAGAGGCGGAATACAGATGGCCCAGATCAACACGATCACCAGCCAATATGTGAGCGGTGAATCACCGAACAGCTGCGCTGAAGCATAAAACTCGTCATTCATCCGAAAAAACGGCGAGACCATGCGCTGCAGGGGCAATTGAGCAAAAATGACGGCAAATCCCAGGTGTTTTTTGAGCGATGATCCTTCCTGCTGCAATAAAAACCACCCGTAATACATCGATCCAAAGGTGAAGAATGGCCCCGTATATGTAGCTAGAAGAGATTTTCTGGTCCCCTCACACGCCGTTTCGAAATAATTGAATGTCTTGAATCCCCACTCGCCGCCGCAGAGGGCGAATGCAGAAAAGTGGTGCACGAGTTCATGCACAGAGACATACAGCATGATGACGCAGTAAAACGCCAGGCAATATCGCCAGTTGATTCGCAGAGTAATCATGATCTGTGGTGGGTGAAGATGTCCAAACAACGCGTCAGCCCCGCACGCTGTTACAATACCAAGCCGGATTAGAGAGTTCTGACCCCTTTTCCCTCACTGTTTTTGTATTCCCTCCCACGTGACTTTTACCCGCAGCATGTCCCGGTAATACGGGAATCAATGGCTTCATCCAACGGAAAGATCATTAAGCACTACTACGTCCTCGATGAACTGGGTCGCGGCGGAATCAGTGTGGTGCCGATCATCAGTCGTTGGCCCTCGCAGAGTCCCGTTGTTCAAGTAGTGTTTTCAGACCAGTGATCAATTGG
>Ga0209992_10004081_pt1 | contig 11743 bp, 10 predicted proteins | sample 2SBtaG_2_FD_182564 | JGI IMG/M metagenome (GOLD analysis project Ga0209992, IMG submission 182564) | Deep subsurface microbial communities from Kolumbo volcano to uncover new lineages of life (NeLLi) - 2SBTROV12_ACTIVE470 metaG (SPAdes)... | ecosystem: Environmental > Aquatic > Marine >... | reverse complement strand
CCGTACCACCTCGGCAGCACCCTTCTTCACCGGTTGTGGCTGGCCTGAAGGCTCTGCCGCCAACAGCTTTTTGGTATAGGCGTGCTTGGGCGCCGCAAATATTTTTTCGGTCGGCCCCGCTTCCACGATATCCCCGCCCTGCATCACGTTCACCCGATCAGAGATCTTGCGCACGATCCCCAGATCATGGGTGATGAACAACAACCCCATGCCGGCGGATTTCTGAATTTCGGCCAGCAGGTCCAGAATTTGCGCCTGAATGGTCACATCCAGCGCGGTGGTCGGCTCATCAGCGATCAAAAGGTCCGGGTTGTTGGCCAGGGCCATTGCAATCATCACCCGCTGACGCTGACCTCCGGACAAAAGATGCGGATAATCACTCAGACGGCTTTCCGGATCACGAATGCCAACCTTGTCCAGCAGATCGATGATGCGTGTCCGCGCCGCCGCACCCGCCAGCCCCTGATGGATCAGCAGGCTTTCGCCAATCTGTTTTTCGATCACATGCAGCGGGTTCAGCGACGTCATTGGTTCCTGAAAAATGAAACTGATGTCATTGCCGCGCACCCGCCGCAGGGTTTTTTCGTCAGCGCCGATCATCTGGGTGCCCTGATATGTGGCAGAGCCCGTGACAACCGCGCTGTCCGGCAACAACCCCACCGTTGACAGCGCCGTTACCGATTTGCCGGAACCGCTTTCGCCCACCAGCGCCACGGTTTCCCCGGCCTTGATGTCAAAAGACACTTTGTTCACGGCGGGTGCGTCATCGCCAAACCGCACGGTCAGGTCTTCAACGCTTAGGATTGGCGCGCTCATGAAAACGTCTTTCTGGGGTCAAACGCATCGCGCACGCCCTCAAAGACAAACACCAGCAGGCTCAGCATGATGGCAAAGGTGAAAAACGCCGAAAACGCCAGCCACGGGGCCTGCAGATTGTTTTTCGCCTGCAGCGCCATTTCCCCAAGGGACGGGTAGGATGGTGGCAAGCCAAAGCCCAGAAAATCAAGCCCCGTCAGGGTGTTGATCGCACCTGTAATGATAAACGGCAGGAACGTCAGGGTGGCCACCATAGCGTTGGGCAGGATGTGGCGGAACATGATGGTCCAGTCGCCAACCCCAAGGGCGCGGGCCGCCCGCACGTACTCCAGATTGCGCGCGCGTAAAAATTCCGCCCGCACAACACCCACAAGGGCGGTCCAGCTGAAGGCGACGATCAGCAGCATCAGGATGGTGAAATTCATGGTGAACAGAGCAGAGGCGATGATGATGACGTAAAGGCTGGGGATGTTTGACCAAATCTCGGTCAGGCGCTGAAACAACAGATCAACCCAGCCGCCGTAATAGCCCATCGCCCCACCGGCCGCCACGCCGATGACAGAGGACGCCACCACCACGGAAAGCGCAAACAGGGTGGATATACGAAAGCCATAGATCACTCGCGCCAGAACATCCCGCGTCTGGTCATCCGTGCCCAGCCAGTGCTTGCCATCGGGCGGGCCGGGGGCCGGGATCACATCAAAATTGACGGTGTTAAAGCTGTAGGGGATCGGGGCCCAGATGATCCAACCCGCCTCGATATCCTGGCCAGCAATCACGCCGTCTTCTGCGTCAATGATCGCCGCTTCCGGCTCGTCGTAACAAACCTCCAGCCCGCCGGACTGGATGAAACAAATCACCGTCGGGTCCAGATAATCGGGTTCGGTGGCAAATTCACCGCCAAAGGCGGTTTCGGGGTAAAATTTAAACGCCGGTGTGAACAGCTCGCCGCGATAAGACACCAACAGCGGCTTGTCGTTGGCCACCAGCTCGGCCCCAAGGGCAACGATGAACAAAAAACCGAAAATCCACAAAGACCAGAACGCCCGGCGGTTGGCGCGAAAATTCTGCCAGCGCCGGTGGCCAAGGGTGCCGGGTTTAAACAGCGGCTTCACGTGTTGCGGCTTTCAAAATCAATACGCGGGTCCACCAGCGTATAGGTCAGATCGGTGATCAGATGCACCACCAGCCCTAAAATGCCAAACACGTAAAGCGAGGCAAACAGCACCGGATAATCGCGGTTGACCGCCGCCTCAAAGCCCAGCCGCCCCAGCCCGTCCAGCGAAAAAACCACCTCGATGATCAGGCTGGCACCAAAGAATACCCCGATAAACGCCCCCGGAAATCCGGCCACCACGATCAGCATGGCGTTGCGGAACACATGGCCGTAAAACACCCGACCCGAGGATAGCCCCTTGGCCTGCGCGGTGATCACATATTGCTTTTTGATCTCGTCCAGAAACGAGTTTTTGGTCAGCAGCGTCAGCGTGGCAAAAGACCCGATGGTGATCGCCAATACCGGCAGGGTGATGTGCCACAAATAGTCCTTGATCTGCGCAAATGTGCTGAGATCGGCAAACCCTTCCGACGTCAGTCCGCGCAGCGGGAACAATTTGTAATAGGACCCGCCGGCAAAGAATACCAACAGCATAATGGCGAACAAAAAACTGGGGATTGAATAGGCCATGATGATCACGCCGCTTGTCCAGGTGTCAAACCGTGAACCATCCGATACCGCCTTGCGAATGCCCAGCGGGATAGAGATGATATAGGCGATCAGCGTCGCCCAAAGCCCCAGTGTGATAGAGACCGGCAGTTTCTCGGCGATCAAGTCTATCACAGAGATTGACCGGAAATAGCTTTCGCCAAAATCAAACCGCAGATAATTGGTCATCATCAAAAAAAACCGCTCAACCGGAGGCTTGTCAAAACCAAACTGCACTTCCAGCTCTTTGATGAAATCCTCGGGCAGGCCTTTACCACCCTGATATTCGCTGTCGTTGCCTCCGCCCACTTCAGAGCCGCCACCGGCAATCCGGTCGGTGGCCGAGGTCTGTTCTTCAAGCTGTGACAGTATCTGCTCTATCGGCCCGCCGGGCACAAACTGGATCAGGGCAAAATTCACCACCATGATGCCGAACAACGTGGGGATCATCAGCAGAATGCGACGCAGGATATAGGCACCCATAACGGGGAGGTTCCCTTTGGCTTACAGTTGCCCGGCCGCGCGCAATCGCGCCGCTTTTTCCTCGTCATACCACCAGAAATCCATCACGCCCATCGAAAAAGGCGGCAGGTTCTCGGGCCGCGAGAACACGTCCTGATAGGCGATGTTGTGGAATGAATTGTGCCATTGCGGCACCCAGATGTGCAAAGAGCGCAGCGCCCGGTCCAGCGCCTTGACCGCCACGTTCAGCTCTTCGCGTGTTTTGGCGGTTTCCACATCCACCAGCAGCGCGTCAATGGCGGCGTTTTCCAGCCCCATCACGTTGCGCGATCCCGGCGTACGCGCGGTCTGGCTGGAAAAGATCGAACGCAACTCAAGCCCCGGCGTCAAACTCATCACATACCGTCGCGTGGTGATGTCAAAATCATAGTTCTTTTCACGTTCCGCCGATTGGGCGTTGTCAACGCTGATCATTGAAGCATTAACGCCCAGCTTGATCAGGTTTTCAATATATGGATTGATGATGCGTTCAAACGACGGGCTGTCGTTCATGATGCCGATGCTCAACAGCTCGCCTTCGGCATTTTGCCGCTTGCCATTCACCACGGTCCAACCGGCAGCATCCAAAAGATTACCCGCCCGACGCATAATGGCGCGGTCCAGCTGTTTTGGTTTTGAAACCGCCGGCACAAAGGCGGGCGCGTCAAAGACACTGTCCGGCAAATCCGCGCGCAGCGGTTCCAACAGCGCCAGTTCCGCCTCGCTTGGCAGGCCTTCCGCCTGCAAATAGGAGTTTTCCCAAAAACTGTCCGTGCGTTTGTAGATACCGTAAAACAGCGCCTCGTTTGACCACTCAAAGTTAAACACCATGCCAAGCGCCTCGCGAACCCGCGGGTCCTGAAACTTTTCAAGCCGCAGATTAAACCAGAACCCCTGCGTGCCAGACGGGTTTTGATCCGGAATCTGCTCTTTGATGACGTACCCTTTCTGCAAAGAAGGGAAGTCATACGCCGTGCCCCAAACCTTGGACGAAAATTCCTCGCGGTAATTGTAAGACCCGCCCTTAAAGCCTTCAAAGGCCGCTGTATAATCGGCGTAATATTCGATGGTTATCGTATCAAAATTCTCGCGTCCCTGATTGATTGGCAGATCAGCGCCCCAATAATCGTCGCGCCGCCGGTAGGAAATGGTCTTGCCCGGGTCCACCTTATCCAGCACGTAAGCGCCTGATCCCAGCGGCGGATCAAGCGTGCTCTCGGCAAAATCACGATCCGCGTAATAGGCTTTGGAAAAGATCGGCAAACTGCCCGCCGTCATCGGCAACTCGCGGGTGGCGGCACCTTCCCTGAAGGTAAACTTAACCTTGTGGGTGTCCAGCGCCTCTACTTTTTCAAAATCACTCAGCGTAACCTTATAACTGGGAATACCTTTTTCGATCAGCACGTTAAACGAAAATACCACGTCTTCGGCTGTCACTTGCGTACCGTCAGAAAATTTTGCTTCTGGACGCATGTTGAAAATCGCCCAGCTGCGGTCTTCCGGATATTCAATGCTTTCGGCCACCAGCCCGTACAAGGAATCCGGCTCGTCCGCCGTGCCGGTCATCAGGCTTTCAAAAAACACCGTTGACAGCGAAGCCGCCTGACCTTTCAGAATGTAAGGTGACAAGCTGTCAAACGTGCCAAACCCCCAGGTGGAAAAATCCCCACCCTTGGGCGCATCCGGGTTCACATAGTCAAGATGTTTGAAATCAGCCGGATATTTCAGCTCACCAAAGGTGGAAATCCCGTGGGATTTGATGATGTTGTCCTGCGCCATCAACGGTTGCAGCAACACAGCGGCCAAAACCACCGCAACCGGAATGGCCATCAACATGCGTCTGCCAAAATCCGTTGGTGCAAGTTTTACGGTGGCTTTGGCTTTCCCGCGTGACATCATCATTTAACGTTCCTCCGTTCGCTGCAAATCGGACCATAGACACAATTTGATTAATATTAACGTAAGTTCGCCGCAGGTTAACATGCAAGACGCGAATCTGTGAAGTTTATGTCACATTCGGCAAATCATTACCCACGCAACAAAAAACCGCCCAATCGACGGGCGGTTTTCAACATTTCTGCGCTTAAACCTGGGGTCAGTTGCCGATGGTCGACAGATACGCGATCAGATTTGCGCGGTCACTTTCCTTTTTCAGTCCCTTGAATTTCATTTTTGTGCCGCTGGCAAAATCTTTTGGATTGGTGATAAAGGCGTTCAGGTTGGCCGTGGACCAGTCACCGTCGGTTCCGGCAAGTGCCTCGGAATATTTGTAACCGTCAACACTGGCAATGTCGCGGTCAACAACACCAAACAAACTTGGCCCAACGCCCTTTTTGCCCTCTTCAAGTTTGTGACAGGCCTTACACTTGGAAAAGACCTTGGCACCAGCTTCTGCATCCGCCGCTGCCAGCGCCGCTGCAAAAGCATTATCTTCTTCTGCCATTTCTGTGGGTTCTTCGGTTTCTTCTTCCTCAACTTCAATCACATAGGCCGCTTCGGCGTGCTCGCCGTGGCCGGGCTCGCTGAAGAACATGGTTTCAGCACCCCAATTCAACAACAGGAAAATCAGCAATGCGCCGCAAATGCCGGCCGCGTATTTGGTGATAGTGGTCGTGTCAATCATGATCAGCCTATGGTGCAGGGTAAGTGACTTTTGAAATTTCGCATCTTCTAGCGTCTTCCCCTGACGGAATGCAAGGTATAGAAAACGCGACCAATCGCCCGCGAAAATGCAATCAAAACGAATCAAATCATGGCCACAAAATCAAAGATCATTTCTTTCCAGGGAGAGCCCGGCGCCTATTCGCATCAGGCCTGTGTTGAGGCCCTGCCAGACTATAATCCGCTGGCCTGTTCTACTTTTGAAGAAACCATAGAGGCGGTGCACTCCGGGCAGGCACAACTGGCCATGCTGCCGGTTGAAAATTCCACCTACGGGCGGGTGGCTGACATTCACCATCTGCTGCCGGAAAGTGGCCTGCATATTGTGAACGAGGCATTTGTTCGGGTTCACATCAATCTGCTGGCCCCCAAAGGCAGCACGCTGGAGCAAATTAAAACCACCACCAGCCACACCGTTTTGCTGGGCCAGTGCCGTGATTTTCTGGCCGCCCATAGGATCAGCACCATAACCGGCGCTGACACCGCGGGTTCGGCAAAACAGATCGCCAACGCAGGCCTGCCCGGCACCTCAGCACTGGCCTCTGAACTGGCCGGGGACATCTATGGCCTTGACGTGCTGGCGCGGCACATCGAGGACCAGCAAAATAACACCACCCGGTTTTTGATTATGTCACCACAGGCTGATCACACCTGCCGGGGTGACAAAATGATGACAACCTTCGTGTTCCGCGTGCGCAACATCCCGGCAGCGCTTTACAAGGCGATGGGCGGTTTCGCCACCAATGGTGTGAATATGGTCAAACTTGAAAGCTATATGGTCGGCGGGTCTTTTGCCGCCACCCAGTTTTACGCCGATATCGAAGGCCACCCAGAGGACGAAAACGTGCGCCTTGCAATGGAAGAACTGGCCTATTTCACCTCATTCGTCAAAATATTGGGGGTTTACCCCGCCGGACGCGGCGCGTTGCAATCGGTATAGCTGTGCAAGAATTCGTCAGGTTCCGGACCGATCAACGGGAAAACGATCCCCGGACAGCCTGAATATTTCCGGCCCGCCGGACGTTCCCTCTTTACGCAGAGATTTCCCGATAGTTATCTTCGATTTTCGCACCAAACCTGTCCATCCGCGCGGAAAACCGCTTGGTCAACGACGATTTCGTCAAGCGAAATGACTGGATCAGCAAGCGTGCGGAAATCGATGTCGGCTTGACGTCCACACTTACATTGGCCCGCGTTCGATTGACCGACAAGGACACCAGATCAATAGTGATCAACCCTTCAAAACCGGGCGAATTGGCGATAAATTCGATGTGCTGATACGGTTCAAAATCGATCAATTCAACATCCAGTTTACGAACTTTTCCAGCGTAAACCGTCTTGATTTTCCACATCATGCCGCGGCTGGGCTCGGTCAAGTCATCTACCCGCTCAATCTGGGCACCAGCACGCAAACCGTATCGTTCAAACCCCTCAAAATCCGAAAATGACGTAAATGCGTGCTGGAGCGGGGCTTCAAAATCTGTCGCAACTGAAAATTTCATAGGGCCTGCTATAATAAAACCACGACTATATTTTACTCCATGTGCATTAATCCAAGGTGTCTGACAACCATCTCTTGGTTAAAAAATGCGCGATCGAGCCTTTGCGCGCCGCCATCGAGACGTCAGTTGCACCGTGCAACGACGCCATCATCTCTTCGCGGGACACCCATTTTGCGTCTTCCAGCTCTACCGGATCAAGCATTATGTCCCGGCTTAACGCATGCCCGTGGGCACCGATCATCAGCGAAGACGGATACGGCCAGGGCTGGCTGGCCAGATAATCAACCTGCCCGATTTTGACATTGCTTTCCTCCAATACCTCCCGCCGCACCGCCGCCTCTATGGTCTCGCCGGGCTCCATAAACCCGGCCAAAAGCGAGTACATGCCCTCCGGCCAGCTGTGCGAACGGCCAACCAAAACATCATTTCCCAGCGTCACCAGCATGATCACCACCGGATCAACGCGGGGAAAATGCATGGCATTACAATCCTCACACCGCCTTTGCCAACCGGCCAGCGAAACTCTTGTCGTCTTGCCGCAACGGCTGCAAAACCGGTGATTTCGGTGCCAGGTGAACAGGCCAACGGCAGAGGCGGCAAGCTCTGCGTGCTGGGCTGACAACCGTGCCATGATCCGCCGCAGATCAACATACCGGGCACCTTTTGGCGCTTGCGGGTGAACCTGTTCAGAGGCATCAAAAAAACTACCGATTGTGTTCAAATCGGTGTTTTCAGGCAGCCACGCCGATACATCAGCCGCAAAGCGTGGTGCTTTTCCGTCCAGCCCCAAAAACACCTGCGGTGTGCCGTCTGAAAGGATGGCGTGATCCATCGGCAGCCAAACGATGGTATTGGCTTTTTCACCACTGACCAAGGGTTTGCCGCGCCAGACCGCCATCGCCCGTGCGTCTGCCTTTTTCGCCAATCCGGCAATTGCTTTTTCATCTTTGCGAAAATGGGTGGCCCGGTCAAAGCCGGACCCGCCAAATGTCACATTCTCTGCATCGCGCATTTAAATCTCCCGTTGCCGCATATCTGGCACGCGGAAGATACTTGTTCAATCAACTATCCCTTGAGTTTCCGCCCGCCCGGTCTTAAATACCGGGCCGAGAGGTTGGCGCGGGCGAACGCCTCGCCAACCCGGTCAGATCCGGAAGGAAGCAGCCGTAACGAGTTCCCGTTTGGGTCGTTGTCCAGCCTCTCACCTGTTTCTGGAGCACTTGCTCAAGCCAAATTTTTCGCCGGAAACACGGCGGAACAAATCTTCAAATATCTCAGCACGCAGACTCGCATTTCACCGGCGTGGTTGTTATGTTGTCGATCTATGAATCAGCGTCCGAAAATATGACAAAACAGTCGGCGAAAACCCCGTCCTATCAGGTGTTGGCCCGCAAATACCGGCCGGAAACCTTCGCCGATCTGATCGGGCAGGACGCGATGGTGCGCACCCTGAAAAATGCGTTTGAAGCCGACCGGATTGCCCATGCCTTTGTTATGACCGGTGTGCGCGGGGTGGGCAAAACCACCACCGCACGGATCATTGCCAAGGGAATGAACTGCATCGGGCCTGACGGCAAAGGCGGACCGACGGTTGCGCCTTGCGGAAAATGCGAACCCTGTGTGGCCATCGCCGAAGGCCGCCACGTAGACGTCATGGAAATGGACGCGGCCAGCCGCACCGGTGTTGGCGACATCCGCGAAATCATCGAAAGCGTGCATTATTCCGCAACCTCTGCGCGGTTCAAAATCTATATCATCGACGAAGTGCATATGCTGTCAACGCAGGCCTTCAACGCCCTGCTGAAAACCCTGGAAGAACCGCCCGAACACGTCAAATTCATCTTCGCCACCACCGAAATCCGCAAAATTCCGGTCACGGTGCTGTCCCGATGCCAACGCTTTGATCTGCGCCGGATAGAACCCGAGGTGATGATCAAAAACCTGCGTAAAATTGCCGGGCTGGAAAAAGCGGACATTGCTGACGACGCGCTGGCCCTGATTACGCGGGCCGCCGAGGGCTCTGTACGCGACGCACAATCCCTGCTGGATCAGGCGATTGCCCACGGGGCCGGAGAAACCACCGCCGATCAGGTGCGCGCCATGCTGGGGCTGGCCGATCGGGGCCGGGTTTTGGACCTGTTTGATCTGATCATGAAAGGCGACGCCGCTGCGGCACTGGCAGAGCTTTCGGGACAATACGCGGACGGCGCCGATCCAAATGCGGTGCTGCGCGATCTGGCGGAAATCACCCATTGGACCAGCGTCATCAAAATCACGCCCGAAGCTGCGGAAGACCCCACCGTTAACCCGGACGAACGCCTGCGGGGTGGCGAAATGGCCAAAGCCCTGCCCATGCGGGCCCTGTCGCGCATGTGGCAAATGCTGCTGGTCGCACTGGAAGAGGTGGCGCAGGCCCCCAACGCCATGATGGCGGCTGAAATGGCAGTGATCCGCCTGACCCATGTGGCTGAACTGCCCACACCCGAAGAACTGGTGCGAAAACTGGAAAACGCGCCAACACCGCCTGCGCCAGGGGGTGGTGGTGCGCCTGCGCCAACCGGTGGTGGTTCATCGCGGCGCGCTTCACTGACGCCCGCGCCCGGCACAACCACAGCACCAACCGGTGCCACCGCGCAACTGGCAGAGCCCGCACCAACCGCGGCCCTTGCCCGCTATATGCAGTTTGAACAGGTGGTCGACCTGATCCGCGCCAACCGCGATATGAAACTGCTGGTCGAGGTCGAAGACAACCTGCGCCTTGCCAAATACACCCCGGGGCGCATCGAATTTGAGATGACGCCAAACGCCCCCAAAGACCTGGCCCCGCGCCTTGCCTCGCGCCTGCAAAGCTGGACCGGCGTGCGTTGGGGCGTCAGCGTGGTATCGTCCGGCGGCGGCCAGACCATTGGCGAAGCGCGTCAGGAAGTCCGCAACGACCTGCACGCACAGGCGCTGGCGCATCCGATGGTAAAAGCGGTATTTGCCGCCTTTCCAAACGCCGAAATCCGAGACGTGAAAACCGATACAGAGGACAACACCGAAAACGTGGTGCCCATTGATCCCGATGATGTGGATGACGACTGGGACCCGTTTGAACGCGATTAACACAAAAGGAACGAATATGCTTAAAGGACTGGGCGGGCTTGGTGACATGGCGAAAGTCATGAAACAGGCGCAGGAAATGCAGGCCAAAATGGCCGACGTGCAAACAAATCTGGCCAAGATCAACGTGGTTGGTCAGGCCGGTGCCGATATGGTTACGGCCACGGTTAATGCCAAGGGCGAGCTGAAAGCGCTGGACGTGGACGCCAGCCTGTTCAATCCGGACGACAAAGAGGTTGTGGAGGATTTGATCATTGCTGCGATCAAAGACGCGCAGGCCAAAGCGGCCGAAACCCATCAGGCGGAAATGGCCAAACTGACCGAAGGCCTGAACCTGCCCGCCGGGATGAAACTGCCGTTCTAGTCGGGCTTCGTCGCCCCCTTGCAGGCGCTCTTTAGCGAAGAAAGCCGACAGGCTTGATAAGCGCAACATTTAAGATTGCAAACATGACCGGACCCGACGCCAACATCGAAAACCTTATCGCCCTGATGGCCCGCCTGCCGGGCCTTGGTCCCCGCTCGGCCCGCCGGGCGGTGCTGCACCTGATCAAAAAACGCACGGCCCTGATGAGCCCCCTGTCCGACGCCCTGCTGCACGTGGCCCAAACCGCGCGTGAATGTGTGTCCTGCGGCAATATCGGCACGTCAGAGACCTGCGAAATCTGTCGTGCCGACAAACGCGCCAACGGTCAGATTTGCGTGGTTCAGGACGTGGCAGACCTGTGGGCGATGGAACGCGCCGCAGTGTTCAAGGGCCGCTATCACGTGCTGGGCGGCGTGCTGTCAGCACTTGATAACGTAGGCCCTGAAGAACTGCGCATCCCGCTGCTTAAACGGCGTGTCCAGGACGACGGCGTTCGCGAGATTATATTGGCACTCAGCGCCACCATCGACGGCCAAACCACCGCGCATTTTATTGCCGACGAACTGGAGGGACTGGACCTGACGATCACATCACTGGCCCAGGGCGTGCCGATCGGTGGCGAGCTGGATTATCTGGACGACGGCACCATTTCGGCGGCGCTGAGCGCACGCAAGGCGTTTTAGAGCACCGGACGGAATATCTGCACAGTGCAGTTGTCGCGCAGGCACTCAGGTACGGGTGCCCGGGCGCGAAATCAAAGCAGGGTTGCGGTAAAGCGGTCAGCACCCGCAGGCGGGAGCTTGCGCGACAACCCCTTGGGGCTGTTGCAATTTTGCCAAATCCATGCGCTGCGTCGCTTGCCCGCAGCCCCGCCACGCTTGCGCGCCCAGCCCAAATCTTTGGTTAAAAAGCGATATCTGAGCGGCGCAGATATTCCGTCCGGCGCTTTAAAGCCCTTCACCCTTATTCATAAGCACCCGGTCTGCGCCAATTTGGCCCAAGATCAACGGCGCAGATATTGGGCAAATTGGCACGGGTCCCGAAGGGATTTCACCCAGATACCGTATCTGGAAGAAACCGGGTGATTTTGAC
>Ga0209992_10004079_pt1 | contig 11748 bp, 7 predicted proteins | sample 2SBtaG_2_FD_182564 | JGI IMG/M metagenome (GOLD analysis project Ga0209992, IMG submission 182564) | Deep subsurface microbial communities from Kolumbo volcano to uncover new lineages of life (NeLLi) - 2SBTROV12_ACTIVE470 metaG (SPAdes)... | ecosystem: Environmental > Aquatic > Marine > Volcanic... | reverse complement strand
GGTTAACATGCAAGATGTAAATAAAGTGTATGGTGCTTTATCAATACAAGAGATAAAAGCGGCACCTCAATCAGATTATATGAATGAGCAACAGCTTTCATTCTTTCGAAATTACTTAATTGAGCTTCATGACATAACGCGAGAACACATTAGGGAAGCTAAGGAACAATTACTTAATCGTCCTGAGCTGACAGATATCAGTGATAGGGCATCCTGGGAAGAACAATGCGCCATTCTGATGCGGATTGTAGATAGAGAGCAGCGTTTACTTCCTAAGATCCAAGGATCTTTAGAGCGCATTAGGCTGGGAGAATATGGCTATTGTGAAGAAAGTGGCGAGCCAATTGGTATAGAAAGACTCTTAGCAAGGCCGACAGCAGAATATTGTGCAGATGTAAAACAAACAAAAGAGCTTACAGAGCATACTTATGCAAAGATTCGAGAAGAGTCTTAACCTACTAAAACACTTGTAACTTGGGGCGAAATTACAATGTTAAACTCAACAAACTTATTACCTGTAACTGTTTTATCAGGATTTCTTGGTGCAGGCAAAACCACATTACTCAATTATATCTTAAACAATCGTGACGGTTTACGTGTCGCTGTGATAGTGAATGATATGAGTGAAGTTAACATTGATGTGGCAACGGTACAAAACGAAGTCAGTTTGAACCGAGCTGAAGAAAAGCTCGTTGAAATGAGCAATGGGTGCATCTGCTGTACTCTTCGAGAAGATTTACTAGAGGAAGTTACTCGTTTAGCTAAATCTGATAAATATGATTACCTTGTTATCGAATCAACAGGTATTTCAGAACCTTTACCTGTTGCCGAAACGTTTACCTTCGAGGACGAAGATGGCATAAGTTTATCAAACGTCGCCAAGTTAGATACTATGGTTACGGTTGTCGATGCTGTTAATTTTTTAAAGGACTACAATCAGGCAAAATCTTTGCAAGAAGTTGGTGAAAGCCTTGGCGAGGAAGACGAACGAAGTGTTGCTGACCTATTGATTGAACAGATAGAGTTTGCAGACAGGCTCGTGATCAGTAAGACAGATTTGGTGAGTACCGAAGAGCTCAAACAATTACAAAGTATTTTAAGTAGTTTGAATACAGAGGCAATTCAAATCCCAATCACACATGGCCAAATTCCATTAAAACAAATTTTAAATACTAACAGTTTTAGCTTTGAAAAAGCGCAGCAAGCTCCTGGCTGGCTCAAAGAAATGCGTGGTGAGCATGTGCCTGAAACAGAAGAATTCGGTATAACTAGTTTTAGTTATTGTCGTAGGCGTCCATTTCATCCGAAGCGTTTCTATGATTTTTTACATGCAAACGACAAAGCAGGAAAACTATTGCGCTCAAAAGGCTTTTTTTGGTTAGCAACCCGACCTAACATTGCTGGCAGTTGGAGCCAAGCTGGCGGCATTGCTCGATATGGTCAGGCAGGTTTATTCTGGTTTGCGGTACCTCGTGAAGAGTGGCCTGAAGATCCTGAATATGTTTCTGCAATTGAAGCGCAATGGGTTGAACCCTTCGGCGATAGACGCCAAGAGCTGGTTTTCATTGGTCAAGGTTTAGATAAAGCCGAGCTCATCAATAAACTAGATGAGTGCCTGTTGAACGACGAGGAATTGCAATTAGGCATAGATATTTGGAAATCCTTGCCGGACCCATTTCCAGCTTGGATTGAATAAACTATCCAGTGAACTAGCTCAACAAGGAGCTAGTTCAAATTAAACAGACATCACACTTTCTTTTAATTACTCATCCATTAAACCTATTTATTCATATCAGACATATACTCTAAAGAGGCTTAGACACTTGGTTTGGGCAAAGTTCCAACGATGCTGGTCTTTTAGAAAATGTTATTCAGTTCAACGAAGTTAATTTGAGTTTTATTAAAGAAAACCATGTACTCAGTCACTGACGTTAAAATCTTCTATTAAGAACATCATAATCAAATTGCAGGTATTTTGCAGGAAAACCGTCATTTTGACGGTTTGATGTGCTGAAAGTGGGTGATATTGCGCAGAATGCAATGAATGACATTTATATACTAGCCCCATAATAACAATGGGTAACGAGAAATGAAAACAGAAAAACAAGGTATAGGGCGCTGGCAAGGGGCGGGCATGATGGCCACCACTTTGTTGGGTACTGGGGTATTTATATTGCCACAATTAACTGTGGCACAAGCAGAGTTTAGTGCGCTCTATGCTTGGATACTATTAACTCTAGCAATTGTGCCGGTTACGCTGATTTTTGGAAAATTGGCAGCACGTTTTGCCCATGCGGCAGGGCCAGCTTATTTTGTCGAAAAAGCGTTTGGCAAGATTGCAGGTCGAGTGATTGGTTTAATGTTTATGTGTGTGGTGCCAATTGGCGCGCCTGCTGCCATAGTGATGACCTTTATGTTTGTGCAGCAAATTATGCCAGTAGAAGGGCAAGCTTTACTTTTAGGTCAGCTCTCTACTTTATTGTTTTTATTGCTAATAAATTTACGCGGCATTCAAGTGTCGGCCAAATTACAATTTGCGCTTACGCTGATCATTTTAGCTTTGGTGATCTTACTATTTGGTAAAAGCAATCCAACTGCGGCCAGCTTTAAAACCAGCTCATTCGATACCTATGCCATGCTTGGTGCCGCGGGGATCGCATTTTGGAGTTTCTTAGGTGTTGAGGCAATGTCACACCTTTCAGATGATTTTAGAAACCCAGAAAAAGACATGATCCCAGCGATGCTCATCGGCACAGTATTAGTCGGCGCTGTGTATGTGGTCTGCACCTTATTAGTCATTGCCTATCCGAACAACGAATCACTCAGCATGGTTGGGCTGTTCAATGCGTTCTTTGGTGAATTATTCGGTCACAACGGCCATTATATTATCGGTGTATTAGGCGTCGCTGGTGGACTGGCAACCGTTAACGTGTATACCGCAAGCCTAGCTCGATTGATCTGTAGTTTCTCAGAGCAGGGCGTTTTACCAAGCTATTTGGCAAAACGTAATGAATTCAATGTGCCATTAAGCGCGCTCACCACGCTCATGCTCGTAATTGCGCTGGTATTAATTGTCACATTTTATAGCCAACAAGACCTAGAAGACTTAATTAACTGGGTAAACGGTGTGTTTGTTGTGATTTACGCTGCGGCCATGTTAGCAGCATGGCGATTACTAAGTGTTAAAAACCGCCCTATGATTTTACTCGGTCTAGGGTTTTGCATAGCACTTGCTATCGGCATAGGCGCTCATATGATCTATGCATTTATTTTGATGGCTCTGATCACCCCATTTGTGATGCTGCAAAAACGAAAGCAGCTTACCAAAATCAGCAGTGCTTAGCGTAGGTTTGTTACTGAGTAACATTTAAATTGATAAAGGCATGAGGTGAAAGCCTCATGCCTTTATGTTTTAAGTAATTAGCAAGATATATTTAGATTAATTTACTGAAAAAACCAATATAAGCATGCAACACTTACACTTTAGCTTTCAGTCTTAATATGAAACACTTAGTTACACTTACTGAAGGAGGCCGAACGAGCGTAAGATTTTTTAGAAAAACTGTCGTAGTAAGACCATACAGCAGTATCATTATTATGAAGTGGAACAAAATCATCTATACGGTCGAATGACTCTCCTCCAGAACCAAATGAAGTGTTACGTACTAATTCAGTGACTCGTTCGACATTTCCACCAGAACGACAGTTCGTGTACCAAGCGTATTCAGTAGTGTAATTATTAATACGATTTGTATATAGCCAGTATACTCTATTTTTAATTGAGATAAATTCTGACATCGAATCGTTTACACCAAGTGGCCAAGGCTGATATGTAGCATACTGTGTAACTTGTGTACCGTTACAATAGTATGCCCCTTTGTTGTTAGATACTTCAAATTCACATTGATGATCGACATTGAAGCTAACTCGGCCCCGAGAAGATGTAAAACAGTTTTGACCGTACTGATCACATACTTCAACTTCTATAGTTTGGAGACCGCTTATCGTATTAGGACCACGAACATCTCTCATTGATGATATGCCTCTACGATACTTATATTTAGGTTGGCCATTTGGTTTATATACATAAAGGTTATAGGTTTGATTTGGAAATCTATTTGGGTAGTATCTAGACCAATCAATTGTTACCGATTCATTTAAGTTTATTTTCGAAGGCGTTGCTTTGACATATGAAGCAGATGCATCGATACTGAACACTGATAAAGCAAATGCTACAGGTAAATACTTAGATTTATTATACATTTAAATATTCCTTTTTTTAACGAGACTGCATTCTATCTAAGTTGCCAGCAATGTAAATATTTGGTTTCTCATCTATACTCTCTTCTGTTCGCTTTTATAGTTCTTACGCTCAAAAGGCTATGTTAGGAAATGAAAAACACAAGCAGTATAGAGCGTTCATAACGCTGAGGTTGGCACTCTAAAATATTTACAGTGACAAAGGCATAGTTTGAGAGTGTTATGCTTGTTGTTCAGGTATAAGTGTGTTCGGTGTCTATTTGAATGAGGTCTATACTCAAAAGAATTAGCTTGTTTTTTATGTGTTAGTTTCTGTACAAATGGACCATGGCTTTTCGGTTTTGTAGCATTAGTGCAAGCTGTATTATTTAAGTAATTTGTATTTAAAGTAAGAACATAAATTGTACTACTTTTCTAGCCTAGAACTTTCAGCTCTCATATTTGTTAGAAAGCACTCCTTGTGAACACTATTCAAACCATACCTTTACCTTTTTTATATTCGTTCGACTCACTGGCACTTTATCTTGATTCGATAACACCAGTTCGCCCTCGCGATTTTTTCTAAGTAACTTTTCAGCGTGAGTGGGGTTTACCCAATAACTACGGTGGGTTTGTCCTGTACCTAGTTTTAGGTCGATGTTTGAAAGTGCTTCAATAGCATCTTTTAAGTTGTATAAGATCAGATGTTGTTCTTGCTCTGTAACGACTTTCAAATAATGCAGTTCTGCTTTTAAACAAATGAGTGAGTCTATGTTGTCTATTTTTGCGATTTTTAAAAAGTCATGATCCGGCGGTATAGCTGAATTGTCTTGTTGCTCAACTGTGGGCTCTGTAGTTTCAGGGGGAGCCGTTACAGGCTCAATCGTCTCGTTTTTATTTTTATTAGCAATATTATCAATGGCTTGAAGTGTTTCTTTTGACGAGGAGGTTATGCTTTCAGTACGTTTTATCTGAAAGCCACTTAACCAAGGCAGGTTTATCGCCACCCATGAAATGAGTGCTACAGGCGCCATATTTTGCCACTCTTCAAACAGCGCATATAGGGTATAAGCCGTTTCTTGCTCTATATATACGTCGCGTAACAAAGAAAATGGAACATAGACAGTCACCGCAATAACTGAGCTGATGGCCAGTTTTACAATATCGTTCTGTCTTGCTAATACGCCTTTCATTAAGGTGTGTGTGGCAATAAAAAACGCCAAACAAGAAAATACTTGCAACTGCCAAACGACGAAATTTAGCCAATAAGGTAAGACATTGTCATCATCTGAGATACTTAAAAGGCAAGCTAGAAAAAAGCCAATACTGGCAAAATAACGCCAAGGGCTAATGGTGCCAATTGGAAATTGCCCATTCATACAAAAAACTGCCCATTCATACATAAATCAATAGCTTAATTAAACCAGAAAGCAGCATCAGCGTAAATTACTGACATTAAATAAACGCATATAAAGGATGCAAAAATGACTTTTATTAAATCTACCTTAGCTGTATTAGTTGGTGCCTTTGCGACGAATACTTTAGCTAATACGCAAAAGAATAATGACGACGACACATCAAATATAGAAAGTATTACAGTGGTGGCCTCTAAGCCTGATGGCATAAAAATCAGTTCAGGTAAATTACTGTCTTTACCAGGCACTGGAAATGACCCACTAAAAGGGCTTGAAGCATTACCGGGTGTGGTATTAGCAACGCCCAGTACAGGTGGCCCAGTCGCACAGCCTGCCATTCGCGGCAGCTCTGTGAGTGACAATCTATATTTAACTGACGGGCTTGAGATGGGCTATGTATTTCATAACGATGGTCTCAGTGTCTATAACCCCTTGCTGATAGAAAGTTTTGAACTAAAAACAGGGGCATGGTCGAGCCAATATGCCAATGCAAATGGCGGTGTGATTTTAACTGAGCTGAGAGATCCTGATGCAGATAACCCAACCAATGTTTTAGATTTAAGTTTCTTTAGAAGTGGCTTTTTGTACGAGCAAGCCATTTCAAACAATGCGGCTTTTTACGTGTCTTTTAGAGAAAGCTTAGTGCATACCTATGTCGATAACTTTATTGAAGACGAAGACTTTTCTTTTGCGGTACCACCTCGAAATCGAGACTACCAAGCTAAGCTAATTTGGGATTTAGACGACAACAATGTGATCAGAGCGACCGCCAGTGGTGCGAAAGATTATATCGAAATAGCCTTCGATGCTGATGGCAGAGACATAGGCAAAAACCCAGATTTGGCATCGGGTGAACGGTATCAAACGTATTTTCATAGCCAAGCGATTAGTTGGCAAAACTTCAATGGCGACTTTGAAACAACGACTAGCCTAAATTTATTGACGCAAAACCAACAAGAGCGAGAAGGGGATGTGTTTCGTTGGGATGCCGACATAACTAAATTGATTTTAAAGGCTGATAGTTTCTATCAAGGCGAAGAAGTTGATGTTTTATTCGGTGCAAAAGTGCAATCAACAGAAGTGGATTATGTAAGTAGCGGTCGCTTATTACCATGTAACTTAGAATTTGAAGTATGTCCGCCAAGCTATTTCAGCGACACGTTTGCCGAAGACGGATCGTTAAAATTTGAGCAGTATCACGCTTATGTTTCGGCTAATGGCGACTTAAGTTTAAACTGGGATTATCAACTCGGCGTTGCGTTACTAGGTTCTAGTAACAACAGCCAAACTTACTTAGAGCCACGCGCACGTCTTGGGTATCGATTAAACGAATCGCACAAAGTCAACCTAAGCGCAGGCATACACCATACATTAATTGATGACTATCAATATCTTATTGAAGGCTATGGCAACGCTGATCTTGAAGCCAGTGAGGCGACCCATATTGTACTAAATCTTGAATCGACTCTTGATAATGGATTAAGTATGAAAACGGAGCTGTTCTATAAAGAGCTTGATAACCTTGTTGTGGCAAACCCGAATGCGCAAAAGCGCTCGTTAGCACAAGATATCTCTGGCTTTACCCGATTTGAAGATGTTGCCAGTGGCACAGCCTATGGCATAGAGCTTTTAGTTAACAAGCAGTTGTCAGACGATTGGTTTGGGTGGGCGAGTATTGCCTACAGTAAAACAGAGCGAGATAACCCACTGACGCAGCAAGAATTTAACTCTGAATTTGATTTACCTTGGGTGGCGAACATTGTACTTGATTATAAGTGGGACGAAAACTGGCAAATAGGCGCGAAATGGCGTTTCCAAAGTGGTCGAAGATTCACGCAAGTAAACTCTGCAACGCCTTATGTTGAACCAAACAGCGCCACAAATGAGCCATTATTCTATGTGCCAAACTACGGCGAGTTTAACGCTGAACAGTGGAGTAACTATCATCGTTTAGATATTCGTGCTGATTATAAAACCGAGTTGTTTGGCCTCGACGCCAACATGTATATTGAAGTGTTAAATGTGTATGGCTCAAGAGCAGTGCAAGAACTCGAATACAATGCGGCTTATACTGAGTTTGAAAAAGACTATCAATTTCCTGATATGCCACTGCCGTCAATTGGGATTAGTATGACTTTTTAAAGACAGTTGTCATTTAGCAAAGCAGGATAAAGAGGCTTAAATGCCTCTTTTTTTATTATGTTAAAGTCAATAAATGTCTGGTCTTCCATTCGCTTTATGTTGTTTTTCTAATTAAGAAATACGCTTGTCTAAGATGACGGTTGTAATAGGAATTATAAATTTAAGTCATTGAACTGTCACTGATATTAAGCCTAACTTTAAAATAGAACCTCTAACCTAGCCTGCGTTTTAAACCAACAAACAACGTAGCAAGGTAAAAAAATGAAAACAAATAGTCTAAAGCTAAGTGCCGTCACACTTAGTGTTTTGGTTGCATTATCAGGATGTTTAGATGGTGACGACGGTACACAGGGCGCGCAAGGCCCTCAAGGTGAAACAGGCCAACAAGGTGTGCAAGGTGAAGTAGGGGAAACTGGTTCACAAGGTGAGACCGGGGCACAAGGCGAAACTGGTTCACAAGGTGAAGCTGGCGAAAATGGTTTAGATGGCACCGCGGGTAAGTTAACGCGCTTAGCGACAGTGCCTACAGGCGCTGAAGTAACAGGTATCTTCTTAACAAAAGAAGGTGACCTATTCTTCAACGCGCAACATCCATCTGACAGTAATGCTGTGAAGGATGATTTAAACGACAAAACATATCATACGGGTACAGTGGGTGTGCTCGCTGGCGTTAACTTTAATAAATTACCAAAAACATTGATTGATTCTCCAGTGCCTTCAAGTGAAGAAGAGCGTCAAACAGTGATGTCAGCATACGGTCAGTATCAAATTCTAGGTCAAACCGGCGATACTTATGCGGGCAAATTACCATCAGGTTTAGGCCATATCTATTCACATCAAGATAATGAATTAATTCTTGAAAACGACATGCCTGACTTTAATGGCTTTATTTCTTCGGGTGAGGGTAAAGGTTACCTGTTCACTAACTGGGAAATGTACCCAGGTGGAATGAGCCGTTTAGCATTAACCAAAGATGACAAAGGCATGTGGTCAGTCGATGATGCCATGATGCTTGACTTTAAAGGTGTTCACGGTACAGCGGCTAACTGTTTTGGTTCAGTGACACCGTGGAATACACCACTTACTTCTGAAGAATGGATTGTTAACACATCGGTTGATTCTACAACGAGTGCAAGCTGGAATAATCAGTCTGCAATTGACTCAAGCATCTTGGGCTACATGTGGAAATTAACAGCACCAGACGCGCCAAACCCATATCGTTATGGCTACATTGCTGAAGTGAAAAAGCCGACAGAAGATAAGCCAGAAGTGGTTAAGCACTATGCATTAGGTCGCTTTGAACATGAAAACGCAACAGTTATGCCTGACGGTAAAACTGTTTATATGTCGCAAGATGATACTGGTGGTGTGCTATTTAAGTTTGTAGCGGACACGCCGGAAGACTTAAGTGCTGGTACTTTATATGGCGCTAAGTTAAAGCAAGACGTTGGTCAAAACGACCCTGCAACCACTGGCTTTGATGTTGAGTGGATTGAACTTGGTCGCGGTGACAATGCCACTATCGAAGCTTGGATTGCTGACTTCGATGGCATTGGTACTGAAGACTATGTTGAAGGTGAAACTAGCTATATGACATTAGCTGATGTTGCAGCGTGGAATGAAGGCAAAGCCACTTATCCGACTGTTGAAAATGGTGGTGGTAAGGTTACAGCAGGTGCGACAATGGATGACCGAGTTGTATTCTTAGAGTCTCGTCAAGCGGCAAAGGCAAAAGGTGCTACTGCAGAATGGCGTAAGCTGGAAGGTATTTCGATTAATACTGATCGTGCTAAAGAGGCCATCGAAGGTGTGAATACTATTGCTGATGAAGAAGTCACTGAAGCATTTGTTTATATTGCGATTGCTGACTTAGATAAAACGATGATTGATGGCGAAGGTGATATTCAATTATCAAATCGTGTGAAGGATTGTGGCGGTGTTTATCGTGCCAAGCTAGAAGCAGGTTATAACATCAGCCGTATTGAGCCCGTTGTTATGGGTTCTACTTATCGTAGCTCGCTAGATGGTGCGGCAAGATGTGATGTGAACCAGCTTTCACAACCAGATAATGTCATTGTTATGGATGATGGGCGTATCATCATTGGTGAAGATGGCTTCCAAGAGAACAACACATTATGGCTATACGAGCCAGTTAAGAACTAATCCAGTTGTAGCAGAGATCGTCAGATCTCTGCTTTTTTCATCAGTGGTAATCATCATGCGAATACGATCAATTTGGCTAATAACGCTAGCCACTGCACTTTTTACGGCTTCATGCTACGGATATGAAAGTGCAACAGAGAATAAAAAAACTAATACGCTTAAGGCGCTCGATTTTATAAAACAGAATGAAATTTATAATCCAGAGTCAGTGATCCCGCCTCAGTGTTACACCAAAACCGAAGGCAAGCATAACCCATGTATGGCTTGTCATCAGAGCTACCCTAGCGCAGATAAAAGACCCAATATCTTGAATGATGGTGACTTACAGGGAGACTATCAATTTTCAGAAGTGGGAATGACAAATAGTTGGACAAACTTGTTTGTGGACCGCTCACTTAAGATAAAAAATATAAAAGATAGCTTTATCAGTGAATGGGTAAAAGAAGACAACTATCACTCATTTATCAAAGCTCATGCAGATCATCCACAAAAAGAAGCTGTTAAGTTAGATAATCTTGCAAAGCCTAAAAAGGCATTTTTTGATAATGGACTAGCCAAAGATGGCAGCCATTGGGTGGCGTTTAACTACAAACCTTTTCCAAGTACTTTTTGGCCAACAAATGGCTCTACCGGCGACGTAATGATCCGACTTGATAAGTCGTTTAGACAGTTGAAAGGTGAAGATAACCTAGACGTGTATTTTGCTAATTTAAGCTTGCTTGAAATGTCGATGAAGCGATTAGACAGCATCACAGTACCTGATTTAGATGAAAACAAGCTTCAGGAAGATTTAAATGGTGACGGCAAGCTTTCTGTGATCACGACAATGCAAAAACGAGGTCATTATCTTGGTGACGCTAAGAAAGTCCCTTTAACAGATATGTTATATCCACAGGGTACTGAGTTCTTACATACTGTTCGTTACATTGGCGTTGACGAAAATGGCAACCCATACAATGCAGAGCGTATGAAAGAAGTCCGCTACATGAAAAAACATGCCTTTAAAAATAAACGCAAAGTAGCGATCACTTATCACAGAGAAGGCAAGGAGAAAGAGTTTGAACAACTCCCTCGCACAATTAACCTGCGTCAAAGGGGCATAGATAACGGCTTTAGCTGGACCATTAATGGCTTTATTGAAGATGAAAATGGCCAATTGCGTCAACAACATTATCAAGAATTACAGTCATGTAATGGGTGTCATAAAACAGTGGGCACAACCATAGATCAAACGTTTTCTTTTGCTCGCAAAGTTGAAGGTGCAAAAGGGTGGGGCTACATCAACCTGAAAACACAAAAAGACACGCCAACATTGGGTCAACAGCAAGGTGAGTTTTTAACCTACCTACAAAGAGTAGGCGGGGGGGATGAGTTCAGACAAAACAAAGAAATGTTGCAAAAGTGGTTTAATCAAGATGGGTCGGTTAAAAAAGTTCAGGTGCAGTCATTGCCTAATATCTATGAACTAATCATGCCTTCAAAGCGCAGAGCGCTCGATTTGAACAAAGCATACTTTACGATTATGAAAGAGCAAAGTTATCTGTTCGGTCGAGATGCTACATTGGGTGTAGCAACAAATGTTCTTGAAAAAGTTGAAGATAATATGCCGCCACTTGAAGAGGATTTCAGGTATGGCTTTGATATTCGACTTGATTGGGCGCAGGCTGAAAATAGCGAATCTTTGAAGGAGTAAAGATATGGGCCTACTTCTTGAATTTATTTTTGCCTGTTTGCTTATGGGCTTAGCCATTGGGCTAGATGTTGCAATAGTGACAGCTTTATACAGCAA
>Ga0209992_10004077_pt1 | contig 11750 bp, 9 predicted proteins | sample 2SBtaG_2_FD_182564 | JGI IMG/M metagenome (GOLD analysis project Ga0209992, IMG submission 182564) | Deep subsurface microbial communities from Kolumbo volcano to uncover new lineages of life (NeLLi) - 2SBTROV12_ACTIVE470 metaG (SPAdes)... | ecosystem: Environmental > Aquatic > Marine > Volcanic... | reverse complement strand
GCCCAGCGCGCGGTGCGGGGGCTGGCCCCCGCAGGAGACAGTAGTTGAAAGGGCTCGTTACCTACGAGCCCGTCAACTAGCGTGGCGGTGGTACGCTCGCTCCCATGATGCACTGGGCAGCGCTTGGACTGACGTGGGGCTGCCTCTACATCCCCAGGCCGAGCGACACCGACGTCCCGGTTCGGGATTCCGGGCAGCCCACGAACACCGACGACACCAGCCCGGTGGGTGACGACACCGCGAGCGAGCCCGACGACTCCGGCAAGCCGGACGACACCGGGAACGCGCCGGAGCCGTGCACCGTCGACATCAGCGGCCTGGCCGTGGTCCCCGTCACGGACACCTACACCACCGAGCCGAACAGCGAGCGCGCCCTCTGGATCTGCAACCTGGCGCACGTCGACCTCACAGGAACCGACAACCTCGCGATCGTGGACCCCGGCGGCTCTGTGGCGGTGACCGGCGACCGCAACTCGGTGGTCGCTTACAGCAACGCGATGGCCGCCAGCTACGGCGGCGACAACCAGCTCGTCCGCGAAGCCCACACCCTGGCCAAGGGCCACTGGTACGAGACGATCCAGTGCACCGAGGGCGTCCGGATCGAGCGCGACGGCAAGGAAGCCCAGAGCCCCTGCTGAGCGTTCAGCGCGCCAGGGCGGCCGCCAGCTCGTCGTAGAGGTACACGTTGGCGAGCATCGCCTTCCGGAACACGCCGAGGTGCAGCGACTCGTTGGGCCCATGCGCAGTGGTCTCGGGGTCCATCACACCGTTCAGGATGAGCGGCAGGTCGCCGAAGCGACGCCCGAAGATGGCCACGAAGGGGATCGAGCCACCCACACCGACCCAGGCCATCTTCTCGCCCCACGCCTTCTCGTAGGCGCGATCGGCCGCCGGAAAGGCCGGGCCCTCGGGTTCGTAGAGCCAGCCTTCTCCGGCCCAGCCCTTGAAGTCGAGGCTCACCCGCACCCCCATCGGCGGGTCCTGCACCGTGGCCTCCACGGCGGCCCGCATCTGCTCGATGCGCTGACCGGGGCCCAGACGGATCGACAGCACCGCGGACGCCCGCGTGCGCAGCGCGTTCTTCTTGTCCTCCTTGCGCGGGAGCGTGGTGGCCACGACGGTGAGGGCCGGCTGGCGCCACATCCACTCCGCCGGCGGCCGCCCGTCCGGAGGGAGCGGCGCCACGTCCTCGAGCAGGTGAGCGCCCTTGCGGAACACCTCCTCCGTGAGCGGCACGTCCCACGCTCGGGCGCGCCACGCCTCCGGCACGTCGGCGGGCAGGATCTTCAGCCGGCCGTTGTCGTCGACGAAGCGATCGATGAGCTTGACCAGCGCGAGCGACACGTCCGGGATCATGCCGCCCCAGAGACCCGAGTGGCCGTCGGCGTCGAGGGCCTCGACGATCAGCTCGACCTCCATCAGCCCGCGCAGCGACACCGTGAGCCCAGGGACCTCCGTGCTGGGGTTCTCGCAGTCCGTGAGCACCATCGCGTCGGCCACGAAGGCTTCCGGGTAGGCGTCCATGAAGCGCTCGAGGTTCGGCGACCCGATCTCCTCCTCACCCTCGATGACGAGCTTGACGTTGCAGGGCAACGAGCCGGTCTCCTCCAGCCACGCCTGCAACGAGACGAGGTGGCTGACCCATCCACCCATGTCGTCGGCCGCACCGCGAGCGTAGAGCCGCTCGCCGACCACCGTCGGCTCGTGGGGATCCGTGCGCCAGTTCTCGAGCACGACCGGCTGCAGGTCGAGGTGTCCGTAGATGAGCACCGTGGGCTTGTCGGCGCCGGCGCCCAGCCACTCCGCGACCACGATCGGCAACGCGTCGGGCAGATCGCACACGCGCGCGCCCTGGAAGCCGGCGGCGCCGAGGTCCTCGGCGATCCGCGCGGCGAGCGCCCGCACGTCGTCGTGGTGCTCGGGATCGCAGCTGATGGCCGGGTGCCTGAGGTAGTCGGACAAGACGCTGACCGCCTGGTCGAAGGACGCCTCGACGCGGGCTGCGACGGCGTCGATCTGGGGATGCGGCATGGGGCCTCCTGGAGCGCTCCCTCTACTCGCTGACGTCCGCCGCCACCACCTTCACCCGCCCGGCCGCCGACGCGTGCAGGTGGGCAGCGCACGCCGCGTCGGCGACCACCACGACCGCACCGTCCGGCACGTCCGCCAGCATGCCGCGGGCCATGGCGTGGTGCAGATCGGCGTCGTCCACGCCTGCGGGCAGCTTCGCACCGCAGCAGGAGCTGCCCAGCGGAGGATCGACCCGCGGGAGGTCGAGGGCCTCCCCCTCCGGTCGGCAACAGCCGAGCCACACCGCATCGCTCAGGTCCGAGGCGCGCATCGGGGGAGCCGACGGGGGGGGCGCCCGAGGCACGGCCTCCGGCTCGACCCGGGCGCGGGCAGACCGGAGGAAGTCGGCCACCGGCACGTCGAAGTGGCAGAAGGTGGTGCAGGCATCGCAGTCCGTGCAGGCGTCGAGCTGCTCGACGGTCCAAGCCCCTCCGTCCCCGCGCAGGACGGCCGCAGCCGCCCGCACCTTGTGGTTCGGCAAGAGGTCGTCCCGGAACGCATGCACCGCGACCGGGCAGACGTCCCGACAGAGGCTCAGACAGAGCTGGCAGACCTCGAGCTGCTTCTCAGTCACACGCTCTCCCACGCGCCGGCGGGGCCCGCGCCAAGCAGCGGTGCCTCGGTGGACAGCTCGTCCCACGGTCTCCAGCGGGCTTCGATCAGGGCTTCCGGCGGACTGCCCTCCTGGTGCGTGCCGCGCTCGGCCTGGCCGATGCTCTCGGCCAAGGTGTCCACGGAGAGCCACACCTCGAGGCCGGCCTCGGTCTCGGCGACCGCCCACGCCTCCATGTCGCCGACCAGCAGATCCCGGAGCGCCGCCCGGTCCCGGAGCACCAGCCGCCGGAAGCGCTCGGGCCGCGGGGCCAACCGGAGGCAGACCCGTTGCACGTCGCTGTCCAGGGCCGCGGCAAGGAGCCACGGGCCGGCTGCGGTGCGCGGCGCGATGCGGGTGGCGTAGGGGGCTGCGCCACGCATGCCAGCCAGCGCGACGAGCCGTTCGCGCGCGCTACCGAGCGAGGACGACGAGGCGCAGACCAGGTCCTTGCGAAGCCAGTCCAGCACGCTGAGGCCCGCCTGCTCGGCTCCGCCCGCGGTCCAGCCCGCGCCCCGCAGCTCCGCCTCGAGCACGCCCAGGTCGGTGTCGGACGGACCGACCCACAGCGCATCGTGCTCGTGGAGACCATCGTCGGGCCATGGAAGCGGACCTTCCGAGAGCGCAGGGGTGCCTTCCGCGGGCGCGCCCAGCCCGAGCCCGCCACGGTTGAACCGCCCGTCGGGGTCGGCCGCCGCCTTCACCTCGACCAGCAAGGGATGCAGGCCGCCCAGCTCACGCGGCAGCCAGCCCGCCTTCAGGCGTCCGACACCGTGGTGGTGGGTGATGGTGGCCCCCACCTCGTCGGCGGCGTCCAACGCCCGCTGCCAGGTCTCCCCGTAGTCGGCCTGGTCGCCAGCGAAGCTGAAGTACGCCGCACAGCCCTCGAGGTAGGCATGGCTGAAGTGGCACATGCCGACCGCCACAGGCGAGACGGCGCGTGTGACCTGGCGGTAGACCTGCTCGACGCGGCTCCACGGACACGCCACCTCGAAGGTGTCGGCGAAGAGCCCCTCGAGCACCACCGGCATCTGCTTGAAGCTGACGGCGTGCCGCTTCGCCAGCCACGTGAGGCCCGGCTCGGCACCGAGATCGTTGGCGTCGAGCACGGCCGCGAGGTTGCGAGCGGTGGCGAGGGCCGCGTGCTCGACAGGGCCTCGGCCCTCCCAACCCACGATGACCAGGCAACGCGACAGGGTGCTGTCGATCGCCCAGCGCGCCAGCCGCGGCGCGTTCATCACCAGCTTGGCCAGACGGGCGGTCCCGCCGCCCTTGCCCTTGCGGAGCGCGATGCGGGTGTCGATCGGGTCGTAGACGCGGAGCACACTCGGCACGGGCGCCAGCCGCATCAGGTCCCGTGCGAGGGCCAGGGCACGCTCCAGATCCGGGGCCTCGAAGCCTCGAAGCGTCCAGCCCTCGCGCCGGGGTCGCACCCGCAGCTCCAGCTCGGCGAGCGCCACCAGGGTGCCTTCGGAGCCGCACCACTGCATCAGCTCGGGATCGCCCCGACGGACGCGGAGGACCTGACCGTCGGGCGTGACGCCGGTGGCGCCGACGACGATGTCCTCGATCTTCCCATACCTGCTGGAGAGCTGGCCTGCGCCGCGGGCCGCGACCCACCCGCCGACCGAGCTGCACGCGATCGAGCTCGGAAAGTGGCCAGCGGTGAGGCCCACGCGCTCCAGCCGATCCTCCAGGTGCCGACCCAGGACCCCCGGCCCGCACACCACCCTCCCCGGCAAGAGCCGCAGGTGGTTGAGCGCCTTGAGATCGAGCAGCACCACACCCTCGTGAGCCGCCACCCCCGCACACACACCGCTGAGCGCTCCGATGGGGACCAGGTCGAGGCCCTGATCCGCGGCCTGCCGCACCGCGCCGACCAGCTCGGCCAACGAGCGTGGGCGGACGAGCCCACCGGCGCGCGGCAGGGGTCTGCCATCGAGCCACGCGAGCTGCCACTTCGGACAGCTGTCCCGCCCGCTGGCGGTGAGCTGCGACGACGCGACCTGCCAGGTCTCGGGAAGGGGAAGGGCCATGCTGGTGTCCAGCCCCACGATACGCGAGACCGGGGCGGTCGCAGGGCGCGCACGCGTGCAAAGGCGGCGTCAACCCTCCCCTGTCGACGTCCCCTGCCCCCACGAGCGCGCATATGCTGCCGCGCGCACCGAGGATGCTACCGATGCCCCATGCCCGCCGTGGAAACGCCAGCCCGCTGCTGCTCGGCGCAGCCGGCCTCCTCGCCGGCGCAGCCGTCGGCTACGCCGTCAAGCACCTGACCACCGACCCAGTCGCCATCGTCGTGCAGCAGCCCGAGGTGGTGAAGCAGGAGCTCTCCCCCGAGGAGCTCGAGAACCTCTGCAGCGAGCCCCTGGACGACGAGCGCATGAACCTCGCCAAGGCGCAGGCGAAGGTCGTCGACCTCCAGGCACAGCTCCAGGCCCGGGAGAGCGAGCTCGGGAAGCTCAAGGGGCAGGTCGAGGTCGACGAACAGAAGCGGGCAGCCGCGGCCAGGCGTTGGAAGGAGATGGAGAGCGAGATCGAGCAGCTCAAGACCGACCTCGCCCAGGCGGAGTCCGAGCGCGACGAGGTGATGGTCGAGCTCAAGACCACCATCCGCAAGCTCGAGCGGCAGATCCGGGAGACGGAGAAGGCCAAGGCCGAGGCCGACTTCTACAAGAACGAGAGCACCGTGAACCTGTGGAGCGCGTTCGTCGCACAGGCCAAGGTCGAGATCTGCGACCGGGGCACGCGCAAGCGCCACGAGAAGTGCCACGAAGCGGTGGCCGGCGCGCTCGACAAGATGAGCAAGGACCGCTTCCGCGAGTGCGTGGACACCTACCAGGCCACCCCGGTGCTCATCCAGGCCGAGGAGTGGAAGAACATGGAGCTGCCGCCCTACAGCGAGTGGCTCAACGAGGACGATCGCTACACGAAGAAGGGCTGGTACGTCCAGTACTGCGACCCCACGCTTCCAGAAGCCAAGGTCGGCGACAACAGCTTCGGCGGCATCGACCTCGAGCTGGACCCCGACGAGCTCGATCTGTAGGAAACTCCCGGGGACAACGGGCTTGACCGGGATCCGTTGACGTGTCAAGTTCTCCAGAGGAGCGCACCCCCAGCGCTCGACTGGAGCCCTCCATGTCACAGCTCACTCCCGACGCCATCACCGACGAAGCGCTCTTCCAGCCTCAGGACGAGCTGTCCGGCGAGCCTGCCACCGACGTGGTCGAGCAGGACGAGGCCGACGTCGGCGCCGACGTGGACTCCCTGGTGCTCAGCCGCACCGAGACCTTCCAGCCAGTCGACGACGCGCTGCGCAACTGGCGCACCGAATCGGCGCGGCGCATCGCCGAGCACGCCGAGCAGAGCGCCGAGCGCGGCAAGAAGCGCCGCAGGCAGGTGACGGTGGTCGGCGGCCTGCTCGCCGTCGTCGCCGGCGTCGCGGCGGTGATGAGCCAGCCCGGCACGGCCACGAACGCCGGGGCCACGGTGCTCGAGGCACCGCTGAACGACGCCTCCGTCATCGTGACCGCGGCCGAGACCGCGCCCGAGCCGGTCGACGAGACCGCGCCCGAGCCGGTCGTCGAGACCGCGCCCGTACCCGTCGTCGAGACCGCGCCCGAGCCGGTCGTCGAGACCGTTCCCGCCGCGGCGGCCGGTGCCTTCGACCCGCGCATCGTCGAGGGCACGCTGACCACCTGGGTGGCGGGCGACACCGCCTGGATCCAGTTCGACTTCCTCGGCAGCGAGCCGCTCACGCTCCGCTGGACCGACCGCGCCGGGGCCACCGCGATCAGCGACGTGGTCTGCGACAACCGCATCGACGCGGCGACCGGGCGTTGCTACGTCGGGCGCAACGGCGACACCATCGACTGGGGCCTGGCCCAGGGCGCGCAGGAAGGCCCCTGGAACATCTCGGCGTGCGGCACCGGCGGCTGCGCCGAGATCGCGACGTTCCTCGCACCCATCTAGACTCCTCGTCTGGCACTACCGGATGCGCTCGCGTCCGGCGAGCACCCGCTCGAAGACCTGACCCAGCAGCGCGACATCGGCCGCCCCGGCCTGCTCGCGAGCGCTGTGCATCGAGAGCATCGCGCACCCGACGTCCACCGTTCGGATGCCCAGACGCGAGGCGCAGAACGGACCCACGGTCGACCCGCACGCCAGGTCGGGACGGCACAGGAAGTCCTGCACGGGCACCTCCTGCTCCTCGCAGACCTGTCGGAAGAGCCCGGCCGTCTCGGCGTCGGTGGAGTAGCGCTGGCGCGCGTTGGTCTTGATGACCGGCCCGCCGTTCATCACCGGCCGGTGGCGGCCATCGTGCAGGTCGGCGTAGTTGGGATGCACCCCGTGGGCCATGTCGGCCGAGACGCAGTAGCTGTGCGCGCTCGCCCGCTGGAGGCCACCAGGCGCCTGCTCGGTGCCCCGACGGAGGAGGCGCTCCAGCACGTAGCGCAGCATCACCGAGTCCGCGCCGCTCGCCGAGCGGGACCCCACCTCCTCGTGATCGAAGAGCGCCACCACCATGGTCGGGGCGCCCAGCTCGGCCTGCACGATCGCGTCGAGCGCCGCGAAACAGCAGAACTGGTTGTCCATGCGCGGCGCGAACACGAACTCGTCGTTCCAGCCGCCGAGCGACGGTGGCTGCACGTCGTGGAACATCAGATCCCAGGCGAGGATGTCGTTGTCGTCCAGGTCGAGGGTCTGGGCCACGAGCGCCTTGACCGACAGCTCGTCCGCGCTGCCCTGCCCGACCAGAGGGACGAGCTGGCGGGCGAAGTCGAGCTTCAGGCCCTCGGTGTTCACCTGCCGGTTCAGGTGGATGGCCACGTTCGGGATGCGCGCGAGCGGCTTGTCCACACGCACGAGCCGCAGGCCCACCCCGTTGCCCTCGCGCACGCTCACGCGGCCGGAGAGCCCCAGGTCCCGGTCCGACCAGGTCGCCGCGAGCACGCCGCCGTAGGGCTCCACGTGCCAGGCCACCTGCCCCTCCCGCTGGGCTTCCGGGTTGGGCATCAGGCGCAGGTTCGGGCTGTCGGTGTGGGCGACCAGGACGCGGAAGCCCGCCTCGGGTGCGGGCTCGACGCCAGCCCGCCAGGCGATGAGGCTGCCCCCCCGGACCAGGTACCCACCATCCCCCGGCGCAACGGCCTCCTGCTCCACACGCTCGTCGAAGGCCACGAAGCCGGCGGCCTCCAGGCGCTCGCGTGCGCGCTCCACGGCGTGGTACGGCGACGGGCTCGCTGCGACGAAGTCGAGGAGGTCCTGGGCGGTGGCGGGCATGTGGTCTCCGGAGGGCGGCACCTCTAACGGATCAGCCGGTTACGAGGGGCGGCCTCCAGGGAGGCTACATGAGCGATCGAAGCTACGAGAGCCCACTTGTCCGACGCTACGCGAGCGCGGAGATGAGCTACCTCTTCAGCCCGCGCAAGAAGTTCACCACGTGGCGGCAGCTGTGGCTCTCGCTGGCCGAAGCAGAGGCCGAGCTCGGGCTTCCGATCGACCCCGCCCAGCTCGACGCGATGCGGGCGAGCCTGGAGGATCTCGACCTCGAGCTGGCCGCGACCTACGAGAAGAAGCTCCGCCACGACGTGATGGCGCACGTGCACGCCTGGGGCGACCAGATCCCCGTGGCCCGCCCCATCATCCACCTGGGTGCCACCAGCTGCTACGTGGGCGACAACACCGACCTGATCGTGCTCCGCGACGCGCTCGACCTGCTCCTCCCTCGGCTCGCCGCGGTCATCGCTGCCCTCGCGGCCTTCGCAGGCGAGCATGCCGGGCTGCCCACGCTCGGCTTCACGCACTACCAGCCCGCCCAGCTCACCACCGTGGGCAAGCGCGCCTGCCTCTGGATCCAGGAGCTGCTGCTCGACCTGCGCGCGCTGGAGCGCGTCCGGGCCGACCTGCGCTTCCGCGGCGTGAAGGGCACCACCGGGACCCAGGCCAGCTTCCTGGCGCTCTTCGACGGCGACCACGCCAAGGTGGAGGCGCTCGACGCGAAGGTGACGGCGGCGTTCGGCTTCGAGAGCGCCTTCCGGGTGACCGGCCAGACCTACACGCGGAAGCTCGACCACCAGATCGTGTCCGCGCTCGGCTCCTTCGGCGCGACAGCCCACCGCATCGCCACCGACCTGCGGCTGCTCGCCAACCTGAAGGAGGTCGAAGAACCCTTCGCGAAGCACCAGATCGGCTCCTCGGCCATGGCCTACAAGCGCAACCCCATGCGCTCGGAGCGCGTGTGCGCGCTCGCCCGCCACCTGATCGCGCTCGCTCAGGACACCGCCTGGACCGCCGCCCTGCAGTGGATGGAGCGCACGCTCGACGACTCGGCCAACCGCCGCATCTCCCTGCCCGAGGCCTTCCTCGCCTCTGACGGCATCCTGCAGGTGCTGCAGAACGTGTGCGAGGGGCTGGTGGTCTACCCCGCGGTCATCGGCCGCCGCGTGGCGAGCGAGCTGCCCTTCATGGCCACCGAGAACCTCATCATGGCCATGGTGCGTCGCGGAGCCGACCGCCAGGAGGTGCACGAGGCCATCCGCGTGCACAGCCTGGCCGCCGCCCACCAGGTCAAGGTCGAGGGCCGTGACAACGACTTGTTGGACCGGGTGCGCCAGGACCCCGCCTTCGCGCCGATCCACGGCGACCTCGAGGCACTCCTCGACCCCTCCACCTTCGTCGGGAGGGCCCCGGAGCAGGTCGCCGGCTTCCTCCGTGACGAAGTGGAGCCCGCACTCGCCGTGTGGCGCCACCGGCTGTCTGGCGAGGTCGAGCTGGAGGTGTAGCGGCGATCACCGCTCCTCCGGGCGCGCTCCCTGCCGCGGATCCCATCACGGAGGGACTTCGCTCATTTTTTCGCTCGACGATCGAAAAAACGCGTTGGACTTCTTCCGCAGGCGGTATTGTCAGAAGGCACCTCCCCCCGGAGCACGAATGGAGGAAACGCCACCCCGACTCATGCGCGCAGTCGCACGATTGGATGGCAGGGTCCAGGACCAGGGTCGCTGAACACACACTCGGTGGAGCTCGCTCGCCGCGTCGCTCGTGTCAGGACCACCGCCGCATACGCGGCCCAAGCCCCTTGGAGTCCGAAGCCAGTCCGTGACTGCCGCTAACAGCCCCCCATCGTACCTCTCACGAGACACAGCGACAGGAGCTACTACATGGAAGATACGCCCCCGGGCTTCTTCCGCGACCGACCGGCGTCCTGAAGAGGTCGTCACACCTTAGGGGGTCGTGCTGCCATCGCGTCTTCGTACGCGGTGGGATCAAACAGCCGGCTCATACCGCTCTTGCGGACAAGGCTTCCAGGTACGCCGCGTCGCGGTCGCGTCAGTCCAATACAAGAAACAAGGAAGGATGGGTTGGCGCCCGTCCTTTTCTTGTTTCAGCTCACCGCGCCAGCGCGGCCACGTCGACCCGCGTGATCGTGACCGTGTGTTCGGTCATCGCCCGGACGAGGACCAGCTCCAGGACCTCGCCGGGCAGCCCGTGCCCGAGCACGTCGAGCACCTCGTCGGGCGCACGACCCACCAGGGACTGACCGGCGGCAGCGACCAGCAGGTCCCCGATCTCGACGAGACCGGAGGCCGGCCCGCGCGGCACCACGTTGTCGACCAGGAAGCCGTCGGGCCCGGGCGTTCCAGACAGGCCCAGCACACCCCGCGGCGGCAGCCCGACGAGCTCGAGCACCACCTCGGCCCTCTCGGAGGCCACGACCTCGACCGCGGCCTCGGCGGCCGCGTGGTCGTGGATAGACTTCAGCCGCGTGAGCCCGACGGGCACGCCCTGGATCGAGAAGCGACCCTGCTCGTCGGTGCGCGCCATGCGGCCGCCGAGCAGCCGAACCTCTGCACCTGCCACCGGCGCACCATCGCGCACCACCTGACCGCCGAGCGCCCCGCCGGCGACGAGTCGCACGTCGTCCAGCTCGACACCCGCGCCCGTGGTGGTGACCTCGACGGTGGTCTCCGCGGCGCCGGGTCCGGCCGCGATCAGGGCGTGGTCCCCAGCGACCACGTCGAACCAGCGCACGTACCCATGCTCGTCGCAGCGCACGGTGCTGTCCGGACCGAAGGACCGCTTGGCCCCCTCCCGCTTCCAGAGCGTGGCCATGCACTCCGTGGCCAGGTCGCCGTCCGGTGCGACGACCCGTGCGCGCAGCTCCCCCGGGACCGGCTCGGGCTCCACCTGGAAGAAGCGGAACGCGAACCAGGTGGCGCCGGCGGAGGCGAGCGCCACCAGCACGAGCCGCACGACCAACGGGGGACCCCGGTCAGCCAAGGTCGAGCTCCCAGCGGGTAGAGGGCGTGGGCAAGGGCGGCAGCTCGTCGGGGGCCTTGCCGAGCCGGGTGAGCGTGGACACCAGCCAGTCGTGCACCAGGTCGGTGTTGATCGGGTGCTCGCTGATCGGGCCCAGCGGGTCGAAGGCACACGCCACGAAGCCGAAGCCGCGGCCTCCCAGCTTCTCCCGGGCGTCGCGCAGGTAGCGCTCCCGATCCTTGGGCCTCAGGGTGTCGATCTTGTTCACGGCGACCAGCACGGGCTTCCTCGTGGTCAGGCACGAGGTGAAGTCCTCCAGCTCCCGCGCCTGCACGCCGCCCTCGGCGTTGAGCACGTAGAGGAAGACGTCGATGTGGTCGAGCACCTGACGCGCCGCCTCGGTGACCTCCTCGACCACGTCGCCGAGGCCGGGGGTGTTGACCACGAACAAGGCGGTCGCGCCGGGGACCCGGAACACCCCCACCTCGCGCGTGGCGCCTGCGACCGGGTGCACGTTGCCGGTGTCGATGCCGAAGAGCGCGCGCAAGGCCGAGTCCTTGCCGCAGCTGGGCGAGCCGACGATGCCCACCGTGACACGGTGGCGCACCTGTTGCCGAAGCGTGGCCAGCTGCACGACGGCGGGCACGGTCTTGTCGAGCTCGGGCGCGAGGCTCTTCAGGGCCATCACGCCGGCGAGCGGCACCATCAGCGGTCGGAGGAGGAAGCTGAGCACGCCGAGCCCGAGGGTCATGCCGGCGACCACGGAGGCCTGGAAGGCCCAGCCGCGCCCGTGCAGCTTGTGCCCGAGCTCGGTCGCCGACTGCCC
>Ga0209992_10004075_pt1 | contig 11756 bp, 13 predicted proteins | sample 2SBtaG_2_FD_182564 | JGI IMG/M metagenome (GOLD analysis project Ga0209992, IMG submission 182564) | Deep subsurface microbial communities from Kolumbo volcano to uncover new lineages of life (NeLLi) - 2SBTROV12_ACTIVE470 metaG (SPAdes)... | ecosystem: Environmental > Aquatic > Marine >... | reverse complement strand
AAGTAAATTGGTAGCAATATTGGCCGCATCAAATGATGAGCACCCCTCTTCAATCAACAAAGAGTTTAAAGATGAATATTCATCTGAGGATTCAAAGTCAATCTCTACATTAAGACCATGCTTAATTGAGTTCTTACTACTAACTCGCTTACCACGACCAGTTCTTGGCCCAGTTGATAGCTGTGCATTTAGACGGTTAGCAAGAGTCTTAGGACGACTTAACATCAATAGCTTGGGCTTTGTTTTCAAGATCGGCTAGCTCAAGATCCATACGCTTAATTATTCTAGACTTGAAATCAACCGCATCGATACTCTTTTGAAGATGTCGCATCGTTTGATACTGACGATGAATCAATTCATCTACTATCTTAATGTGTTTGGATGCATCCTTAAAACCACGCGCCCGAAGGTCTGATACTGTCAACTCGGACTTCTCTAACAATTTCTCGATCATTTCCTTGTCACCCTTGCTAACACTCCCAGAAAAATAACCTTCGAGAGCGCTAGATGTCTGTTGATTATCATAAGTTTCAATATAACTATCAGTCCTGGCCAATATTCTAGCCATTGCTTCATGTAGAAGCAGTTCTTTATCTATTGTATGTCGCTTAATCCACCAAAGGCATTCATTTAACTGCACCACCAGAGCAATATTAAGTGGGGACGGGTTTTCTAATTCAGAAAGTAAACCCTCCAGGCTCGCTTGAAATTCTGACTCAGACTCACCAGGCAGAAGCTTGGGGCTGGACAGAAATGGGGCGAGAGATTTGACCAGATCATTCAATATAAACACCTCATGATTGAGAAGACAAAGGCTGTTGTATTTGGGCCGTAAAGACCATTCAAGTATCGTGTCTTAAATTAAGAATCACACCGGGATTAACCAAAGGATTTCCGGTGAACTCAATGTCAGCATCTTCCAATGCTGTCTGAATAGCTAATAAGGTTGACGTATTAGACGATGGAATGCCAGTCTGCATTTCATAACGACGGATAGTGGCTGGCCCAACTCCGCTGGCTTTAGCTAGTTCGGCAGCACTCCAGCCTAACATGGACCGAGCTGCTTTAATTTGATGAATTGATATCATTTATACATTAAAAGTGATGTATAATACATCACATATATGGTTTCATTAACTACAGGAGATAATACCATGATTGATAGCATCCTAGCCAAATTTGAAGGTGCTTACGCACCCAATACAATTAGATCTTATAGATCAGATTATATGCATTATTCTAACTGGTGTCATAAATATCAATACGATCCCTTTAATATTCATGAAGATAAATTTGCAGACTACATTCTACAGATGGGCGAAGACCTAACCGTTGCAACTATTCAAAGACGGGTAGCCAGCCTTAGCAGTATACTCAACCTCACTAAAAGCACCAACCCAACAAAAGAACCTGTAGTCATTCTAACCATCAAAAAACTTAGAAGAAAATTTGGAAAACCTCAAAAACAAGCAACACCCCTAACTTATGACATTTTGACAAAACTTAAAAATGTTTGTTCTGACGATATTGTCGGCCTCAGAAACAAACTGCTTTTACAGCTTGGTTACGAAACCATGCGTCGACGCTCAGAAATTTGTCAATTTAAATTTGAAGATCTTCAACATCATGGTAATCATAAGCATGCTCTCCTACTGAGACACTCTAAAACTGATCAATACAATCAAGGGAAAATAATTCCGATATCTGATGAATTATCTGAGATGATCTTAAGTTGGTCATTAGCAATTGATCAAGATAGTGGAAGCATCCTTAGAAGCTTCAAACGAAATCTATCTACTAATCCGTCTCTCACACCTGCATCAATTAATCATATTTTAAAAAGTCTGCAAAAACAAGCTGGTCTGAATCAGATTGGCAAACTATCTGGCCACTCATTTAGAGTTGGTGCTGCACTTGATCTATTAGATAAAAACATCCCACTAGAAAAAATTATGCTTAGAGGTGGCTGGAAATCAGAAACTAGTGCAATGAGATACCTTCAAAGCTGGAATGATAGTAACTGGTTGATAATTTAAAAAATAAAACCTACCTTCTTTAATAGTGAGCTTTCTATGTAAAGTTTGTGATTCTTGCGATAGTATATTAGTTGCCAATTTAATTATCAGGATATTCATAAAAATCGATTAACCCTAGCACCCCATCAGGAAAGGTTAGAGCCTTCCCTTCGAAAGAATCATCTGTAATTACAGCTTTCCATATGACGATTTTTATTCCATCTTTGTATATAAACGCACCAGGATAGGGATGTGTCACTGCTCGAACTAGCCTTTCCGCGTCAATAACTGACCCACTAAGATCGAGCTGCCCATCTTCTGGCTTTCGCCCTGGCCAAAAAGTTGCCTTGGATTCATCCTGAACTTGAAAATACATTTCATTATTTTCAAGAAGGTGAATAGTTTTATGCATCAATTGAGAGTGAGCGTGGTTAACTTTTTCATATAATGATGTTGCATCTTCCGCTAGATCTAGAGGGATTTCAATTTGAACACCAATCAGCCCAGTATCTACCCCTGTATCCAATTTAAACAAACTAACACCTGTTTTTTGCAACGATTTTATAATTGCCCAGGGGATTGACGCCCTACCCCTCCCCTCAGGCAACAGTGTGGGATGCATGCCAAGTGTCCCGTATTTTGCAGCCTCTAAAACATCATCTCCAGCTATTTGGGACCAGCCTATAATAAATAACCAGTCAATATTTGCATTAAGAATTGCATTTGAAACATGAGAATCATTAATGTGATCGCACTTAACTAAATCAATTTTATTTTGTTTACAAAACTCATCCAAATAAACCCTTCCAGATTTTTTTGAGGCTTTGTCGTCATTAAGTGTAACAACTAATTCAAGATTACTTCCAGACTCATAAATAGTCTCTATGCAACTCAGTCCAAGCTCTACACAAGTTATAAAACCATATCTCATATTAATAAACTGGCGGTGGCTTAGCTAAGTAAAGAAATGTTTTTAAAAAAATCTTCAGATCACCTAAAAAAGTAATATTAGCTGCATATTCAGCATCAAACTTAGCTTTTACATCAAAAGGCATATCATCATATGAGTTCACTTGCGCTAGACCTGTTAGGCCTGGTCGACAACCTAGAGCACCATTTTCTTTTCGTAACCCAATCAACTCTGTTTGAGATATTAAAGAAGGCCTTGGTCCTATTATTGACATATCGCCTTTTAAAATATTCCATAATTGTGGGAGTTCATCTAAATTGGATCGACGAATGAATCGCCCAAACCATGTGATCTTAATTTCACCTAATTTATCCGAAGCCACCACATCTGTTGTAGTAGGCATGCTTCTAAATTTATAAAAATCGAAGATATGGCCCTCTCTACCCGTTCTTTGTGAAACAAACAAAATAGGACCCAGATCAACAAGCTTAATAATAAAGCCTGTAACCAAAAACAACGCCGACAACAAGACAAGCGCAATTAAAGATACAACAATATCTATAAAGCGTTTGAAGAATTTAGCGTACATATTATAAATTACGCTGAAATGCTAGCTGAAATGATTCAGCATACATATAACCACTTTGCCCACCCCTATACGAGGCCAATCCTTTAATCATCTGCTCTGAACGAGGATGAGGCGCATCTCGCATAACATATCTATAACAGTTTAAAGATTCAATCTTAAGGTCAACAGAATGAGTTATATCAAAAAAAACATTCGGCGTAAAACTCAATTGCGCCTCAGGGATGGCCCAATCAGTTGCTGATGGAATCTCCATATAGTAAAGACTCGAAAGTGGGCTTACATCCTCTCTACGCTGGAACAATCTTGCAGCAGCAGCACAGGCACGTGACACTTGTCTATGATCATCATTTAGGTCGCCTGGGTGGTGGGTAAAAATTCGATCAGGTTGGTATTTTTCAATAGCGCTTTCGATAAACTTAACTAACTCAATATGTGGAATGGAATTAAATTGGATATTTGGAAAGCTTCCTAGTTGTGGATAATTAAAACTAACAAGCTTATTTGCAGATTTAATGTCTGCTAATAACTCATCATCCTTAGGTTTAAGCATCCTAGCATCGACCGAACCACTTAAAATCAAAGGCTGTACAGAGTCACCAGAATCTATTAATATTTTACCAGTGCCTCCAAAACCAAGAATTTCATCGTCTGGATGAGCAACAACTAAAAGATTCTTCATAAAAAATAACTCCTTTGGCACTATACACACTGTAATATTTTATTCCAATATTCAGTTGTAAATTATAAAAAAATATGGGTCAAGATAACTTTAGAGGGTTATCTCTAAATATTTTAAGCAAAATTTGATACATGTCTTTACCTCTATTATTAAACCTAAATTCGCATTCTTTAAGGTGTAAATTAAACATCTTTTTATCCATACCTTTAAACTTTACTAACCTTGTTTTGGCATAACCCCAGAATGATTCAATTCCGTTTATGTGAGAGTTTCCTCTCACAAACTCATTCTTACCATGGTGCACTTGCCCTGAGTGAAACGAAGAAATACTCTTGGGGTGCTAAAGTGCTTCTTATAGCCAAAATCTACTAAACCATTATACCCACGCCAACCATCAGAATGAATAACACTACCAACATCTACTTTACCCTTGATAACCTTCTGCAGCACAGCTGCAGAGCAATCAGGAACAATTTCAGTATAAACCTTACCTTGTCTTTTTAACAAGCCAAACACTATGGTTTTACCTCTGGCGCCACGGCCGCGTTTACCGCGGACGCGCCGTGCGCCAAAATAACTTTCATCAACTTCGATCTCACCTTTAAGTGGTGACTGATCTTGGCAATATTCAAATATTCTAAATCTGATCGCTGTTAAATATTTGTTAATACTCGGTCTGGATATTTTTGCTAAATGAGAGATTTGAGTTGCACTCAAATCCTCAGAAAACAAATGAATTATTTCTCTAAATTTCTTCTCAGAAATATTAATAAAGCTCTATCTCATAAAAAAATAGATTAAGAAATTTAAATGTTCAATTGCATCCAAAAAACCATCGACTAGAAGTGTTCTTTTACAAATGATGTGTAAACATATTCTGCATCAAATGAGTCTTGAAAAAGAACCTGAGAAGCCGTAGACTTTTTCAACAAGTCGACAGGCGATTCTAACGCATTATTTAAAACATTACGTAAAGAATTCTGATCCTCAGGCAAGTATCTTAGCCCTATACCATTAAGAAGTGAATCGATTTCCCCGTCTAAACCATAGATAACAATCAAAGAAGATGATAGATACTCAATAATTTTATTCGGTATATTTTTCCTAAAATTATCTAAGGGTAAATAAGGTGCCAAACCAAAAGTTGACAAACGCATAAGAGAACACAATTTCTCCTTACCTAGCCAGCCCAAAAAAATCACATTAGAATTAGAAGAAAATTCTAATTCTAATTTTTCTTTTTCACTACCATCTCCAGCAATAAGAAACAAAATCTCACCTTCTAAACTTTTTGCAGCATGCATTAGTGGTTCAAAATTCCACATTTTATTCAAAGTACCTGCAAACATACAAACCCTTCTATCTTTAATTTGCTTTTCAAGAATAGCTTCAAAATTGAAATCAAAATCCTTGTTTTTACAAGAGGCATACCCAAAGGGTAATTTTAGGAATTTATTATCACCTTTCCATAGCGTTCTAGATTTAGCCCAGTCTAAATAAGATTGAGTTGGGGCAGAAATACTATCTGTTAGCAAAAAAGTTAACCTAGCCATAATGAAGTACGGAAGTAAAAGTGTTTTAAAGAGAAGTCTAGAAAGAAAATTAAAGTTTGTAGACTCTACAATTATATCCGGCCACAAATCCCTAACATCTGTTATAACTTTTTTACCAAGCAACCTTCCCGCTAGAGAAGCAAAAAAAGCTGATTCAATAGTAGGAAACGCAACAAAAATTACCTCTATATCTTTTCGATTACGAAATATATGTAAAAATACTTTAAAACCAAATATACAATTATCCCAGATTCTAGCTAAAGAGATGTTTTGTGAATAACCCGGAGTTTTTAAAAAAACATATTTTCCAAATTTACCTTCAACCATTGAGGTTGATTTATAACGCATATTTTTTGTATAGTGGTCAAATGTAGATGTTAGATAAGTAGTTTTCATACCTTCTTTATTAGCATACTGCTGAATCAAAAATGCCCTCCATGGTCTGGTACCAGGATCATCAACAAACAAAGGCTCGGATTGCTTCACAATGAGTATTTTCTTTTTCATAGATTATATAGTGCCATCTTAAATCATAATATTTATGGTTAATTTTTTGTGCTTTTGCTCACTTAAATTTTACTACTTATAACTATTTTTTGACTTGATTAAAATACTAAGCAACAATAAAATTAAATAGATAGACACAGGGATAAATAAATTAATCGATGACAATGGAGACTCTATCAATGGCACTAAAAAATAAACAAAAGTAAGCTTTCCTAAAAAATTTATATTTAAATAATAAGGATTGTAATGATTAAAGACTCTAATTACAACGACAGAATAAAACGACAATAATATCAAACCCATAGGGAAAAAAGGAACAAATAATATTGACGCGACAATTCCAGGGCTAGTCCCAGATCTAGGTAAATATTGATGGCCTGTAAACAGAATTAGAAAATTTTCCCTGCTAACAGATGAAATACCGCCACCTAGACCTTCAGACAAACCAAAAATATATGTCAATTTAGATAAAAAATCCTTGAAACTTGAATAAAAAATTTCAAATTGATAGTTAATGTCTAAAAAAATAAACTGACTAATTGCAGCATTAACAGAGGCATAAGAGGTTGACAACCTTGTAAATATCTTCTCAAAAAGCATAGAATAGAATTCAAAATTAGAGAATATTTTTATTATCTCTTCATGTCCCCATTTGTTTGCATAGCCCATATAAATTACAAGAATAAATAAAACTAACAAGAGAAATATAATAATGATAAACTTAAAAAAATTCACATGATTAACAAAAACCTTGTGAGAAATATATACGGGAACCAAAGACAAAAATAAACCAATAAATATCAACGGAACACCGAGTGACGAAGTGGTTGTTAGTAGCAAAGACAATGTAACTAAAAAAATCAATCCTCTTTGATTTTTATAAATCTCTCTATTTTTAATAAAATGTGAAAAATGTATAAAAATAAAAAACATTCCAACAAATCTTAAGTGTGGAATAATCTTGATAATACCAGACTCTGATAATCTGTTCTGATGCCTGAAACTAATGTCATAATTTAAAGCAAAAACTATTGAAAGGTATAAGAAAAGTAAGACAAAAGTATAAAGCAAATATTTCAACACCAAATTAGGTAGGTATATTTTTTTAAACTTGACCCTTGGAATAATATTGTCAAGTAGTATTGTGGTGACAACCAATATCATGATCAAGACTGACACCCATATTGATAGATTGTCCTGGCCTTTATACATGAATCGAAAGTAGTCTATGTAATACCAATGAAAAAAATGCTGAGGGATATAAAAAATAAATAGTATCAAAAAAAATACTTCGTATTTTTTAATTAGACTAGTGTTCATATTTTTTAATTAATCTCAGTTGAAGACCAAGCCTAAGTGATATTCCGAGAAACAAGGCTATTGAAATGTAATAAGGACTGTAAAAAACAACTATTAAATACCCTAATGTAGCTGAAAAAACAATATGTATTAATTCAGTTTTTATTAGTTCATTTAAGTCCACCCTCCAAAATAAATTTTCAGATATCGGCTCTGTTATTGTACAAATTGTATAGGTACACGCAATAAGTATAATTGACAATATTGGCAATTGATTAAACTCAATCAATTGCATATTAATTAATACGAACATGGTAATTAACAATGAACAAAATAAGAATATTGAAATCAATGGAACCTTAATGCCAATCCATAGAGAATTTAAATTGCTATTGCTGTTGAGTAATTCTGATCTACGATTAGATATAAAAATATAGTTACCAGCAATATTAATACCATTACTTAGTTGAGACATTAAAGTCAGTTCACTAAACAAAGTGGAGTAGTTATGCATACTTAAGACCCATTTGTCTACTTGTAAAGCATTTGTATGAAAAATTCCTTGAAAGTACCTTAAAACAAAACCTTTCTTCAAATCAATTATGTAGTTATAAACATTTTTCTTAAAGGAAGAAAAAGCCCTCCTTATTAACAGATATATATATTTTGGTAGCATATATATAAAAATAAACACATTTAAACCAATTGTAATTGCAAAAAATAATAGCACGTGGTTATTTTCAAAAGAAAATACATAGCCTAAAGCAAATGATAAAATCAATGGGACAAGGGTTTTAAGAAGGAAAATATTAGACCAAATAGTAAATTTTTTATCGAAAAGTAAAAATCTTTGCACTTCGTCAAATAACTTTTCTGAAAGCAGAAGTGAAAAAACCAAAATAGCAGTATATATCTCATCAAAAATAAGGAATACAGCCGCCATTAAAATAGGGAGCACTAGGAAGACGTGGCTTATGATTTTTGATAAATAACCTTGCACAACACTTCTCATTTGTATATGCTTCAATCTCCTCTCAAAAAAAGATTTATAAAAATCATAATGAGCAGGGATGGAAAGAATAACAAACACGCCAGCAAGAAATAAATATACTAACGCCAACAGGTTAGACTCTGATTCCATGTTTTTATGCAAAAAATAATACAGAAAAGCAGGCTTTACCAATACTCCTAAAAACCTCGAGAATACAAAATACCAGTAAGATTTGTTAAATTTTACCGACATTGATTATTTTAGAATTTCTTTCTGATTCAATTATTTTATACAATTCTAATACAGCCCTCTTTCTGGCAAAAATCTCTGAATTATGCACTTTGTAAGAAAAACATTCAATATTATTGTAAATTAACTGCATTGAGAATAAAGCTGTCGACAAAATCGTATGAATGGTTAGCGGTTGAATTTCAAGTTCAATCTGAAGAAGCTCAATTGGTAAAGACATCCTTATCAAATCAAAATTAAATTCCTTATTTATATCTTTTAGATTTTCTTCAAACTCCCCTCTATGAGAGATATATACAAATTTTGAATTTGATGGTTGAGATAGTATCATCGCTTTCAATGCCTTATAATATGTTTTCCTTGAGCATATGCCCAACTCAACAAAATTATTTCCAATAACAACATGGCGTTTTTGTCTTATATTTTTCGCCAATATACGTTCCCGAATATTGGTAAAGTCATTTAACTTTAAACCGTTAGACTTACTCTCAAACATTGTAAACCTTCTGTATATATCATTACTTAAAGGAGCTGTTAATGTTGAAACTCCATCATCTAATAATACAATTTTTTTTGGATTTATAATATTTTTTATTAATTTAAAGACTATTGAATTCTCATCACCAATATAAATATTATCAAAACTCCTCTGTTGAATTAACAAATAAAGTGAGATCACGATACACAAAGGTTTAATTCTGCAAGAAAAGTAAGTATTTATATTAATATTAAGTAGTTTTGCTGTTTTTTTTAGTTGTTTGTCGTTATTACTAGTTGAATTAAAACGCCTTACAATTAAACGATATTTACAAATCTTTGATGCATTAATTAATTCATAAGCCTGCATCAACTGAAAAGGTGATTCAATATAAAATAAACAACTTGAATAGTTGTGTGCTACATTTTTATGCATGAAATCAAAATAGGGTTATTTAAGAATTCTAATAAGGGAGAATGCCTCTGCATATGAAACGCCTACAGAGCTTCCTCTTAATTCAGCTAAACGAATTACATTATCAATACTTCTAGTATGTGGAGGTTGGCGCATTTCTTCAGAATAAATCTCAAGAACTTGTTTTTTTATATCAATGTAGTCTGCTATATCTATATAGACATTAGGAAAGAAAGACTCTGCGCCGGATGTGTTCCATTCAGTACTAGAAAGAACTTCAAACGCATAAATTTCTTTAACACAAAAGCCTGGCTGTGGCCTACATGCAATTACAACAGCTTTATGGGTTATTTGATGATCCACATTCAAATCAGCGTTATGATGTGTGTAAATAACTTCTGGCTGGAGTTCTGAAATTTTATTTTCGACTTCTTTAACAATGTTTAACAAAGGAATAGAATCCATTTGATTATCTGGAAAATTAAGATTAGTAAAAGAGCTCACCCTCAGAATGTTGGAGGCGTCTTGTGCAGAAATCAAGCGATTATCGCCATCTCCACTTCCAGATCTTGAAGAAACGCCGTCTGTCATAAATAACAAATGAACATTATCACCTTCAGCAACATGCCTAGCGATCACTCCTGAACAGCCCAAAGCTTCATCATCAGAATGCGCTGCAATAACAAGTATGGTTTTATTCATCAATTAACTTCCAGCTTGTTGCGGTGCCAGGCTTGATATCTTTTTTTACAGATTTTCCGATAATTTCTTTTTCGAATTTTGGCGGTAAGCCGAAACCTGGGCGGATTCTCCTGACATGCTCCTTAGTTATAATATCTCCAGCTTTCATATCTTTAACAAAATAAACAGACCTTCTAAACTTTATATTAGCCTCTTCTGTGGGTTTTCTATCGTAACCTGCATTGCCTAGTGCCAGCCATGCATCCTTAGTTTCTTTGCATAAAGTGACTAAATCATTAGGCTCAATTGAAAACTCAGAATCAGGCCCTTTTTCATTTCTATCCAAAATAAAATGTTTTTCGATTAAGGTTGCGCCAAGTGCGGAGGCCACAACCGAAGCAGCATTAGTTATACTGTGATCTGAAAGTCCTATCTGAACACCTAGTCGCTTTCTCATATCTGGAATAGTTAACAAATTAGATTGATCTAGTGGCGCTGGATAACTACTAATACAATGTAGTAAAATCAAATCTTTACAACCGGCGCCTCTGGCTGTCTCTACCATTTCTTCAATCTCTTCATAATTTGCCATCCCAGTTGACATAATTAACGGTTTTTTAGTTGAGGCGATATATTCAATCAAAGGCAAGTCAGTTGCTTCAAATGAGGCAACCTTATATGCAGGAACATTCAAGTCTTCTAATAAATCAACTGCAGTCTCGTCAAATGGAGTAGAAAAACATGTAATATCTATTTTTCTTGCATGATCAAACATGGCTTTATGCCACTCAAACGGAGTTTCTGCCTCTTTGTATAGATCGTACAATTTATAACCATTCCACAGCCCTCCCTGAATACAAAAGTCCTCATAATCCGAGTCGATCGTCATAGTGTCTGCAGTATAGGTTTGCAGCTTCACAGCATCAGCGCCGCAAATTTTAGCTTTAGTTATGGTATCTAATGCTTTTTGCAACTTGCCATTATGATTTGCAGATAGCTCAGCAATCACATAAGGAGGGTGGTTGGCGCCAATTTTTCTTCCATTAATAATAATCTCAGTCATTATTCTCTTCCTTTATAAAGTTAACTTTTGCACTTAATCTACCATCAGCGTAGCTAGAACTCTCAAATTCTAGCCTATAGTTGTTTATTTCCAAAAAGGCTTTGGGGTATCCGGGAGCATCTAACATGCGAATATAATTATATATATCTTCTAATGACAATCCTTCTGGAATTTGACTTTGTTCTGGCGTCCTGCGCTTAAAATTTGTTATTGTGCCTTCTTGCACCACTGGGTTAGGACTCTCTTTAATAAAACTACTAATCATATCCCAGCACAATCTCCCAGCTCTCTTATAAATATCGTATGCTGAACCGTGTAAGCTTAGAGG
>Ga0209992_10004074_pt1 | contig 11765 bp, 11 predicted proteins | sample 2SBtaG_2_FD_182564 | JGI IMG/M metagenome (GOLD analysis project Ga0209992, IMG submission 182564) | Deep subsurface microbial communities from Kolumbo volcano to uncover new lineages of life (NeLLi) - 2SBTROV12_ACTIVE470 metaG (SPAdes)... | ecosystem: Environmental > Aquatic > Marine >... | reverse complement strand
TCTAACTTTGATCGGTGGCTCATATTCTCTACCAGTAAATCAAGATCTTATTGATTATGCTGATGGCGGTGATATGAAATCAGTAGAACTGATGATGAAGTGGGGATATGAGGGAGTAAAAAAATTTATTGGAGGAAATCCAGTGCAAAAAATTATCAATTCACCACGTCAAGTTCAAGAAGGTTTGGCTGTAGATCTTAGAGCATGCAATAATTATAAAAATGGATCAAAAGCAGCCGAAACAGTAAATTGCCCAACTCTATGTATGTTAGGAGATAAAGATAAAATGGTTCCTCTTGAAAAAGGAAAAAAAATGGCTGCAAAAATAAAAAATTCAGAATTAAGTGTGATAAAAGAATGCGGACATATGATTTTATTTGAAAAAGCATTTGAAATGAGAGAGATTGTTAAAAAATTTATTGAGAAAAATCACAAATAACTTTTATGAAAAAATTTTATATAGCAAAGTCTAGAAGGCTAAGAAGTACACCTTTTACTAGCAGAATAGAAAATCACGGTGTTACTGCATATACAACTTATAATCATATGCTTTTACCAGCTTCTTTTGGAAATTTAGAAAAGGAATATTTTCATTTAAAGGAGCATGTTCAAGTTTGGGATGTAGCTGCTGAAAGACAAGTTCAAATAACAGGGAAAGATTCAACAAAATTAGTTCAACTAATGACGTGTAGAAACCTTTCCAAGGCTAAAGTTGGAAGATGTTATTATACTCCTATCATTGATGAGCAAGGTGGAATGCTAAATGATCCTGTAGCTTTAAAGTTAGCAGAAGATAAATGGTGGTTATCATTAGCTGATTCAGATATTGGTCTTTATGCCAAAGGAATTGCTAGCGGTTTATCATTACAAGTTGATATTAGCGAGCCCGATGTAAATATAATGGCTGTTCAAGGACCCAAGTCATTTAGTTTAATGGAAAAAGTTTTAGGAAAAAAGATCACAGAGCTAAAATTCTTTGGTTTTGACTACTACACTTTTAAGGGAAATAAATTTCTAATAGCTCGTTCAGGCTGGTCAAAGCAAGGTGGTTACGAAGTGTATGTTGAAAATCGTAAGGCCGGTCAAATGCTATATGATGAATTATTTTCAGCAGGTAAAGAATTTAATGTTGAACCTGGATGCCCAAATTTAATTGAGAGAATTGAAAGTGCACTTCTTTCTGCAGGTAATGATTTTGATAGTGGAGATAATCCTTATGAGTGTGGTTTTGATAAATATATAGATGTTGAGTCAGATATTAATTATCTTGGTAAAAAAGCTTTAATTGAAATCTCTAGAGAAGGAATTAATAAAAAACTTATGGGTATCTTAATAGACATAGATAAAATAGAAGTAACAGAGGGCATACCCTTGTACAATAATAACAATATAGCAGGTGAACTAAGGTCAGGCACTTACTCACCTAACTTAAAAAAAGTTGTCGGTATAGCCATGGTAAAGAAAGAATACTGGGATAAAAAAACTCCAATTGAATTGAAAATTGGAGATAAAAAAAGCAAAGGTGTGCTTTGTGACTTACCAATTGTCTAGAATTGGTCATAAAACAGTAGTAAAACTTAAATTAATATGAATATAGCAATTGTTGGAGCAACAGGAAACGTTGGTAGAAAAATTTTAGAGGTTTTAGAAAAGTTAAACTTTAAATTTGACCAATTACATTTAATTGCATCAGATAAAAGTATTGGAAAAAAGGTTAATTTTAAAAATAAAGACTACTCACTTATTGGTCTAAATGACTTTGATTTTTCAAAAGTTCAAATAGCTTTTTTTTCAGCAGGTAGTGCAATTGCTGAAAAGTGGGCACCAGTTGCTGCTAAAAAAACAATAGTAATTGATAATTCTAAACACTTTAGAATGGATAAAGATATCCCTTTAATAGTTCCAGAAGTTAACCCAGAAAGCTTAGCTCAATATAAAAATAAAAATATTATATCAAATGCAAATTGTTCAACAATCCAATTGGTATTAGCTCTCAAACCCATTCATGATCAATTTAAAATTAAAAGGGTGGTAACTTCTACTTACCAATCAGTCTCTGGAGGAGGAAAAAATCACATGATGGAATTAGAAGAACAAACTAAATCAGTTTTAGAAAAGAAAAAAGTTAAATCTAAAAACTTTACTAAACAGATAGCTTTTAATGTTATTCCACATATTGATAGTTTTATGACTGATGGCTCAACTAAAGAAGAGTGGAAAATGGTTGTTGAAACCAAAAAAATATTAGATCCTAGTATAAATTTAACAGCAACTTGTGTAAGAGTTCCAGTTTTTGTTGGGCACTCTGAGTCAGTAAACATTGAATTTGAAAATAATATAGATTTAGAAAAAATTAAAAAGTGTTTAACAAATGCACCAGGATGTAAAGTTGTTGATGAACATATAGATGGAGGATATATAACACCAGCAGAGATTGATGGTGATTTTATAACTTATATTTCAAGAATAAGAGAAGATAAAACACAAAAAAATTCTATTAACATGTGGGTAGTATCAGACAATTTATTAAAAGGTGCGGCTCTGAATGCTGTTCAAATAGCACAACTTTTATGTAAAAAATATTTATAATAATTTAAATGACAGATAATCAAAATCCAATTTCTCCCCATCTACAAATTTACAGGTGGCATGTTTCATCTTTACTTTCAATAACTCACAGGATTGCAGGTGTTATAAATTTATTGGCATTAATCTTAATGTTTTTTTGGTTATTAACTTTTAGTCTTGGTGAAAATTATTATGAATTATTTTTATTATCAATTAATAGTTTTTTAGGAAAATTTATTTTAATTGGATTTACCTGGTCTATGAGCTTTCATATATTAAGTGGTATAAGGCACTTAGTTTGGGATCTGGGTTATGGTTTTGAAATTAAAACTGCTAACATTTCCGGAGTATTAGTTATTTTATCCTCTTTAGTTGTAACAATTATATTCTGGTCATTAGGAAGAGGACTAATTTAATGAAAGCAACAAAGCAATGGATATTTCATAGAATAAGTGCTGTAATTTTAGCTCCACTTTTTGCTTGGTTTTATTTTTCATTAATTTCATTTTCAGAAAAAAATTACCAGGAGGCCACTTATTTTTTTGAAAATCCACTATTTAAAATTTTAATAATTTCCTTATTTTTTATTGGTTTTTTTCACGCTAAAATTAGCCTAAATGAGATTTTTGAAGATTATATTCATAAAAAAAAAATCAAAGATGTCGCAAATATTTTAGCTTTAATATTTAGTATAGTATTTCCAGTAATAATTTTAATTTTATTAATATTAAAAATTTAATGAGCGCTTATAAAATAATTGATCATGAATATGATGTCTTGGTAGTTGGAGCTGGAGGAGCTGGATTAAGAGCTGCTGTAGGCTTAAGTGAATCAGGTCTTAATACAGCATGTATATCAAAGGTTTTTCCTACACGTAGTCATACCTCTGCAGCACAGGGTGGAATATCGGCTGCACTTGGTAATGCAGGTGAAGATGATTGGCGTTGGCATATGTATGATACTGTAAAAGGTTCAGATTGGTTGGGAGATCAAGATTCTATAGAATATTTATGCAAGGAGGCTCCCAGAGCTGTAATAGAATTAGAACATTACGGAGTTCCATTTAGCAGAACTAAAGATGGTAAGATTTACCAAAGGGCTTTCGGGGGAATGACAAAAGATTATGGCAACGCATCGGTTCAAAGAACCTGTGCGGCTGCTGATAGGACGGGCCATGCAATTTTGCATACTTTATATGGCCAAGCTCTTAAACATAATACTAAGTTTTTTATAGAATATTTTGCTCTGGATTTAATTATGAAAGACGGCGCATGCAAAGGCGTCATAGCCTGGAATCTTAACGATGGAACGATACATAGATTTAGATCTCATATTACAATTGTAGCAACTGGAGGATATGGAAAAGTTTATTATTCAGCAACTGCTGCTCACACTTGCACAGGAGATGGTAATGGAATGTGTTTGAGAGCAGGTTTACCTTTGCAAGATATGGAGTTTGTTCAATTTCACCCTACAGGACTTTATGGAATCGGTTGTTTAATTTCAGAAGCAGTAAGAGGTGAAGGTGGATACCTTTTGAATTCAAAAGGTGAACGCTTTATGGAAAAATATGCTCCAAATGCAAAAGATCTAGCCTCCAGAGATGTAGTTAGCAGATCTATAGCAATGGAAATCAATGAGGGAAGAGGTATTGGTCAACATAAAGATCATGTGCATCTTCATATAAGTCATATAGATAAAAAAATAATTGAATCTAGATTACCAGGAATTTCTGAATCAGTTGAAACTTTTGTTGGAAGAGATGTAACTAAAGAACCGATACCAGTAGTACCAACAGTTCATTATAATATGGGTGGTATTCCAACTAATTATAAAGCAGAAGTTCTTGCAGCTAATGGTAAGGATAAAATTGTGCCAGGTTTAATGGCGATAGGGGAAACTGCATGTGTGTCAGTTCACGGCGCCAATAGACTTGGATCTAATTCACTTATTGACCTGGTAGTTTTTGGAAGATCAGCTGCGCAAAGAGCAGTAGAATTAGTCAAACCAAACACTAAACATGAAAAAATTCCTTCAAGTGAAACTGATAAATGTCTTGATAGATTTGATAAGCTTAGAAATGGCAATGGCCAAAATCAAACTTCAGAACTAAGATTAGCAATGCAAAAAACAATGCAATCTAAATGCGCAGTATTTAGAACAGAAAAAACTCTTAAAGAAGGTGTTGATGAAATAAAAAAACCACTTGATGCGATGGAATCAATATCTGTTAAAGATAAATCGTTAATATTTAATACGGACTTAATGGAAACTTTAGAATTTGATAATCTTATTAGACAAGCCATAACTACAATGCAATCCGCCCATTCTAGAAAAGAAAGTAGAGGAGCACATGCAAGAGAAGATTTTCCAAAAAGAGATGATATAAATTTTATGAAACATACGCTAAGTTGGCTTAACGGCAAAGAAGTTAAAATTAGCTATCGACCAGTAACTTTGTCTACTATGAGTAACGATGTTCAATCATTTCCTCCAAAAGAAAGAGTTTATTAATGGTACAATTTAATCTTCCTAAAAATTCAAAAGTTTTAAAAGGTATTTATTTTAAAGATAGAACAGGGTCAAAAAATATTAAAAAAGTTCATGTTTACAGATGGGATCCAGAAAAAAAAGGAAATCCAACTATTGATACTTTTGAAGTTGATTTAACAAATTGTGGAAATAAAGTTCTTGATATTTTGAATAAAATTAAAAATGAAATAGATCCATCTCTAACATACAGACGTTCTTGTGCGCATGGTGTTTGTGGTTCATGCGCAATGAATATAGATGGTGTTAATACACTTTCATGTATGAAATCTCATAAGGATATTAATGGAGAGATTAATATATATCCACTTCCACATTTAAAAGTAATTAAAGATTTAGTAGCAGATTTAAGTACTTTATATCGCCAATATGAATCAATTCAACCATGGCTTAAAACAAAAGATAATAAATCTAAAAAAATTGAAATTAATCAATCAAAAGAAAATAGAAAAAAACTTGACGGTCTTTATGAATGTATTATGTGTGCTTGCTGTTCAACCTCCTGCCCAAGTTATTGGTGGAATGGAGAAAAATATTTAGGCCCTGCTGTTTTACTTCAAGCTTACCGTTGGATTAGTGATAGTCGTGATGAGGAAAGAAAAGAAAGATTAAAGGCTGTGTCAGAAAAACTAAAACTTTATGGCTGCCATACAATTATGAACTGTACTAATTCTTGCCCAAAAGGGTTAAATCCCGCAAAAGCAATAGGCTCACTTAAAAAAATGCTTGCAACAAACTAGAAGCTTAATTAAACCATTTTCATAGATTATGAGCGTAATAAAACATTTTATTAATGGGAAGGCTTTTTTAGGTTCTTCAAAAAAAACTGGAAAAGTTTTTAATCCAGCCACAGGTGAAGTAAAATCTGAGGTAAATTTAGCATCTAAAGTAGAAGTAGATTTAGCGGTAGAAAAAGCAAAAAACGCATTTATAGAATGGTCAAATAAACCACCAGTTATTAGAGCTAGAGTTCTTTTTAAATTTAAAGAGCTCATAGAAAAAAATTCTGATGAATTAACTAAGTTAATTGTTATGGAACATGGAAAAGTCTACGATGATGCAAAAGGATCTTTAACTAGAGGATTAGAAGTAGTTGAATTTGCATGTGGTATACCACATTTACTTAAAGGTGAATTTACTGAAAATGTAGGAACAGATGTAGATAGTTGGTCAACTAGACAAGCTTTAGGAGTGTGTGCTGGAGTAACCCCATTTAATTTCCCCGCAATGGTTCCAATGTGGATGTTTCCAATTTCTATTGCTTGCGGCAATACTTTTATATTAAAGCCATCAGAAAAAAATCCGTCGTGCTCAATTAAGTTAGCAGAATTATTTAAAGAAGCTGGATTACCAGATGGAGTTTTTAATGTAGTAAATGGAGACAAAGAAGTGGTTGATGCCTTACTGATAAATAAAGATGTAGCAGCTATAAGTTTTGTTGGCTCAACACCAGTAGCAAAATATATATATGAAAATGCTGCAAAAAATGAAAAAAGAGTGCAAGCTTTAGGTGGCGCAAAAAATCACTGTGTAGTGATGCCTGATTGTGACCTTGATCAAGCTGTAAATGGTTTAATGGGTGCAGCATACGGTTCAGCTGGAGAAAGATGCATGGCACAATCAGTTGCAGTAGCCGTAGGAAATATAGGAGATAAGCTAGTATCAAAGATTTCAAAAAAAGTTGAAGCACTGAAAGTTGGCCCAGGTTTAGATAATGACTCAGAAATGGGACCTCTGGTTACAAAAGAACACTTAGAAAAAGTTAAGGGCTATGTAGATCTAGGCGTAAAAGAAGGCGCTAAGCTGATTGTAGATGGTAGAAATATAAAGCTTCAAGGTTTTGAAAAAGGCTTTTACATTGGAGGTTGTCTTTTTGATCACGTAAAACCAAGTATGAAAATTTATAAGGAGGAAATTTTTGGTCCAGTGCTTTCTATTGTAAGAGTTAATGATTTTGAGTCAGCAGTTAAACTTGTGAATGATCATGAATTTGGAAATGGAACAAGTATTTATACACGTGATGGAGATGCTGGAAGAACTTATGCAAATAAAATAAAAGTTGGCATGGTTGGTATTAACATTCCAATACCAGTTCCAATGGCATTTCACAGTTTTGGTGGTTGGAAAAGATCTCTATTTGGTGATCAGCATATGCATGGAACGGAAGGGGTTAGATTTTATACAAAATTAAAAACTATAACTTCTAGATGGCCCTCAGGGCCTAGATTAGATCCTGAATTTACTATGCCAACAATGAAATAAAAAATATGAAGAAAAAAATTTCACTCATAGGAGCGGGTCAAATCGGTGGTACATTAGCACATCTTATAAGCATAAAAGAGTTGGCAGACGTTGTGCTTTTTGATGTAGCCGAAGGTTTAGCAAAAGGTAAAGCTTTAGATATAGCGCAATCAACGGGTGTTGATGGACATAATATTAATCTTATAGGTACAAATAATTACCTTGATACAAAAAATTCAGATGTAATTATAGTCACCGCAGGCATTCCAAGAAAACCAGGAATGACAAGAGATGATTTGTTAGAAACTAATTTAAAAATAATAAAGCAAGTTGCAGAAGGAATTAAAAATACTTCACCAAATGCCTTTGTTATTTGTATTACTAATCCGTTAGACGTTATAGTTATGGCACTACAAAAGTATTCTGAATTACCAAAAAACAAAGTAGTAGGTATGGCAGGTATTTTAGATTCATCAAGATTTAAATATTTTCTTTCTCAAGAACTAAAAATACCAATAGATAAAATAAGTACACTAGTGCTCGGTGGACACGGGGACACAATGTGCCCTATGTTAAATCATACAACTGTAAATGAAAAAAAGTTAAAAGATATAATTAGCGAAGAAAAATTATTATCAATTATAGAAAGAACTAGAAAAGGTGGAGCAGAAATAGTTAAATTATTAGAAAAAGGTTCAGCTTTTTACGCGCCAGCAGCCTCAGGAATTGAAATGGCGGAGTCTTACTTAAAAAATTTAAAAAAAACTTTACCTTGCGCAGCTTATTTAAATGGAGAATATGGTGTTGAAAATTTATATGCGGGTGTTCCAGCTATTATTGGCGATAAGGGAGTTGAAAAAATAATTGAATTACCGCTGGATCAGGAAGAAAAGAAAAACTTTGAACTATCAGTTACTTCAGTTCGAGAATTATTTGATGCTGCAATAAAAATTGACAAAAGATTAAAGTTTTAATTTTTTTTTATTACACACAAAGCATTCTTACCAAATTTATAATTAGAGAATTTATCTAAAATAACAGAAAATGGTGTAAACAGCTTATCCCATATAAAAATTTTTAGTTTTGTTGGATATGTTTCTTCTTTGAAAAACATTTTGTTTAGATAATACAAAAAATAACCCAGACAATCCAAATAATACAATTCTACAACTTCAGCATTATCTAGTTTTAATGATTTAAAAAAATCTGTTTTATATCTTTTGATATGCCCAATGGCTTTATCAAATTTGCTATAAAGTTCATTATGTGCAGGTACAAGAATTATCAGGTATCCATTGGTCTTAAGTTTTTTTAAAGCTTGATTAATTTCTTCAGTATCCTCCTCAATATGCTCCAACACATTAAGATACAAAATTGTATTAAAACTGTCATTGATTTGTTTCGTCAAAGAATTAATTATTTTAATATTATTTTTATTCTTAAACTTTTCTAATAATAAATTAAAATTTGATTTATCTGTTTCTGAAAGTGTTACATTTTTTATTTTTTTTTGGTAATTTTTTGTAAAACTTCCAATTCCAGCTCCTACTTCAAGTGTATTATTGCTGATATACTTTTTTATAAGTAGGTAAATATATTTTCTCCAAATTACAGCTTTGTCAAAATTTTCTAACTCTATACCTGGGTAATCCATTTATATATTATCAAATATTTATTTTTGAATAAAAATTTCACTTTGTAGTTTTTTTAAAAAATTATTTATAAGTTTAGAGTCTTCTGGAGTTAAATAATTTTCTTTTTCGATAGCATTTTTCATTTCATTTCTTATCTTTTGTTTAATAACAATAATATTTTCTTCGCTAAAATAAGTATCAATTTTTTTTTCGTAATTTTTCACAAGACTACCTATAGTAAATTTAAATAATAAAACTACTAAAAAAAATATAATTAAAGATTTATAAATAAATAATTTCATAGTAATTATTTATCACTCTTTTACATAAAACTCATTAATTAAAATTTTACCTTTTTTAAATTCAATATATTTTTTAAAATTTTTAGGTATTAGGTACTTATTATCTAAATTAGGATTTACTTCAAAATTATTATTATTAAATATAAAATCAGCATTAGAAAAATCTTGTCCAGAAATTATAAGTCTATCTTTACTTTTTTGATCAAGAATTTTTCTGCTTAAATTCAAGTCTGTAAAACTAGCTACGCCAATTTTAATTTTATCTTTCTTTAAATTATTTTTCAATATTATTTCTAAAGAATGTTTATTTGATACACCCCAATAATCTATTTCAAATAGCTTATTGGCATTTTTTTCAAAAATTGAATTAAAATATATATATTGGAATGGATGAAGATTAACTAGATTATAAATATTGTTTAAAGAAATTATTATAAGAATAATATTTAAATATTTCACCATTTTTTTATTTCTAAACTTTAATGAAACAAGATTTATAAAATAAATTAAAAATAATATTGACAATGGATAGAGAAAAAATAGGTGGCGCCAACCATTATAAATAACAGAATCAAATAAAAAAATTGAAAAAATTGGAATAAATATTACAAAAAACAAAAATAAAAATATCTTTTCATTTTCACTTCTCCAAATATCGTTATATAGATTTTTAGTATTTATATTAATTAATCTTCTAAAAAATCGAAAAAGAAGTTGAAGAACCCCACAAAAAATTAGCAAAGATATTAATATTGGAGTTGTTGCAAGAAAACTTACCAAGAGATAATGTGAAGGAAGATAAAAAACGTTATGAAATTCACCTAAATAAAATACATGCCCACCCCAACGAATGAAACGCGAAAAAGTAGAAAGTGTATATATAAAATTTTCAACAGGATTTTCCCATAAAAAAGGCCAAGTAAAATATAGAAACAAAACTTTAAAAAATAAAAAAAATATTAATATTTTGATTTTTTTCTTATCAAATTTATTTTTCATTAAAAATTCAATGAAAAAAAATAAAATTACTAATATCCCAACATAAACAGATATAATTCTCGAATTAATTGCAAGTGCGGCAAATATAGATAATAAAAACGCGTTAGTATAATTGATTTTTTTTATCAATTTTATTGAGAAATAAATCAAAAAAATAAAAAATGACAAAAAGGCTAAATCTTTACTGTTATAAAAGCTTTCGGCAAATATTCTTGGTGAAGTGTATAAAATTAAAGTTCCAAAAAAAGCATATACTTTATTTTTAAAAAGATTCTGACAAAGGAAGTAAAAACATGTAACTGCTGATATGAATAAGCAATGATTAGCTAGATGCCGATAATAATATATCTCTGAAAAATTTTTTACGTCGAATAATATTTCTATAATTGAAATAACTATAATTTCAAAAAAGGCACCATACTGCTTATCACTATAATCTTTAAGATCAGGTACATTTTGAATTAATTCAAAATTATAAGCATACTGTGGAAAAAAAAGATCAACAATATATTTAATTGAAACAAGACCGTTATTTCTGGTTATCTCTTCATCAAGAGAAATTCCATAATCTTTATAAATTAAAAAACCTATAAAAAACAAAATTAATGGTAAAATAAAAACTAATATTGTATTATATTTTTTTTTAAGAATTTTAATCATTGATCCTTAATCATTATAATTATAAAAGTTTACTTTAAAAGCAAAATGAAAAAAAATTTTATTTATAATATTTTTTTTAGAAAAAAAATTCAAATTCACGTCACAATTCTTGTAATATTTTCAATTTTTTTTAATCAGTATATTGCCAATAAAGGAGCTTTTCCTATTGATAGTTTTTTAATATTTGATGCAGCATTTAATATAATTTATGGAAATCATCCATTTAAAGACTATTGGTTAATTACTGGACCATTTTTAGATTACCTTCAATCGTTTTTCTTTATGGCATTTGGAGTGAGTTGGCAAAGCTATGTTTTTCACGCTTCTACAATAAATATGATATTAACCATATTTTCTTACTATTTTTTTATAAGTATTGGTTTAAAAAAAAATTTATCTTTTTTATATTCTTTAGGTATAGCAATATTAGCCTATCCATCAATAGGCACTCCATTTATTGATCACCATTCAGTAATATTTTGTATTTTAGCTGTTTTCTCAATGTCAATGGCAATTTTATCAAAAAAAAATTTCTTTTGGTTTTTAATACCAGTTTTACTAACTTTATCTTTTTTTTCAAAACAAATACCGTCACCTTATTTTTCAGTATTATTTGCTATTTTTATTATTATTTTTTTTTTCATAGAAAAAAAAGTAGATAAAAATATTATAATTAGTTTGTTTATTGGAATTTTTTTTTCTTTATTTTTAGTTTCCAGTTTTTTTTTCGTTAATGAAATACCTTTGAAAAATTTTTTAGTTCAATATATTTATTATCCACTTAGTTTAGGAAACGAAAGAATTAATAAAC
>Ga0209992_10004071_pt1 | contig 11768 bp, 14 predicted proteins | sample 2SBtaG_2_FD_182564 | JGI IMG/M metagenome (GOLD analysis project Ga0209992, IMG submission 182564) | Deep subsurface microbial communities from Kolumbo volcano to uncover new lineages of life (NeLLi) - 2SBTROV12_ACTIVE470 metaG (SPAdes)... | ecosystem: Environmental > Aquatic > Marine >... | reverse complement strand
GTTCAGGTTCAGGAGTTGGTTCAGGGTTAGTTCTAGAATCAAATTCAGATAAAATATCTTCTGCATCATTAGATTTTTTGTTAAAACTCAATTTGAATTCCTATAGTAACAAATTGACTTTATCTTTTATTTAATTATTCAGGTGCTTTCCTTGAAGATAGTCTTCAAATAATTTTTCGAGATCATTATCAGATTCACAATTCTTAATTTGCTCAACCAAATCAGGTTCCTCAATTTCATAACAATTCATCATGTCCTGAGAATCTTTGAATATCAACATGGCTTTATTTTTAAAAATACAATGATACAGTTTTTCTTTTTCCATATTATCAGGATTAAAATTCACACCATTCTCATCAACAGAAACAGGATACACCATAATTACCATAAGACACATCAATATTTAGATTTTAACTATAATTTGATAATAATTCACTACAAATTATAAAAACAAAAAAATAATGAATGCAAAAATTATTAATTTCAAAAGGAATAAAAATATCAAATGAATGAATCTACTCTTAAATTTATCAAATGTCCAAAATGTAATGGAATTTTAGATTTAGAAATTTATGAAAATAAAAAAGAAATTATTGAAGGAATTCTAAAATGTGATAAATGTGAATTAATTTTTCCAATCATTGATAAAATTCCAATAATATTTACTAATTTTAAAAAATATATTTCTGAACATCGAATTTTAAGTGGAAAAATATACAGATTAGCCTCAAGTAAAAAATTAAAAAAATTTCTCAAATCAATATTTGATGAAATTATTTGGGAAAATAATGACAAATCAGGAATTGAGGAAAGGTGGACACAAATTTACCATAATAATAAAAATAGTAAATTCTACAAAACAATAAAATCACATATAGAAAAAATTCCAAAAAGTAAATTAGTCCTAGAATATGGTTCTTCAGTTGGAATAATCAGTAATCATATGTCAAATGTTAGTGAAAATGTTTTTGGAATAGATAAATCATTTAGTGCAATTCAATACGCAAAAAAAAATCAAAAAAAGAATTTAGATTATATTGTTTCTGATTTCACATCACATCCTTTTGGAAATAAAAAATTTGATTTGATAATTGGATTAAATGTACTTGAATTAATGGAACCAAAAGTTCTGCTTAAAATAATGTCTAACCAAATATCAAATGGATATTTAGTAATTTCAGATCCGTATGATTATGACCGTGGAATCAATTCAGTAAAACAGCCCATGAATGAAGATATTTTACGGGAAAAATTAATAGAATTGAACTTTAGAATAATCAACAATACAAAAAACCCATCATTTACACCATGGAATCTAAGACTTTATGACAGAGCAAGTTTAAACTACAAAGTTGACATAATAATTGCAAAAAAATAATTGAAAAAATAACAATACAAATATCAAAATTAATTTAAAAAAATTTCACATATGTTAATAAGTAAAAATTGAAAAAATTAGCAAATATTCAAAATATAATAATAATCAAAAGAATTAGAAAAGATATTGGGAAGAGTAGTTTTCCACATAGATTTTGATTATTTTTATGCTCAATGTGAAGAAGTAAGAAAGCCAGAATTAAAAACAAAACCAGTCTGTGTTTGTGTTTTTTCTGATAGAGGGGGAGATAGTGGCGCAATTGCAACTGCAAACTATACAGCCAGAAAATTTGGAGTAAAATCAGGCATACCAATTACATTTGCAAAAAAGAGATTAGAACAAAGAAAAGATGCAGTATTTTTACCAGTAGATTTTGAATATTATGAAAAAATTACTGAAAAAGCAATGCAAATTATGAAAGATAATGCAGATATTTTTGAATATGTTGGAAGAGACGAAGCATATTTGGACGTTACAAAAAGAGTTGAAGAAGATTTTACTAAAGCCAGTCATCTAGCACAACAAATAAAAAATTTGATTCGAACAGAACTAAAATTAAGTTGTTCAATAGGTGTTTCATCAAATAAATTAATTTCAAAAATAGCTTCAGATTATCAAAAACCAGATGGTTTAACAATCGTTGAACATGATAAAGTTGAACAATTTCTAGCACAACTAAATATTCGAGTAATTCCCGGAATAGGTAAAAAAACTGAACAGAGGTTTAAAGAAATGAAATTAGAAACAATAGAAGAAATAAAGAAAATAGATGTTTTTACTTTGAATAAAGAATTTGGAAGAAAGAGTGGGACATACATTTACAATGCAATTAGAGGAATAAATGACGAACCAGTAAAAGAAAAAGAAGAAAGTATTCAGTATAGTAAAATTATTACTCTAAAAAAAGATTCTAAAGAATATGAATTTCTACTAGAAAATTTGTATGAATTATGTAAACAAATTCAAAATATAGTTAAAAATAATAATAAAATGTTTAAATCAATAGGAATACATTTTGTACAATCAGATCTAAGTAACAAATCAAAATCCAAGATGTTACGTAATTCAACTAACAATCTTGAAGAGTTAGAAAAGAATGTAGAACAATTGTTGACAGATGCATTAGAGGATCAAACTATGACAATTAGGAGAGTGGGAGTAAAAGTATCAGATTTGAGTGAAATTAAAGGTCAAAGCGACATAACTAATTTTTTTTAAGATTTTCAGATTCAGATTTTTTGAGACGTCTAGATTCTATCACTATTACAACTAAGATAAAAGCAAATAACCACGGCAAGAACATTATTTCACCAGCAATTTTGTGATATTCCTCCCACGCAACAGGATCAGTTGTAACCTTAAGGGCATACCAAGATAATGAGAAAATACGAATTAGATTAACAATTATCGTTCCTATTATTCCTATAATGAAATATACAATTTTACGACTTTTCATGATATTCATTTTTAGCATAAATGCACCAATTACCAGTGAAAAAATGATAATACTATGAACTCCAGCAGAAGGCCAAAAAACTTGTAATGCCATTGAACCATGATCACCACGTAAGAACATAATGTTATCACGTGCTATTGCAGTTCCAAGATCAAGTGCAGTAATTATCCAAACATTTGCTTGAACAAAATAAGGAACAATGTATTGTAATGGACCAAGTGTATCATATGGAAAGAATGCATCTAATGAAAGAATTATTGCAGTACCACTAAGAAAAATTGGTGCAGCAGGAGCAATTCTAATCCAACGTTTTCCAAAGAAGATAGTCAATCCAATTACAATAAAGATTGCCATTACAATGAAATCCCACATCCAAGTCCAAGAATAAATTAATTGAACATTAAATTGTGTTGCAGATTCAATCAAAAACTCCCTTAGACCATATTCTAAGGAGACCAAATATGAAATAGTGAGTAATGCAATTGGAGTTATAGCAAGTAATCTTTTTTTAGAAATAATTATTTTCAAACCAATTAATTCCGCAATCACAAATACTAACGCAAAAAAGTAACCACCCCTACCTTCATTCCAACTCCATGCAATAGAATCAGGAAATGCGATCATTGCAAATAATATTGGACTGGAAATTAGAAACATTCCAACAAAAAGATTCCAATTTTGCATACAAACCAAACTAAAAATGGCAAATAAAAATCTGAACGCAACTATGAATTAAAGAGGTTTTTAGATAAAGTAGGAATAGAAAATCAGTCTTCAGAATCTTCTATTTCGTCGAGATCTGAATCTCGTCTGCTTGGTCGTATTGGAACATAAATTATTGTCACAATTAAGAATAATCAGACTAGATGATACAATCTAGGGTTGCAAAAACTTGTCTAATTGGTAATTTTCAATCCATCAGAACTAAAAATTCACTCGACATTCTGTTTTCACGGATTTGATCGTTGTAAAATAAGTGACAATAAGGATTACAATAGCAATTATTCTAATTGGAATTTCATAATTTGTAAGAAATGCAGTAGCAGTAGCTCCAATTGAACCAAATGTAGAGATCACTGCAAATCCAATAGGACCACAACTACATGCTCCTGCAATTGAACCAACAATTGAACCTAAAATACTTCCTCCCATCTTTTGTTTTGAATTTTTTAGATGAGTAATTCTGAACAGATTCATAGGAATTACTAATGCAGACAATATAGAAAGAATTGCAATTAGGACAAATCCAAATTCACTTCCAGATGGAATATGAGTTACAAAAAAAGGTTCAAAGAAAATAAATTCGGAAACAAATAACAAAGTGAACATCAAAGATGAAAAAATTATCAACGACAATAAAATGAATTTAAAATCAGAAAAAATTAATTTTAAAATATTTATCATTTATACCATAGAATCCAAAACTTTTTTGAATACAGAAAATGGTTGAGCACCACCAATTGTTTTTTGGTCAAAATCAGGACCAACTATAAAAAATCCAGGAGTTCCATTAACACCGTTATCTCTTGCTTGTTGTGAATTATACTGTACACGTTTTGAATATTTATCAGAATCAAGACATTCATTAAATAATTCCATATCAAGATTCAAGCTAAAAGCAAATGCTTTCAATCTTTCAGTATTTGCCCAACCATTATCAATTTTAGATTCTTGTGAAGTATACAGAGTGCCATGATATTCCCAATACATATTTTGATCATCAGCACAATAAGTTGCCTGAGCTGCTTTTGGTGAATCCTTACCCAAGAATGCAAAATCAACAAAAACCAAATTTGCTTTTCCAGTTTCAATATAATCTCTCATGATCATAGGTTTAGTATTTACAAACCAATTATGACATTGATGACACTGATAATCACCAAATTCAACTATTGTAATAGGAGCATCAGGATTACCCAATATTGGGGAGCCTAAAGCTGTGGAAATACTACCATGAGTTCTACTCATATCAACATCATATTGCTCAAACGAGTTTGATTCATTTTCAGATGAAGTAGCTAATGCTGCAATTCCAGCAATTATAGAAATTATAATTATTCCTAAAATAGGACCTTTTTTCTTCATTAATTATTAGAATTTGAATGAGTTAAAAAAACCTATTTGAGATTTTGAGAAGATTTTCTTTTAACAAAATTTACAAATTTCTCGATTACAGTATCTATAGGACAAACATCACAAGGAATTGTTGATGAATGAGTTTCAAGGTGTTTAAGAAATTTTTCACGTGAATTTAATACCAAATCACATTTTTCACAGTAGACTTTTGTGGTATTAGAATTTGAGGATTTTTTCACAATGAATAACTAAAATAATTGCTTATAAAGATCATGTTGGAAATTAACAAAAAATTAGAGATAATGCATTCTCATATGAACAGTAAGTTCAACTTGGTATTGAGTTACAAATCCACAATGAGTACATGAGAAGAGTTGAGATTGTTGAGATTTAGATTCTCGTTGCAATACTTTCCCAGATACAGATTTGATATAGATTAAATCATTATTAGAAATTACTGCAAAATTTGAACTTTCTTCAATAAAATCAAAATATTCCTTTATAGCGGAAATAACTAATTCAACATCAATAATTTCATCATCTAAAGTGGACAATGTAAATTGATGATTTTTTAAAGTTGGAATTGCTTCAACTTTATCTGCAACATAAACAACTAATTCATTTTGAATTGAAGTTACATCAGCACAATCAACTGTGAGCATGAAATTCCAGAGATTAATGAATATTTTAGTTTAACAGTGGTTTGAAAATGATATTAATACATTGTAATTAGAAATTAGAGTATGGGAAATTCTGAAACATTTGGAGTTCAAAAAGGCCACGGAGAGGAAATTATTAACTGGTTAAATGAGCAGTCAAAAACACAAAAAGGCAAACTAGAAGCTAGATTATACGGATATACAGTAACAACAAAAAATTTTGGAGAATTTGAAATGTTTTCATGGATTGGAGATGTACAAATTGCAAGAAAACTCATCATAAAAGCTAGTAAAAAATTCAAAATTAAAATAATCGAAGGAGGGTATAAACCAAAAGAAAAAGTGTTTAAAATGAAAAAATTTGATTTTGCTAAAGTCAAAAAAGGAGATAAAACAGTAGGTCAATTAGAATTTGCAGTTTCACGATTTGGAAATGCAGAATGGGAAATTCAAAATGAAGAACGACATTAATAGAAATTTGAGGTGTGTAAAATGAAAATTGGCATAATAGGAGTAGGGATGTTGGGAGAAGCAGTTGCACTAAATCTATTGAATTTGGGTTTTCAGGTATCAGTATACAATAGAACTAAAGAAAAAGTATCAAAAGTTGAAAAAAATGGTGCAATAGTAATGAATTCACCAAAATTAGTTGCTGATAATTCTGAATTAATTATAATTATTGTAAAAGATGCAGTTGCAGTAAAACAAGTCTCATTTGGAAATGAAGGAATCGTAGAATCTAAAAATAAAAAATTAATCATTGCAGATATGAGTACAATTGAACCAACGGAATCAAAAGAAATTGCAGATATTTTCAAACAAAAACAAATTCAGAAATTAGAAATCCCAGTAATGGGAGGGCCAAATGTTGCAATCACAGGCAAATTAGTAATGATGGCATCAGGTCCAAAAAATAGTTATGAACAATGTAGATCAGTTTTTGAAAAAATTGCTAACAAAGTATTTTTTCTAGGAGAACAAGGTACAGCAAATTCAATCAAATTAGCCATGAATTTACAAATTACAATGTTAGCATTATCACTATCAGAAGGAATCACATTAGTAAAAAAATCAAAAGTTGACCCAAAAATCTTTTTAGAAGTTCTAAATTCAACATATTTCAAAACGGGTATGAGTGAAAACAAAGCATTCAAAATGATTGAAGGTAATTATGATGCGACTTTTACATTATCAAATTTGAAAAAAGATATCACAACAATGATCAATACATCTAGAAAATTAGGAGTTGATTTACCAATGATAGTGAAAGCTGAAGAGATATACAAAAATGCGATTAAAGAAGGATTTGGAGAGTATGATTATACAGGAATTATACAATATATTAAAAAAATCAATAATTCTTAAAATTAAGCAGATAAATTATTTTTTTTCAGATATTTCCTATAAGAGAAACCAAAAACTAACATTGTAATTCCAGTTAGTCCACTCCACATAATGAAAGATGTGAGATCAAATTCGGACATAAATTAGAAAAAATATTGAAACATCTAAATAGATTTGTGATTGAGATATTTTATGCCTGAATTTAGATGTGTGGACTGTGGAAAACGTCTATTTCATGAGAATGAAACCACATTAGAAGTACAAAAAACAATTCATTCAAAATTTTGTAGAAACATTAAAGGAGAAACACATAGTTACATGCACAGAGATCCAGCACATATGGGAACATTTGATATAGAAAGGGAAAACGATACAACAGGCGAACCGGTTTTAAAAAAATAGGTATTCAATATCCTCAAAATTATATCCTAGATAGTTATCATGAATTTTAATTGACTGAAGAATATGATTATGATTTAGTTGTTGTAGGAGGGGGACCTGCAGGTTCATCAGCAGCATTTGCTGCCGCAAAAAATGGAATTAAAGTAGCATTGATTGAAAAAGAGAATTCAATTGCTGAAACAGTTAGAACAAGTGGAGTCACATGGATTAAAAGCATTAAAGAATTTGAAATCCCCGATAATTGTTATCATCCAATCAAAAACTTTTCCTTTGCATCACCAAATAATGAAGTCACCATTAGTGATTCAATTCCTACAGCAGCAGTCTTAGATGTAAGAAAAACTTATCGATGGTTATCTGAAGAAGCAAAAAAATCAGGAGCAGATATTTTTGTAAAAACTAACATTAATGATGTGATTAAAGATGAAGAACAAAACATCATAGGAGTAAAAGGAACAAGATCTGAAGAAAAAATTACATTTAACTCCAAAGTCGTAATTGATGCTACAGGATTTACATCAACCATTTCAAAAGCAATGGGATATGTAACACAATGGGAAAGGTTTGGAGCAGGGGCAGAATATGAAGCTGAAGTTGAAACCATAGACCCAGACACATGGTGGTTAATGGTAGGACAAGAGTATACACCTGCAGGGTATGCATGGATTTTTCCACTTGGGAACAATATTGTTAGAATAGGAGTAGGGGTAGGAAAACCAGAATCAGATATAGATCCAACTCAAAGATTAAAAGAAATAATAGAAAAAAAATTAGGACCAATAAAAAAACTAGGAAAAATTACACCAATAGAATTTCATTATGGATTAATTCCAAATGATGGGTTGTCTAGAAAAACAGTTTATAATAATTTGATATTGGTGGGAGATACTGCAGGTCAAGCCAACCCATTAGTTTTAGAAGGAATCAGATATGCAATAAAATTTGGCAGAGTAGCAGGAGAAGTTGCAGCAAAAGCAATTGAAAATAAAAAAACTGATGAGAAGGCACTTTATCCATATGAGGAAAATTGGAGAAACGCCATTGAGTCAAAAATTAGTTCAGCAGGTAAAGTTCAAGACAGATGGATTAAATTATCAGATGATGAATGGGATAAAGAATTAGATATCATTAAAGAATTAAAGACAGAGGAATTTTTGGATTTTATCAAGGCAGATTTTGGATTATCAAACATGGTAAAATTGGCCATGAGTCATCCAAAATTAGCAGTCAGACAATTATTCAATTTGGTTAAATCAAAACAGTAGAAAAAATCATGCCGTAGCAACTAATGGTAAATAGATGCTAGGCATGATTTTAGGCACAGATATGGCATGGTCAGTTGGTTGGGACATACATAACGAATGAAATTGCTCAGTAGTCATTGTAGAGCAACATTTGCAGATCATTACTACATTTTTGAAGCAATGAGAGCATTTTTTTGCTTCAATCAAATTTCCTCCACAATTTCTACATGATTCATCAGGCAATTTCTTTTCAAAATTACTCATCAAAAATTAGTTATAAACAGGACGTAGAATTTATTCGAACAAATCATCAGTACGAAGAAAGTTATAATTGAATAAAAAAATTAAATTGATCATGGATAAGATTAGTAAAAAATTTGACGAATGGGCAATTAATGGAAAAGCAGAATCCATGGAAAAAGGACATGGAAAAAATGTTTTAAAATTTTTGAATAAAATTTCATTTGATCAACCATTTACTTTTTTAGATGTAGGATGTGGAAATGGATGGGTAATCAGACATGTCACAGAAATTCCCACATGTAAAAAAGCTGTAGGAATAGACAAAAGTAAAAAAATGATTACTCAAGCAAATAAAAAAATTAGAAACAACAAAGAAAATTTTATTCACACAGATGTAGAAGCATGGAAATATACTGGAAAATTTGATTTCGTTTTTGCAATGGAGTCAATCTATTATTCAGACTCAATGGAAAAAGCAATTGAAAAAATTTACAAATTATTAAAACCAGGAGGACAATTTTTTTGTGGAACAGATTTCTATACAGAAAATAAAGATACAACAAAGTGGGCAAATATGATGAAAATCCAAATGCACTTACATTCAAAAAAAGAATGGAAAGAATTTTTTAAAAATGCAGGGTTTTCAGTTCAAACAAAACAAATCAAAGATTTGAAAGGGAATGAAAAATGGAAAAGAGAAATGGGAACATTGTTCATTATAGGCACAAAATCCAATAAGTAATATTCAAATCATATTAAAAAAATACCCTGATGTGAGCTGGAGCACGAAACGCTGCTACGGCAGAGGAAACTCCTCCCTCCATACAGGAAATGTGATCTGGAGATAGATAATCAGAGATGGTTGGCAACGATGCAGAAAAAAATCCAATATGGCGCACAGTGATGGCGAAAGCCTGAGATTTCCATAAAAGGAATGAAAAAGACGACCCACATGGAGCAAAGCCAAACAGAACCATAGGTTCCTGTACCAGGTTCAGGTAGGCTGCAAAGCGAAATATCGTGAAAACAGAAGGAGGGTTACTCCCAGCACACATTTTACTAAATTTTTAAAAATGCAACTTAAAAATTTCTTTTAATCAATGATGTTAGTTACAAGAAATATTTTGAACAATGAATGCCTCGTTCATTGTAATATACTCATTGATTTTTAGTTCAATGTCATCAGGAGTTGTATCATTCATTCCAGAAAGTCCTGCCTGAAATGATATAGAGGTGTTAGTAGTCTGAATTCCTGAAACTTCCATATCGGCATAAACATTTACAATTTCATTAGCCCAATCTTCACCCACTTGAGGATCAATATTTTCAACTTGTAATACTACATTGATCATTTTTGTTCCGTTGTCAGTAGAAGTTGGTTCTGGAACAGTTTCTTGAGGAGTTGTCTCTTGAGGAGTAACTTCTGCAGATTCCTCATAAACACTTCTTGTTTGTGCATAATCAGTATCAGATTTCAATTGTGCTTCACCTCTATTGGTTTGATAACCACCAGAAGATGCACTGGTTTGATATCCAACAAGATTGTTTGGATCAATTCCTTGTTGAGTAGTTGCAGCGTTTTTCATTGATCTGCTACTAATAAAGAAAAATCCAATACCAGCTACTGCAGCCAATCCAGCCATTCCATAAATAATCATAACAGGGAAATCACCAGTTGATGTTGTCATATAATCCTCTGGAGGAGTTGGGGTAACACCAATAATTTCAACACCATCTAAAATATCTAAAGCACCAAATCCAATTGAAGATAAGTTTGCTGTATCAGTAGATTGAACACTTCTTACAATGTATAGTTCATCAGCCATTACTTCAGCTTCAAAGACACGTTCAACTTGTCTACCTTCTCTAATACTACTTTCGCCCATTGTCCAACTTGAAACAACAAAGCCTTGAATTGAATCATCTAATCCAAATGTATTGGCATCAGCATTGATTCCAGTAGGATCAAATAAGAAATGCCAGTTAGTTAATGGTTGTTCTACAATAAAATGAGCGTTGATTAATTCTCTACTTAAAACATTTTCAGCTTCAGTATCAACAAAAGTATTGTAAAGAATTGGTTCTTCAGTTTTGAGAACATCTAAAGGAATGTTGATTTCAACACCATCAATAACAATAGAAGATGTTGTTGTTAATCCTCTCCATCCTAAATCAACTAATTTTTTTTGAGAATCTTCTGTAATAATATAATCAGTTATGGTTACCTCTAAAATTACACGGTAATCAATTGAAGTTTGTAGATTTCTACCGGTTAATTGAAATTCATATAATACGTTCAAGTCAGAAACTCTTGCTTGACTTCCATCAGCTTGAATTCCTTTGTTAAGTTCCATCATTAATCTTTGAACACCAGGATTGGTTGCATCAGCGGTTCCAGCAGTTTTCCATTGTGTTCCACCTAGTGCATCAAACAAATCACCACCATTTGGATATTCAATAAAGACAGTTTTGAGATAACTCATCTTAAATGGAGATTCAGCATTATTTGGATTAAGTGTAGTATCTAATTGTGCAGCCCATGCGGGTCCACTTGTACTAATAACAATAAGTCCTGCCAATAAAATGGTCATAAATACTGCTTTAGTCACGACTAAAAATCACTACAAAGCCGTAATAAACTTATCCAAAAATTTTAGAATGAATGCTAACTTAGCGATCATAGGATCTTCTAAAAAGTAATATGTAGTGACACTATAGGAAAATAGTTTTAGAGGTATATGATATGATTACAGTTTTAGCAGGAGGAACAGGTTCCGTCAAATTAGTTAGAGGATTAGTTGCACAAGAAAAAAAAGTTAACGTAATTAGCAATGTAGGAGATAATTATTGGTTGTATGGATTGTATGTTTGTCCAGACATTGATACAATAATTTACGGATTAGCAGATCTTTTAGATCAAGAAAAAGGTTGGGGGATTAAAAAAGATACATTCAACTTTTTGCGCC
>Ga0209992_10004070_pt1 | contig 11772 bp, 15 predicted proteins | sample 2SBtaG_2_FD_182564 | JGI IMG/M metagenome (GOLD analysis project Ga0209992, IMG submission 182564) | Deep subsurface microbial communities from Kolumbo volcano to uncover new lineages of life (NeLLi) - 2SBTROV12_ACTIVE470 metaG (SPAdes)... | ecosystem: Environmental > Aquatic > Marine >... | reverse complement strand
ATGAACGCATCCACAAAGACCTATGTAACCTGCGCACAGGCTTCCTTGCTGGCCGTTGAGGGCGTGTACGAAGACCTTGAAGATGACCACGATGACTTCGACAGCTTCGATGAGCGCGAGGAGATGGCGCACCAAACGAGAGCTTGGCTCAGCACGAGTGGACCCGCAGCCTCACACCTAGAATGAAACGCCGATCCTTCCTAGCCCGCGCCCTTGGACTCCCCGCGCTCCCCGTTGCCGCGAAGGCGGTTCTTGTAGATCCAGAGCCCGAGGGTGGACTGCCCGACTACGGCGAGGACGGGATGTACGAGATATCTGATGAGGAGGTGTGCATCAACGTCCCTGGGTACGCCCAGAGGGAACGCTCCCAGTGGAAGGAGTTTGTCGAGTCAACAGGCCCAGCCTTCATGACATCCCTCGATGACATCCCTCGATGATCTCACGGTGGCTGCTTTCCACCCAGAAGAAACCTCTTGACATCCCCCTAGCCGCCACTAGGCAGGTGGGTCATGCTCGCCCGCCCCCTCGCGCTCCTAGCCCTCTGTGGCTGCACCCTGAACGATGGGCTTGCCCCAGACTACGTTGAGGTGTCCCCAGGCATAGGGAACTCCAGATTCAACACCTCGCCCCTGCGTGAGTTTGAGACTGAGGCTGTGTTTGTGACCTTTGGGTGGGATTTGCAGCGTCGGTCTGCGGCGATGACGGAGAATGAGCGTTGGGCTGCCACTCAGCGCCACCAAGAGACGATGCGTGAGATTGCGGTTGGGCACTTGGCTCAAGAAGCGCGGGTCAGTAGTTCCACGATTGAGGATGCTTTGGTTGCGCATGACGAGGGGCATGAGTCAGACCTTGGCGAATCGTTCGGACACGCCATCACATCCAAGCCGATCTCTCTAGAAGACGGATATGCACGGATTTTGTGGGCTGGGAGCCTACTTCTCATGGTCATTGGTGCGGTTTTGCTGCACAGAAGTGGGACCTTGAAGCAGTTTCTGGGCATGTTCAGGCCCAAGGGGTAGTTTTTCCCCCGTGGGGCGCTGAGTTGCTGAGTTGCTGAAGTTGCTGAAGGGGTGCGCGGCCAATGTAGCGCCGAAGTGTTCTTGAGGTGATGCCGAGGTACGCCCGAGGTACCCCCGAAGTACGCCCGAGGTCACGGATGGGGCAGATTTGCGCCGGGTGTGCCCTCCAAACCGGGAATTCCTTGCTTCTGCCCCCCCAAATAGCCCAATATGCCCTTGGTGGCGGCTCCCAGCGCCCCTCCGGCGTGGTTTCGCTCATTTCCCACGCTGTTGCAGGGCCTCCCTTCATTGCTGGACCGCCACCACCTCCATTTTTGGTTCTTGCATTGCCTGTAGGTTGCCACTAGCGTCCCCCGCATGGCGTACCGCGAGGTACCACACCACTAAAGGAGGTGATCCAATGGACAGTGACAAGCCGATGGTCTCGACAGGCTCGATGTTCAACACGAGTGAAGGTCTCTTTGCCACGGGGCTACTAGGAACCATTGCTGGAGTTCTCAAGGCGTCCGATGACTGGCGCGTGCAGCTTGGTTGCTTGATTGCAGCCACCGTCATCGCATCTGTCTACATCTCCAAGCGGACAGCCGCGAAGGTGGGCACCGATGAGTAGGCACGGGTGGCGTGAGATCAGGGCAAAGTGGCTTGTAGCCCCCCTGCTTCTCATCTGTTCCTGCCAAATGCTCGACCGTGAGGTTGCCGTCTTTGATCCCGTTACGGGCGAAGAGACAGGCACGACCACCGTTGGCGACATCGTTGCGGGGTCTGCTGAGACCGTTGCTGACACGGCAGGCACCGTGATCGGTGGCGTAACTGGAAACCCCATCTTTGGAGTAGCTGCATCAGCCGCAGTCCTTGGTCTCTTTGGCGCACGCAGGCGCAAGAAGCAGGCTGCTGTAGAGGCTGAGTAGCCATGTCCACCGAAGAGATTGGCGTAAGGTTAGACCAACAATCCGACGCGATAGGTGACATCAGCGTTCGCCTAACGCGGCTGGATGAGGCCCTTCGGGGGAACGGGACACACGGCCTGTTCACCGACTTTGCGCTAGTCAAGAAGCGGGTCACGGTTTTGGAGGAGTTCTGCCATGACGTTCGGAGTATGCGGCGCTGGCTGGTGGGTGGAATCCTCGCCGCCGTGGGAAGCGTTGTGTGGTCCGCCGCCATGTGGGTGATGAAGATGCAATGAGGGGTGGGCAGAAGATGACGGGAGATGTCGCGCACTCGGCAGAGGAACCTAGTCCGAAGCCTGCCCCCATTTCACCCCTAGCTACGTCAATTCAGATTTGCCCACCAACGGTGCGAATCCGATTGCAGTACGGGGACTCAAGAACAACGTGCGATTGGTGCGGGCAGCCCACGGCTCCTGCGTATGACGGGACGCCCGTTGACTTGCGCACAGCAGAGAAGAACAAGGATGGAGTCATGGTGGCACAGTGTCACTGGGAACTCTGCCCCAACATCGGAGACAGGAAACCCAAGTACAGGAGACGGGGATAATGGCTAGTTCACTCTACCGCAACTTCATTGAGACCATGCTTGCCCCAGGCAACGCAAGCAACGGACACAGTGGCGCGACCATTGACCTTCTCGATGTGACAACCAACGTGGTCTCTATCTCCCTTGTGGACTCTGGGACATACACCTTTTCCGAGGACCACGACTACTACGATGACATCACGGCGGCGGCTATCGTGTCGAACTCCGCGACCGCCATCAGTACCCCTGTGTTCGGTGACGGCACGACAGGGGCTAGGTGGGATGCGGCCAACTTCAACTCGGGTGGCGCTGGGTCCCTCACCAACATTGGTGATGGGGTGGATTCGGTAGATGCCATCATCATCTGGGTCAACACGGCGGGTGCGTCCAGCACAGACCCGGTTGTTGCCTACATCGACACGGGGACCGGATTTGGCGTTACCCCCAACGCATCCACCGTGGATATCGTGTGGCACGCTGACGGCATCATCAACTTCAACTACATCTAAGAGCCAATGGCCGGGTTTATGACAGCCGTGGTGTCGGCGTCGGCGTCTACAGCGGACCCGCCCCAGCAGACCATCAGTCTACCCACCGGGTTTGGCGTCCCCACGGGCGTCATCATAACGGCTTGCCTTGCCACCGCTGACGCAACAGCCGTAGACGATGCTGTTCTCTGCACGGGCGGATCAGATGGCACAAACCAGTGGGTGTACGGTGTAGCTGCTGAACACGGCGTAGGGACGACAAACACCATTGCTTATGGCAACAGCGGCTACGTCATTATGACGGTGGACGCTGGCACCCAGGCGATTGATGGGTATGCGGCTCTTGGCGGGTTTGAAACGGACAAGGTAAAGATCGTTTGGAACTCCTACCCCGCAACGGCCATCAAACTCGTCGTCTGGGCCTGCACGGGAACCACCAAGGTCATTGCAGGAACCGACACCAACACACAGATCAGCGGCAGCGCTCAAGCGACAACGCTAACGGGAATGGGCACCGCAACGGCAATCGTCATGGCGTCCGCGATTCAGGCTGGACTTTCCGGTTCGCCTAGCGGCGGAAACCCCGCGCAACACAGTGTTGGGTTCGTCGCGTATGACGGCAGCACGATCACGCAGGTTGGTCTTGGCCTCTACATGGAGGACGGCAACGCATCCGGCAAGAACACGCAGCACCTAAGCACGACAAAGGTGATGGAGCCGCCCGATGATGGAACCGCTGGTGGCGCGGCGGGGCTCAAGGTCACAGCCATCGGCAGCGCATCGTTCACCACCGAGAAACTGAACAACAACGAGAACTTGGTGTTTGGGTACTTGGCGCTAGAGACCACGGGGGAGGCGTATGCGGACACTTGGGACGTTGCGACTGGGACCCCCACCTACACCGATGAGTACAGCCTCCCTAGTGGACCGGACGACTTTCAGCCCCATAGCGGACTGTTGCTGCTAACGGGGCTCAACACGACCGAGGTGGATGCTGACCAAACAGGTGTGAGGGCGGGCACGTTCGGTCTCGCGTTCTTTGACGCAGACGCGAGTTCCGGGCAAATGGTGTCCATCCAAAACCAGCGCAACGCAGCCACGACCAACACCCAATCCTACTACTCATCCAAGATACTTGACATACAGAACCACACGGGCGCATCCACACTTATTGAGGGCGACCTATCATCGGTCAATGACGACGGTTTCGTCGGGTCTATCACGGACTCCCCCGCGAATGCTAAGTCATACCCCGTCCTCCTATTCGGCAACCTCACGCTTGGGCCAACGGACTTAGACGGCGCGGACGTTATCCCAAGCCCCACGGTCAACGCGGTCATTGCACCGGACGACCTGGATGGTGCGGACAAGGTGCCGCGCCCAACGCTGGATGTGAACATCACGGTGAGTCCAACGGACCTAGATGGCGGCGTCGGCCTGCCCGGTCCAACCGTGTCACTCAACGTCAGACAGCCAGGATTCAGCCCAGCATCGGAGGTTTCGGCAGGAAAGAGTGAGGCAGCGGGCATTGCGGGCGGGCGCGTAAAGAAGGCGGAGGTGGCGCAGGGAAGGTCCGATTCGTCAATGGCTGGAAGCACACGGATAGCAAAAACGCAGGTTAGTTCTGGACATAGCGCGGCTTCACACTAGGTAGGGCACGACATGGCTACAGCGATTCAGGAAGGGCGCGGGGAGATCTACGAGGGCGAGGATGCGTACATCATGCACCGAGTCATCCTTCCTAACGGGGACGCGGCTGTGCGATCCGACTTCACGGACGACACATCCACCGTAAACGTCTACGACATCACCAACCCCGCCAACGCAACCAAGGTCATCCTGTCGGATACGGTCGTGAACACCACAGAGCAATGGTGGGAGACCGCGTTGCAGACCGATGGGTTCTGGACCGAAGATGGGACGGGGTACAACTTCAAGTACCACTACCGCTACGGGACAGGGACCACGGCAGGGCAAAAGGAAGCGGAGTTGAAGGGCGGGCACACATACAGGTTCGAGTTCGCAGGCACGACAGATTCGGGCGCTGTGGACTACGGCATTCTCAGGTGGGTAACGGTCATCGAAGTTCGGACTCTATCCTCAGTCTAGGGCGTGCCCCCTTAGACCGGCGCGTTCACATGGCGTGCCGGGAGACCCCCTTGATGGTCCATACCCGTTACCCACCACCTACAACGCATGGACGACTTTGAAGGATACGGCGAGGGCGAGGGCGACTTCGAGGAGGTAGAAGATCCTGATATTGAACACCCGTACACCGCCTATGGCGCGGGACGGTCGCTGTTCTACTGCCGTGCAGATGAAATCCTGCTTGAGGGTCCGGCTGGAACCGGGAAGACCAGAAGCCTACTCGAATACGTCAACTGGATCTGTGAGACCTTCCCACGCATCCGTGTCCTCTTCGCACGGCAAACACGCGAGTCCCTGTCAGACTCCGTACTTGAAACGTGGGAGGAAGAGGTGTTGTACCCCGGTCACGCAGCCATTCAAGGGGACGCCAAGCGAAACAACCGGCAGTTCTACCTCTACCCCAACGGGTCGCGCATTGTCCTTGCTGGGCTAGAGAAGTCGCAGGTTGGCAAGACCTATAGTGCGCAGTATGACGTTGTGTGCGTCTTTGAGGCGTGGCAGGTAACGCAAGATGCGTGGTCCAAACTTGGGCGTGCGTGCCGTAACGGAAAGCTCCCGTGGCAACAGCGCATTGCGGACACCAACCCATCGTCTGAGTTCCACTGGCTGAATCAGTCTTTCCCCCAAGGGTATCGCGTTCTACCGGACGATCACCCTGCACGGTTCATGCCGAACCTGGATGATCCCAATTACAAACCGCAACGGGTACGGCTCCTGTCTCGGCACATGGACAACCCTGTGTTCTATGACCATGAGAAGGAGGACTGGACACGAAGGGGCAGGCAGTACGTTCAGGGCACGCTCAAGAACCTCAAGGGCGCGCCAAGAGCCAACCTCTATGAAGGGCTTTGGGCGAGCGAAGAGGGCATGGTGCTGGAGGAGTACGATCCCGCCATCCACGTTGTAGATGAGACGGAGATCCCCAGCGTGAAGTGGTACTTCGGCTCCTTCGACAAGGGAATCAGGCACCCCGGATGCCTACAGGTGTGGGCTGTGACGCACGATGACCAGATGTTCCGGGTGGAGGAATACTACCGCACGGGGCAACTGCTGGACTGGTGGGCGGAGCGGGTGGCGGACTGCAATCAGCGGTACGGGCTACAGGCCCTTGTCTGTGACCCATCGGAGCCTGAGTACATCTCCGTGTTCAACGACAGGCTGGGCAACAAGCGCGGCAGGGGTGGCGAGCGCATCGCCCGCAAGGCCAATAACGCTATAGGCACAGGCATCGACCAAATGCGCTGGGCTCTGTCCGAGGAGGACAATGGACCACGGATGTTCTTCGTTAGGGACGCCCTACAGGGCAGGGACCCCGCCCGCACAGAGGCTAGGAAGCCATGCTGCACGGAGGAAGAGATCCCCTCATGGGTCTGGATCAAGGCAGACGATGGGCGTCCAGTGAAGGAGAAGCCCGATCCTGCGTGCGCCGATCACGGTATCGACTGCACACGCTACGCCGCAATGTTCCTTTGGAAGCGCGATATGTCCACGCCGGACTCCCGCGCATCCTTCTCAGAGGGCACATGGGGGGACATTCTGGGCCACGATGATGTGGAATTTGACCAGCTTGAGATCACTGAATGGCCGTCTGACAGGCGTGCAGGGGGCATGAGATAGCGGCATCCCCCACATTTTGTGGGTAAATCCTTCTTGACTTCTACCTGTGGTGTCGCTTGGTTCCCACGGATAGGACGGCGGCTTGATCGCAGGGCACAGCGGTTGGGTGGCATAGCACAGGAGTCTGGATGGCGGTTTACAGAACGGTCAAGAAGGCAGCCGCACGCAGGAAAGCCGGTGCTGGCGGATCTGGCGGGTCGAAGAACCCCAAGTCTCCCCGCGCACGCCTAGCCGCCCTCCGTGCCTCTGGGGGCAATGCCGCAGGCGCTATCCGCAAGATGCGCAAGAAGGCTGCCCATCACAAGGCTGCCGCACGCAAGCATCACGCGGGAGGCGTGAAGCGCAAGGTGTCGAAGGTTCGCCGTAAGAGGTCGCGCTAATGGCTAGGAGTTTACTGGGGGCAATCCGCAGGCGCTCTGCATCTGCGAGTTCACGAAAACCGGGGAGCCGGGATCTGAACAAGCAGGCTGCCGCGCTGAATGCCCCTAGAAGGGCTGCCGCACGCAAGAAGGCCGCGTCTGCGTTGGTGTCCCCCGCAGGGCGCTTCAAGGCGGCTATGAACCCAAAGCGCAAGCCCAAGACTCAAGGCCCCATCGGCACAGGCTCAAGCGGCAAGGCTAACGCAGCAGCACGCTCGCGCCGCACGGCAGCCGCGAAGAAAAAGGCAGCCGCCGCCCGCAAGGTCAGTCAGGCAAAGCTACGCAAGCGACTGCACGGTACCGCAAAGACCAGGAAGGTCGGCACCTCAGCACGCACCTACGCGAGACGCAACAGGTAACACATGGTCCTTCCGCACAAGCCTGGAGAGCTACTGGAGCTTATCGAAGCTGCGGAAGGGGTGCGCGACGACCACATCGCCAACCTCGATGACATGATCGAGCGGTTGCACGGACCCTTCTGGACCGAGGAGGGGGGCGACACCGGGGATTACGCGCCCGAGAATATGTACTTCCAGTACCTCTCGCTCATGGTTCCCCGCCTGGTGTTCGACAATCCCGCGAGCAGGGTGAAGTCGCGCAGGGAGGGGCCGCAGCAGGACGTTGCTGAGGCTATCCAATCAGGGCTGAATCGCTGGGTGCGGGACGTAACGCTACGCAAGCACCTAGAGCAAATCGCGGTTGATAACCTCTTGGCCTTTGGGGTCTTGCTGGTTACGGAGGAAGACCGCCCCGGCGCGAGCTACCCCGGGAAGGCACGCACCCCCCGTTGGCCTATGGTCAAGCGTGTCAGTCCGCGCCGGTACTTCCAAGACCATGAGGCGATGACCGTTGAAGAGGTCCGCTTCCGTGGACACGAATGGACCATCGACAAAGAAGACCTGCTGCGACGGGCTCTCAAGAACAAGCAGGAGGGCTGGAACCTTGAGTTGATCCGAGAGATGTCGGAGGACTCAACGCAGGACAGCCGTGATGCGATTGAGGGCAATCACTCGCACCCGCCGCGCCATCAGGTACGCGCCTACGAAATCTACGTTCCCGAGGTTCAGTTGGACGACGCGCCGGGGAAGGCCGCTGGATTCAATGGGACGCTGTACACCCTTGGAGTGGATCAGCCCGTAGAGGGCGACGGGTCCCGAGGCGAAAAAGGCAAACTAGGATATTTACGCGCCCCACGGCCCTACTACGGTCCCCCCAAGGGTCCCTACCACATCTTCGGGAGCTACACGGTTCCTGATAGCGCCTACCCGCTCGCCGCACTTGCCGCAACAGATGGGCAGATCCAAGACCTGAACAATCACGTTGGGGCTGCATCCTCGTCCATGCAGGCGCACAAGCGGATCATTGCCGTCAACAGTGATGCGGACGCCAAGCGCGTCAAGGACACGGCTCACGACCATGTTGTGAAGCTGGACTTTGACCACAACGGCAAGGTCATGGCTGAGGAACTTGAGTTCGGCGGGCACACCCAGCACATGAACGACTGGATCATGCAGTCCCGCGACCGCATGGACCGCGCCCTTGGCATTGATGACGCACTCCGGGGGAACGTCACGGGTGAGGGCACAGCCACCGAACACACGATTGCGAACGAGGCGTCAAGCACGCGCATCGCATTCATCAAGCAGAAGTTCACGGACGCTACCGCAGGCGTCCTCGAACACGCTGCCTTCTATATGTACCACTCATCCAAGATTGTCTTCCCCATTGGCGCGGAAGACTTCGAGGGCGCGGAACCGGGCGATGAGCTTTGGTTTGAGGGCGGCAACCCCGACCCCGGATCTGGCTACTCGTTCTGGGATCTGGAGCTAGAGATTGAGCCCTATTCGATGGAGCGCACCAACGAGGGGCTGAACCAAAAGCGGGCGCTTGAGTCACATGAGTTGCTTCTGAACACGATGCCCCTCATGGCTCAATTCCCCGATTACCCGTGGCGTAAGCACTTCGAGAAGATTGGGGCGAGCATCAACATCCCCAACCTGCACGAATTGGTCACGCCCGAATTCCTTGGTCGGCTAGGCGCTGACCTTCAAATGCAACAGCAACTTGCCATGCAAACGGGGTCCAGCCCCAAGACGGCCATGCACTTAGGCCCTCCCGGCGCGAGCGGTATGCCTGCCCTACAGAACCGTGGCGCAGCCACGCAGGTACAAGGGCAGCAAATGGCCGCGCAACTGGGGGGCCAAATGGGCGGGCAGATGGCGGGCGCTAGAGGACCCGGAATCTAAGCATGAAGCGATACCTCAAATTCATTGACGGCAAGGTGCAGGAAGTCACGGCGGATGAGGTGTATGACGCCAAGCCGATTGGAGTGGAGGCGTGCGTCAAGGAGAACGTCCACTTCGAGAGTCAGCAGTTACCCAAGTGGAGCCCCCACCACAAAGGGGAGTTCTCCCCTAGCGGCAAACCCCGTTTCACATCCCGGCGTGAAGCGAACGAGTATGCCAAGCGGGCATCGGGCAGCGAAAACACCATCGTCGAGTACGGCGAGCTTTAGGAACACACATGGACACCACAGACACAGCAAATGATCCCATTCAGGCTACGGCGGACGAGGCAACCGGAAACGTGGACATCAATGAAGCGATGGGCGCGGTTGAAAGACCGAATCCTGCGACGGTTGAGGACCAACATCATGAAGCGGAAGACGCATGGCTTGAAGCCAACGATTCAAGTGAAGACGAGATGGGCGTCATTGCGGATGAGGCAGAAACCGTTGAAGCGGATGCCGACACAGCAACCGCTGAGACCACTGAGCCCGCCGAAACGGGCGAACGCTCACCTGAACTGGCGGACGCACTCGCGGTCCTCAGACGAGACGGGTGGGACCCAGAAGACTTAGACACCCTGGACCCGACGCGCATCTTGGCTATGGCTGAGAAGCGCTTGCAGGTGCAGGGCGATACGGACCGTGCTTACCAGAAACTCAAGGAACTCGAAGCTGGGGAAACCACAGGCGAGAAGTCAGCGGAATCGGAGGCTGTTGCCGACACAGCAGAAGCCACTTCCGACTCACCCGCGCAGGACATCTCCGAGATGGTCGCACCCCTAGCAGAAGCCCTTGCTCTGGATGAGGACGGTACGCGAACCCTTGTGGACTTCCAAAAGTCCCTGATGGCTCCGCTGACCCAAGGCTTTGAAGCGCAACAAACGCTTCTACAGCAGACGGTCGATGCGGTCATTGGGATGCAGGCAGAAACCGCAAGGTCGCAACTGGTGGATCGTTTCCCTCAGTTGCAGGACACCTCTTCGGAGGAGTTCAAATCTGTGCAGGTTCGGACGGATCAGTTTCTCCGTAGCGGTGAGTACGACAGTGTTCACGCAGCTATGGAGTCTGCCGCTTCGGTCGAGTTTGCAGCACAGGCGCGTTCCGAAGTGGCCCGCGCCAAAGAGACAGTAAACCGTTTTCAAAGCAACGGCCAACCATCCACACATACCACGGCACCGGAACAGCCCGGAGCTATGAGCGTTGAAGACAAGGAGAACGCGACTCTCGAAATGCTTGAGTCGAACGATCCCAACGCCAAGGCTAGAGCCCGTGCTTTGTGGGGGTAGATGACCGTAAGCGAGGTGACTACAGATGGCTTCTGCACTCAGCACCTTCAACGACTTTGTTGAAACTACAGGACCCGCGTATCTAACGAGCGCGGAGTCAGTGGTCAACGAGGCGGGGAAGAACAACTACCTTCTACGAAGGTTCATCAGAGGAAAGTCTACCGAAGAACTGATCCAGGGTGGCTCGACCATCAAAGACACGATCATGTTCGACGAAGACTCGACGTTCCAGTATTACCAACCGAACGAGACGTTCACATGGCAGAACCCTCAAGTTCTGACAAGCTGGGAAATCAACTGGCGGTTCAGTGTCGATCATATGTCCTACACGGACCAAGAGATTGAACTGAACATTTCCAGTGGCATGACCAAGGCGGCGCGCCACCATATGTACAAGAAGCTCAAGCGCAGCAAAGAGCAGCGCATGTGGACTTCTGTGTTCAACGGCATGGAGGACGCGCTGTTTGCTGTTCCCGAGGTGGCCGACCAGGAAACGAATACGGGCCTCAAGCCCTATTCCATCCCGGCGTTCATCAACGAGAACACCAACGGTCTGTTCTACAGTGGTGCCGCCCCGACCGGAAAGACCGCATGGACCACGGTGGAGGGCCTGAACCCCACCACCTACTCCAAGTGGGTTCCGCAGCAAGGGACGTATGGCTCCGTTGACCCCACCGATACGGGCGCGACGGCAGCCACCACCAACCTGTTCATGGCTATGGACAAGATGTTCTTGGATGTCCAGTTCGTTCCCCCGCCCACGGCGCAGGAATACTTCGAGAACCCGACCTTGAACGCGATGTTCGTCGCGTGCAGCAAGGCGGGTCAACGGGTGTACCAGAACATGCTTCGGGTCGCGCAGGATACGTTTGTGTCCACCAGCCGACAGGACCCGTCCTACATGAGCCCGAAGATTTCGGGCATGGACCTTGTGTACACCCCGGCGCTTGATACCGCCGCTCTGTACCAAGCCACCACAAGCACCAATCCCTACGTTGCCGAGATTGACGGCGGGGGCGGTGGAGCAACCGTCGC
>Ga0209992_10004069_pt1 | contig 11772 bp, 11 predicted proteins | sample 2SBtaG_2_FD_182564 | JGI IMG/M metagenome (GOLD analysis project Ga0209992, IMG submission 182564) | Deep subsurface microbial communities from Kolumbo volcano to uncover new lineages of life (NeLLi) - 2SBTROV12_ACTIVE470 metaG (SPAdes)... | ecosystem: Environmental > Aquatic > Marine >... | reverse complement strand
ACATAAAAATTATGAATTAGACAATGAAATTTGGTCTAAAATTAAAAGTGGTGAGTATAAGGGATTATCATTTGGAGGAGCAACTAAATCAAATAGAACCCCAAAAGTAATGAAAGATGGTTCAGTAGCATATGAATTAAAGAATTTAGAGCATTATGAGGTAGCAGTTTGTAAAGATCCAGCAGTTCCATTAGCAGTTATTACTGATTATAATCCAATTGCCAAGGCAATGACTGATAATTATAAAGAAAGAGAAGATGGTAAAATGCTTATTCAATGTGACGGATTTGGGTGTTATATTGACAAATATAGTCTTGGTGGTGAACAGATGCACGCACATGGACAAAGAGGATTAGGTCATGATCACGCATATAATCAAAATTCAGGCATAGGCACAGGTGTTCAAACAACTGAAGTAAAAGACACAAATGAAGAGGAAAACAGTGAAAAAGACTCTGAAGGCAAACAAGATGCCGAAAATGACGGTACTAGTCATAGTATGTATAATCAAAACGTTAATGAAGATGCAAGTTCTAATAGACAAAAATCAAACGAAGAAGAAAGGTTTTTCTTCACTAAATCAGGGTATCAAACCGAAGACGGAAATAACCAATTAGGTGGTCAAGGTAAGGCAGATGACGATGCATATAAAAGTAGCGAAATATATATAAACTCGAAAAATCAAGGATCTAATAACAACATGGCTGAAGAAGAATCCAAAAAAGAAACTTTTGAAGAAGCTGAAGATGAAAAAGAAGAATCCAAAGAAGAGGTTGAAAAATCCTTCGAGGAAACTGTAAACAAAAACATGGACACATTAACCGATGTAATCCAATCTCTAGCAGAAACTCAAAAATCAGTTGACAGTACCCTACAAGGTATTGATAACAGATTAAAAGCACTCGAAACGCCAACCGACTTGCCTTTAAAACCAAAAACTTCTGACTCAGAAGACGTAGGTGCTAAAGTCACAGTCCCAGATGATTACCAATCAAATTCAAGACAAACTAGTCTTAATTCTGATCAAGAAGCATCTGACGGTGAAAAACACCCAGAAGGCGATGAAGGTGAATTGAAAATGCAAGAGAAAGCAGAACATTCCTTTTCAACTGAAACTCCAAGACCATCAGCAGCACAAGATGTGAATAAAAACTTCTCTGAAGATTACTCACCAATCTTGAAAGATGCAAGAGCTGAAGGTTATGAGGGCTTAGCAAACGTAGCTCGAAACATTCTGAAAGGTACATACTATACTCCATCAGCAGATGAGGTAGGTCAATATTAAAATGGTACAAATACGAACAATAGATGAGCTAGAAGCACAATACTACGGATATAACCGTAACCTTCTTAGAAAAGCAGATGCTCCAGTAACAACAAGTACAGCAGGTACATTCAATGCTATATTTGGTGCTTACGCATGGGCGCAATTAAACCTCGAAGCTAACGCTTTCGGTATATTGCCAAAATACCCATGGGATAAATCTGGATGGAGGGTTATTACAGCAAAACCTACACTGAACACTAACCAAGGCAATACTGCTTTAGGTGGTACAAGTGAGGGTGGAAATATCGCCGAAACTGTAAAGCCAACTTTACAAGAGATCGATGTTAGACCAAAGACAGCTCAATTGCCATTTAGTGCAACTGAGGTTATGGAATGGTTAGCAACACACTCTAAAGACGATATTTGGGGAGGACTTGGTTCTCTACGTTTATACATGGCTGTACAACACAAAGAATTCCTAAACCGTATGCTACTAGCAGATGTTGAAGGTACAGTAAGTGGATCAGGCACATGGGCAGGTACAAAAGACTTTGAAACTCTCGACAGAATCATTTCAAGTGATGCTGAAGAAGATGCTCTAGGTGGAAGTACAACAGGTTCATATGATCCATGGGCAGCTAACGCTACCATTGACAGAGATAGTGGTACTGACTTTGATAGTACAGTAGAATCAGCTTCAGGTACAATAGGTACTAATGGTGTCTTAACTGATGACACTCTAAGAACTTTCTTACGAAAGATTAGAGTTGCAGCAGGTAAAGATCCTAACGTATTCCTCGGTTCGCATGAGGTTTACTCCGAAATACAAGGTTTATATATGCCTTCTGTCCGTATTCCAAATCCATACGGTGAAAGCTTAGTACAAATCGATGTAAACGGAATCCAAACATTCAAGGGAACAGGTGTCGGAATTCACGTAGATTCAATTTACGGAATACCATTCATTCCATCCAAAGATGCACCAAGTGACTCTGGCGACTCAGCAGAGATCGGTAGATTATTCGCACTTGATACATCAGATGCAGAAGGATATGGTTATCCAAGAATCGGAATCCAAATCGCAATTCCAACAGAATACTATGAAGCAACTAGAAGATCTGCTGGATATCCATTCATCAACAACGCATTTGTTGAGAAAGGTGTATTCAGAACAATGGGCGAAACAGTTTGTCGTCACTTCAAATCTCAAGGTAAAATTAGAGATATTAAACTCTAGTCTAATTACCATCCTTTTATTTTTTTTAAAACTTTATATATAGGTCGTTCATACACTAATATATGGCAGTTACAGTAAGTACATCCGACTGGACAAAAGCTAACGTGAGAAAAACACTCTCATGGCAAGCAGCATTAACTTCAAAACTGCGAATCTATAAGGTCAAAGTCACCGCAGGTGGTTCTGATGCTTATGCAACTAACGGAGTGTCAGCCGACCTCAAAGAGGGAAGAATCTCTACACTCGTAGCAGTGATACCTGAATTTACAGATTCACTATACAAAGTAGAATATGACAAGGCTAACGAAAAGATTAAACTCTATTCCGTAGGTGGTTCAGCAGGCGCTGTATTTGCAGAGGTAGCAAACTCTACTTCAATCGCAGATAAAGTGTTTGAATTTCTAGTCATAGGCTACTAGAGTCCAAAATAGCCGACTTTTTTTTCTTCATAATCCTTATATATTCCTAATTATAGAATATAGTCATGGTAGAACTAAACCATAATGTAGTATCATTTAATGCAGATACAGCTATAAAAGCCAGTCATGGCGTTGTCGTTGCCGTCTTTTGTAGCAAAAAAGGTTCTAGTGGAGCAAAATGTATCTTAAAAAATGGTGACTCTAGTGGAGTAACAGAATTCACTATATTTGGTGAAATTGAAGGAAATTATCAAGATATTAACAGAAGATTTGAAGATGGGATATATGCAGATGTCACAGGTTCAGCAGAATGGACTGTTGTTTTTAAGTAAATTTAAATACATACTAAGTTTATATATTACATGGCTACAACTTACTGTTCAGTCGAAGATGTATCTGATTTTCTCAGAGTCCCCATTACTGCTAATACTACTCCTAATAAGACACAAGTTGAAAAAATAATCAATAGAAAGGAATCTGAATTTGAACGAAGAACAGGTCATGCTTGGCGTGTTAAAACTATCACAAGAGAAGTTCACTCATTACCTTTACTTTATACATTTGGTTGGGGTACACCAATTTTCCTAAGACATAGAAGAATATTAGATTTAGATAATGATCAAGGTGATAAGGTTGAGATATGGCAAGGTGCTAGTGCAACATGGGAAAATATAGTTACAAATGGTCAATGGTTTGATGTTGAATATGAAAGAGGTTCATTACATTTAAGAGGGTTCTTATTTAGTATTTTAAGACGAAACAGAGTAAGAGTAACATATCGTTATGGTGGTGAAGAATACTCTGGAGATACAACTATCCCTGATGATATAAAAGATTGCATAATAAAAATGACAGCGATAGACATAATGAATACAAGTTTCAGAATGGATGAACTACCAAGTGGTGGTACAACATCACCTTCTGAGTCAAAAAAATATTGGCAAGAAGATATTGAGAATTGTATTGCAAACAGAAGAGAAGTCGTTGTTGTTGGAATATAATGGTATTTGATAGAATCCGTAAAGGTATTGCTGGTTTCACTGGTTTAGTAGTGAAAGAATTTGTAGATATAGCTCGTACAACTGCAGCAAGAATAGAAATTCATGTTGACGGAAAAAGAATACAAGAAGAAGAAGAAGATAATATGGAACTGTATGAAAATGCACAAACGGTTGAACCTATTTGGTATTTACCTGATAATGTAAGTGATGTACAATTTTCCGATGATGCTTCACCAAAAGAGATAGGTATGTTAATTGCTTCTGCACAAAGTACACAGCCAGAAGATGAAATTGATGATAGATGGATGGAATACATAAGTGAATATCCAGCACTCCCAGCACCAAAAGTAATCCCAGCACTTCCAGAAAATTTACAAAGAGGATATTACCCACAAACAATTAAACCAAATATTGATGCAATAAAACAGTGGGTTATAAACGTAAAATTGGCTGGAGCTAGTAATGAAGATATTATTGAAGAATATTACAGAGATAGAGAAACACCAAATAGAATCAAAGATCCTAATTGGACACGAAGATCAGATTCAATTACAATGAATGATAATAATATATACAGAATAAAAGAAAGTGTAGTTGATTCAATAGCGTATAAAGTTGCACGAAAAATATGGTATGTTGGAAGAAGACCAGCAAGTATGACTGATGGTCAATGGGATGAACATACTAAATATAGAAGACCTGAAGAAGGATCATTTGGTAAAAATGATACTTGGGAAGTATTCAAGTATGATGTCAACTATAAATATGAGAGTGGGGTAGATGAAGATATATGAGTATTATAACATATGATGCAGTTGATGAAATAATTGAGTTAATTAAAACCAAATGGTCGGACATAAGACCACCTAGAGTATCTGCTATATGGGATAAAAGAACTGTTGGTTTTATTGATGATAGAAGAGATGAATTATTATTATATCCAAAAAATGAAAATATCACATATTTCGGATTAGGTGGTTCTGCATTTTGGCATGAACAAATCATGGAATTGGAAGTGAGAACTTATCAAGATATTAAAAGACATAATGAAGTAGTTAAGAGGGTTGTTAAATTAGTGAAAGAAAATATAACAGGCACAGCATATACTGATTTGAGAGTAGTCGGTTCTTACAGTAAAAACTACAAATATCGTAATATGTATAGTTATGTACTTACCTTATCTTATAGAAAAGCTGATCCCTAATAATCTTTAAATACGAATAATACACCTCTTATAATATGGTAGTTTATACAGGCGCAGGCGCTTCGGTGTTTTATGGGTATGAATCAGCATTTGGTGCTGGAGCCACATACAACAAAGTGTTTGGTCTAAATACTAGAGTAAACTCTTTAAGTGTTACAACAAATCGAATTGATTTAGGTTTATTAGGACAAGTAGAACCAACAGCTTTTGCATACGGACAACAACAGGCAAGAATGGGGGTTAATTTTACATTTGATAGTCAAACTTCACATGATATATTCAAAGGAATTTATGGCACAGCTTCAAGTTCAAAATATCCAGCAGATTTAGGTGAAACCAAAGCTTCAGTTGATTTAGTTGATAAATCTATCGCAGCAAAAATTTCAATAGAAACACCATCAACAACAGGTGCTGGTTCAGATTATGGAACTGGTACACATACTAAAATGGAAAGATTGTTGAAAGGTGGAGTTATTCAAACATTAGGTATAACTGCCAATGTAGGTGAAACAGTTAACGGAACTTGTGATCTTGTGTTTGGTAAAGAAGAATCCGTAACAAACCCATCAAGTGGAAGTATTACAGAACAAGATACAGTTGCAGTAGCTGGAAGTCCTTACACATTTGCACATGGCGTTTTCAAAGTTTCAGATGGTAGTGCGTTACAAACAATTGGTGAAGTACAATCCATAGATGTTAATTTCAATCAAAACTCAGAATTACTATATAAAATAGGTTCTCATTATGCTACTGATGCATTTAAGAAAGTATTAGACGTATCAGGTAGATTTAAGACTTCATGGAAAGAAGGAAATCACTTACAACACGTTTTGAACCAAGCAATTGGTACAGGTTATGATAGTAAAGGTGGTATTAACCAAACAAGTGGTGTATCTGCCGAATTAAAATTTACTTCAACAGAAGATAATGGTAAATCATTACTGATTGAATTTAAAGGATTATCGTTTGGTGATCACACTGTTACTGGATTAGAACCAGTAGAACCTGTCTTTGAAGAGCTATCATGGAAAGCTCAGGCAGCAAGAGTAACATACACAGTTGCATAACCCTTATTAAATAGAATTACATATTTTTTTACATGGCTATAAAGACCATTAAAATCGAATATGATGGTAAGGAAGAATTTGTTGAGTTTAAAGACTCTTTAACATTTGGTGAAGTTGAATCACTACTTGGTGGTTCAGTTGATTTATCAGATGTGACAAAACCAAAAATTAATTTACCGTTTTATAGAATGAAACTTCTAACATTGTGTTTAGTAAAAGCACCATTCAAAATTGGTGATGAAACAGCCATAAAAATGCTTAATTCAAAAATAGCAAACAAAATACTAGATGAGGTGCTAGAATACCACCCTTTAGCCGAATATATAGAGGGCTGGATGGAAACTTTCCAGAAGTTGAAAGATCAGAAAGAACCAAGTACCTAGCATATTACCTATGTGCCAAAGAGTTTGGTTGGGATAAAAAACAAGTAGATTCACAACCTATTGAATATCTTAAGAAGTTAATAGGCACACATATAGAACAAACTAAGAAGCAAAATGAAGAGATGAGAGAAGCTAGTAAAAGGAAAAACTTTTAATAGTCATTTATAAGTATTATATGTATGAAGCAGGGTACTATTGAAAAAATATTATTGAATATTGAGAAACACGTTAACGAAATGATGAAAGCGTTTGGCAAACTCAATGAATCAGAAATGAAAACAATACAAAGTATGAATAAATTAAGTGAAAAAATAGTTGAAACTACTAATCAATTAGAGATGACAAAGAAAGAATGGAACTCAAGAAAATGGATAGTAGCAGAAGAATCTAAAACTAAAATAGAATCATTAAACATTTCAAAAGAAATTAACAGAGAAAGAATATTTGGAAAAAGACTTTTAGAACAAGAACACAGAGATAATGTACAGAGTAATATTAAACTCAGAGAAAGTTTTAAGCAAATGGATGTAACTATGGGTAGGGTTACAAAGATGTTTGGTGGAGTAACTCCTTTACAAGTAGCTGGTATGGGTGTTGGAGCTACTATGGGAATGACAAGAGCTCGTATGCAACATTCATCTTTAACAGAAGCTATTGATGCTATACACCACGAACAATTAAAACAATTATTCACTCCTAGATCATTTACACCTGAAGGCAAACAAGATGCAGAATTATTATCATCAAAATTAAGATCCATTGAAAGAGATTTAACTAATGTTAAAGAAACAAAAGCATTTAAAATTATGGAAGATAATCCAATACTTCAGGCAATGTCAAAACAATTAGAAAAAGTTGGAAATTTCATGGCAAAACATTCAACAGGCGTTATAATTAGTGTGGTTAGTTTAGGTTTATTGATAGGACTGTTTAAGGCAGCACTTTCAGTTTCACCAATGTTACAAAAAATGTTAGAGTTAATGACTATGACTTTTGGACTCATATTAAGACCATTTGGTGATTTCTTTGGTTTTATATTAAGACCAATTGCAATGGCTTTCCTTTCAACTGTTATGCCATTCTTTAAAGATATGTACCCAAGAATGATGACGTTAGGAGATCAAATAGGTAATTCATTATTACCTTTGGTTACATCAATATTAGTGGTGTTAGAATCAATATTTGGTGTTTTAGATTATGCATCAGATCCAAAGAATCAAGAATCAATCTCACAATCTGGCACAATCATTGCAGGTGGATTAGGTTCAACTGCTGGTATTGTGGGTGGAAGAAAAATCATAAGTGCTATTCAAAATGCTAAAAGGGGTTATGGTGCATTTCCAAATAGAGGATCTCTTATGCCTAACTTTAAAAATATGTTTACACAACAAGGTATGAAAGATGCTTTTAAAAATGTGAGAGGTCAAAAAGCAGGGTACATAGGAGTTGCAATATCATTACTCGGAGCATTATTGCCTTTACTCTTAGGAGAAGCAAATGCAGTTGATGAAATGACACCTGAGGAAGGTGGTCAGCATAATGCACTATTAGCTACTGATCCTTCATATAGATTAATGAATGATTTAACTGGAAACTCTGATAAAAATCAATATTACAACATTGATGATAAAACAATAATAAATTATAATCAACATATTGAGAAAGTAGATAAAGACGTTGATCTTAATGAATTAACACCACAATTAAACCATCAAACTCATAAGGACTTTAAGGCGAGAAAATAATGGTAGTACCTTTTAAGTTAGAACACGTAAACGATACTGATGGTACAGATATAGCTTATACTGCTGATAATATAGTATCATTCCAAATGGATTATTTAACACCATTAACACCAATGCCTTTACCACAAATGCCTGACGATGATAATATCTTAATCAAAGTTGAAGGTAATACAACAACAGTTAATATTTCATGGAGAGTTAGAAATTTAACCACATCACCATTTACTGGAACTAGTGATACTGTATATACAAATGCTGACACAGCTTTAGAACAACTAGAAGTTTTTAGAACTAAGTTTGTGCCTGTTACAGTAAGTGATAGTTATACATTAACAGTGGGGGAAGAAATAATATTAAAAGGAACTTTATTGAAAATGTCATTCACATTATCGGCTACATCACCTGTTGTTTGGGATGGTGCATTACAATTTATTGTGGGTAATGTTGCTTCATCAACTGATAATTTATTAGCTAGTGCTCCAGTACGAGTTTCAAATGGAAGTGGAAACTTGGTAATTAATGATGACGGCGTGACTTCTAATCCTTCACATGGAATATCAATACCACAAATAAAAACAACATCATTTGGTTCTGATAGTGGAATAACTGGTTATCTTGTAAAATACAAAACATCTTCTTCAAGTGGATGGTCAACAGCTTCAAGTAATGATATAACATATAATAACTCAGCCACAAATGATGGAAACCAAACAGTGAAGGTTGAACTTAGTTCTTCTGGAACTTATGATTTCAGAGTTTCAGCAAAAACTACTTCAAATCCAAACGGAAATAAATGGTCGCCAATTATATCAGGTGTGGTAGTACAGTAATTGAAACCAAGTTTTGTAATTTACCATGAAAGAAGAGTTTTAGATGGTTCTAATTATAAAGTATATAGACACCAACAGCCCATAATATCAGGTAAAGTAAACATAGAGGGAAGTAGAGCTGTTGATAATGCAACATTTACAGTTAAAAGTGGTGATATTGATGTAAGAGTTGATGAAGAAATGTTTTTCATTGCAGATGACGTACCTGTTTCTCAGTTATGTCATGCCTTTAATTTCTATCATAATATCAGAGATGAAGCTGGTCATAATATAGACGGTGTTAGAATAGATAGTTCTGATGATCCAATCTATGGTACTGAAACAGATACAGATTCAAGATACTTAGGTCATAAATATTTGGATTGCACATCAAATACACAAGTCATACGTTGCAAACAAAGTGAATATGAAAATAATAAGCATATTTTTGAAGATTTTGATGACGGAAGAGAAATACAAATTCATTGTAAAGTACCAACATTAGCTCAGTGGGGTAGTAGTGATTCAAAACAAATAATATATTCAAAAGGTCTTCATAGTGGAAGTAATGCTGGAATAGAAATAGGTCTTAACCATGATGCAGGTAATGATAAAACATATGCTTACCTTAGACAGATAGTCTATAATGGATCAAGTACAGAAGAAGATGTAACAGGGTTTTCTTCAGATTTATTAGTTAGTTCTAGTAGTAATAGTGATGCTCATGCAAAAGATTGTTATATAAGAGTGAGAAGAAAAGATGATAAAACAACTGGTGGACATAGATACAATAGAAATGAAATTCTTGTTAATGATATGGAATGGGGTATTGAAAATTTTGTATCTAATTCAGGTTATAGTTTTGAACAAAGTGGTGTAACAAAAGATACATATATAGGTTCAAACGGATCATCACAAAACAAATTCAAAGGTAAAATATACTCAATTCGTGTTTATAGTGGTAATGGATGTGAGTTTTCAGATGAAGAAGCAAACATAGTTTGGAAAAGATTATTACCACAATCAGTTATGAAGTTTGGTGGTAAGATAAGTGATATTATTCATAGGGGTACTTATGATGACATACACGTTGTAGGTTATAGTGCTGTTCTTCTTAAAACCGAGATTGATAAAGACCTGTTTACCATACATCAAGCCACTTCACCAAAAGGATATTCTAATGGTAGTGGCATTTATTGGTATAAACAAGGTGGAAGTAGTGATGATCAGAAAAAAGAAACTTTATTGGAAAATATAGTTAAAGATATAGTTGTAAACATCAATGCAAATAGACTTGACACAACAGGTGTTAACACTTCTAATGGACATTGGGGTAAAGATATACCATATGAATTTTCATATAATAATGACGGTGATGAAGACGATATAGCTGGTACTAACAGTGGAAATTATTATGGGTTCGATACAACTAGTTATTCACATCCACGTAACGTTAATAGATATGACGCTGGTGGAAGATTTATTGATACATTGAGAATATTGGCTGCGTTAGGAAATAAATGGTATGCAAGTGATACAACAACAACACTTTTTCATCTAAAAGGTGCTGATCAATTTTTTACATTACCAAGAAAAGTTCTTATTTTTGAATCTAGTGATATACCAACCAATAACTATTTTTCTACAATTAATGGATATAGAATACATGATGATGGATATGATGATTCTAATACTTCTAATGAAGTTATAGTTTTTGGAGAATCAAGAGAAAGTAAAATCAGATATAGTTTCACAAAGTCTAATGGATTGACAAGTCCAGCTTGGAATACTACTAATAGATGGGATTTACAATGGAAAGTTGATGATGAGGAATCAAATAAAATACTAGTTGGTCTTGATTATATAGAAAAAAATGGAGATATGTTAGATCCAATAACTGCAAACTACACATGGAACGGTAGAGAGATTATTTGGGGTTCTAACGTAACTGGTGGTTCAAATAGTGATGAATATACCGTAGTTGGAAAACTCATTGATCTTACAACAACAAATCTCTTAGTTGCAAGAAATATAACACTAATAAAAGAGAATGGTCAAAAATCTAGGAAGTATTACATACCTCAGTTAGATGATTTAACCACTTGCCAAGCTGTATGTAGAAGAATTTTAGGTGCTAAAGCTGATAGGAATAAAGAAGCTAGATTAACTATACCTAGAATATCAAATGCTATTGGAATGGGACAAAAAGTAATATTAGATCATGGTGGTAAAGGAATGTATAATGAAGAATTCACAGTAAAAAAGATAACATATAATCTACCACAGGGAAGTACAGTTGTTGAATGTGGTGATTATGCTTATGATGTTATGGATGATTTAAAGGATTTAACACAAGATATATCAAGTTTCCTTAACGAAAAGAAGACCACTAATTAGGAAATAATCTTTAAATACTACAATTGTGAAAGAATATCAGTATGTTTACTCTAATAAAAGGAAACGGAAACGAAGTCCCAAAAGACATTGATCCAAAGAACAATATCTGTGTAATTAAGACAGATACTCAAGGCAATAAAGAATGGTTCTATGGAGCAAACATAGTCACAAATGACGGTGATATTTATTATGCAAAGAAAGCTTGTGCAGAAACCCCTTCTTCGAATGAAAATTTCGCAGCAG
>Ga0209992_10004068_pt1 | contig 11776 bp, 4 predicted proteins | sample 2SBtaG_2_FD_182564 | JGI IMG/M metagenome (GOLD analysis project Ga0209992, IMG submission 182564) | Deep subsurface microbial communities from Kolumbo volcano to uncover new lineages of life (NeLLi) - 2SBTROV12_ACTIVE470 metaG (SPAdes)... | ecosystem: Environmental > Aquatic > Marine > Volcanic... | reverse complement strand
AGTGTTCTTTTGTAGCCCGGTCTCCTCCGTACTCAGCGCTGAAGGTGTACGCCAAAGGCGATCCATCAAGCTGTGTCAGAAACGTATCCCCGATTCGTGTGCCTTCCTGAAATATCACAAATCCGCACGTCTCGAAGATTTGTGGATCCATTCCCAGCACAATCAATTGCTGGAAAAGCACTTGCGCAACATCCATCAGTTCGTCTGAATGGTGCGTTGCCAGGGAACGCGAACGAACCCTTTCGAGCGCGGCTTCGATCTGTGCATCGCGGGCAGCGGTTTCTGATTCTTGGAGATCCTTGAACCTGCGATAGGCGAGGTCAAAGACCGTTGCAGTCCGTCCCAACAAGTCAAGAGACTCCTGATCGGCTGGTTTGTAAGTAACCATCCCGATCGATCCGCCTTGGAAGTCCGCCATGGACCAGTAGGCCTTCATCTCCCCGGGCTTCATGCCTGGTGGCATCTGCTTCATCATGGCCTCGTAAGGCTCAGGAGCACGGTCCTTCATCATTTCGAAAAATTCAAACGCCCCTTTACCTTCGTTTACGATCACGTACTGCTGATCATCGGATGCGTACTTGGCTAGGGCCTCCTCGAGGGGACCAACTCCCTTTTTGGGAAACATCCGAATTTCATTCGAGACGGAATGGTCTCCTTCGGGATCACGGATGGCTCCCCATGACTCGAAATCCTCTCCTTCGATGTCGTAGATATGAATGGCGCATGCTTCGAGGTCATCCTGACCTAACAGTCCCATCTGCCTGCGCAGTTCATCGGCGACTTCAATCATCTCTGTAGATGAACGCATGGCCAGCGCTCGCCCCCGAATTCGCTCCAACGCGGATTCGATCTGGGCTTCGCGTGTTCTGGATTCTGCTTCCTGAAGTTCATCTGACCGGTTCATGGCCAAGCTCAACACCGAGGCCATTCTTGTAAGAACAGATTCGATATCTCTCGGAGGGGTCGTAAGAAATTGCAATGTGAGCCAGCCACGATCTATGGCTGCTATACACGTGTGCTCAAAATCGAACGTTCCAGTCTCAAACCACTCCCGCAATTCAACTCCGTAATCCGGGTAATAATGTTCGATTGAGACGAGGCACCGCTCAATACCGTCGCGGTCCAGTATGATTTCCTGATAGGACTTACCGGAATGGGCGAACTCTTCCATCCACGGATGCGGAGGATCAGCCTTTTTGGGGTAGATGACTGCTGCAAGATCAATTCTTTCTTTTTCTTCATCCGGTACGTCGGCAATGTTCCATATGCGAAGATCGTCCTGGCTATGGTTCAGAAAGACGCTCGATTCCCAAACATCTCCATCACTCAGACCATTGATTTCTTGTTTGATGGCCACGATGATGTCGGTGAGTTCCGCAGAATCTCGCATGGCTAAGGCCCGGCCGCGCACGCGTTCGAGAGCAGCTTCAATTTGAGCCTCGCGCGCCTGCGCTTCGGCCTTCTCGAGATCCTTAAAACGGCGATAGGCCAAGTCGAATTCTTTGGCCGTCCTGCGAAGCACATCCCAGGTTTCCGAAGAAGGGGGAGAATGAGTGACGAGAAGAAGTGAGCCTTCTGAGAAGTCAGCAAAATTCCACCACTCGCTGTGCCCTTCGACTTTGGTTTCTTCTATGTAGCCATCCCGTTTGTCGGCTATCATGGGTGCCCATTCCAGCATGGTTCGCTGCCAGTCCTCCGCCATTTCCCGATCAACTTCGATCGTGTATTCGGTTTTGTCCGATTCCCATAATTGCATCATCCGAGTGATCACTTCAGGGCTATCGGTTGGAAAGAAAATGTTGGCTGTCACCAATTCTCCTTCCTCTCCCGGGGGGCGAACAGCCGCAATCGATTCGAATTTGTCGGAGCCTTCTGTAAAAATGTGTACAACACTGGCTTCGAGGTCTAATTGCCCCAGAGAATCAATTTGCCTTCGAAGCTCAACAACCACATCCATGAGTTCTTCGGATGAGCGCATGGCAAGAGCCCGGCCGCGGATGCGCTCAAGGGCCACCTCAATTTGTGCCTCACGTGCCTGAGTCTCGGCAAGCTGAACATCCAAGAACCGCGTGTAGGACTGTTGAAAGACCTTGCCGAATCGCTGCAGGATGGCGAAACTTTCGTCCGAAAGAGGCTCAACTGTGGGGGTGAACAAGGCTCCGTAGTCTGCAATTGAGCTGTACAGATAAACCGTATCGGGCTCCCGCATTCCTTCTTGAGCTTCCAGTGGAAGCCTGGACATTCCTGTCTCTCCAAATATGTAGTCGTCGAATTCAACTTTGAGTTTTCCTTCGTGGACGTATGTGGCGTGCGTCTCCTTGTTGCGCCAGGCATCCAGATGATACGTGGTGTTGGGAAGATCGTTGAACGGCATTTCGTAACTGACTGAATTGCCCTCCACTTCCGGATTGGCCAGCCACCAGTCAATCATTTCAGACTTCTCGTCCACAATCCACAGAATGCAACGTGCCAGTTCCATGTCGAGCTGATTCAGCTCGTTCAAGATCACACCGATTACGGATTCAAGTTCGCTTGAGGCGTGCATGGCCATGGCCCGCCCGCGCACTCGTTCGAGGGCAGCTTCAATCTGGGCTTCGCGTGCCTGTGCTTCGGCCAATTGCACATCGAGAAAACGCGTATAGGTCTGCTGAAACGTGCTGCCGAACCGCTGCACAATATCATGACTCTCTTCTGAGATCGGACTTTCACTCGCGACCATCACCGTAGCGAACTTTCCAACGCTGCTCGAGAGATACACCGCATCCGGAGCGCGCATTCCCTCTTGAGTGGCGAGGGGCAATCTGCCTACGTCGGTTTTTCCAAATATGTAGTCATCGTATTCATCCTTCAGTTTGCCATCGTGGACATAAATTGAATCTCCGATCTGGTCCCGCCACGCTTTCAGGAAATGCTGTGTGAGGGGATAATCGTTGTATGGCATTTCGTAGCTGGCAGCAACTCCTTCGGCTTCAGGGTTGGCCATCCACCAATGGATGATCTTCTCTTGATCGTCGAAGATCCAAATGATGGCCCGGGACAACTCTACGTCCATTGACGTCAACTCTGAAAAAACGACGCCGACCACGGACTCCAGTTCAGAAGACTCCCTCATCGCCATCGTGCGACTTCGCACCCGTTCGACCGCGGCTTCAACCTGTGATTCGCGCGCCTGTGCTTCTGCGTTTTCGAGATCCTGAAATCTTCTGAACGCGAGGTCAAACGCAACCGACATTTTGGAGAGTACATCCTCAACAGACGCCTCGGGCTCTTCAACAAAATCGGCACTCAAGAATCCAGAACTGAAGCTGGAGACAGCCGTCCAGAGATGTGTGACGTGCCCTCCATCGACGATGTTTTTGAAATAGGCTCCGCTTTCTGGGTCCAGCGCCACCATTTGATCTGCAATAACGGGCAGTTCCTGGGAATCGAATTCAACCACGAAATAACTCTCACCTGCATCCCATCGCTCCTTCATTCGAGCAATCCAGTCCCATTCCGGAGCCTTGAACTCGAGGACGGCGCGCATGGGGGCCGATTTACCATTGACCGTTACGCTCGAAAGGTCCCATACTTTTACGTGATCTCCTTTGCCCACGACTGTAATTGTCGATGCAACCGAACTTGATAGATCGAGGTGAACAATCTCGTCCCGCATGGCGAGTACGACATCCATGAGGTCCGCCGAGCTATGCATGGACATTGCAGCGGCACGCACCCGAGCAACCGCAGCTTCGATTTGGAGCTCGCGCTTTGCGGACTCCAGCTCGATTTGAATTTTCGATATCTCTTTGGCAGAGAGGGCCATAGGGTGATGATGGGGATCAAGTATGGTGGCGTCTTCTGCTAACAATACGACATTATAGGGTCCATCGGCTCACGAAAAATGGTGTTTTGCAGATGATGCATTTGTGCAACATCCTGCTATCTTTTGCCTTCTCCCAATCCACAGATGTCATGAAAATCAGATTTTTCCTTCTTTTGGCGCTAATTGCGCTTCCCGTCTCCGCCCAAAACGCCGTTATTCGTGCAGGAACAGTGATTCACGCCGAAAACGGCACTACATCGTCAGATCAGAAGATCACTGTCTCGGATGGCAAGATCGCGTCCATTGAGAGCTGGTCGGGCCGAATGACAGACAATGTCATCGATCTTTCGGACAGCTTCGTGATGGCCGGCATGATTGATGCGCACGCCCATATGGCGCTGGAAGTGGATCCTCTGAAGGACGGCGGAAACTACTTTTTTACCGGAATCCTGAACACTACTCCTTATCGAGCCGTGCAAGGTGTGCGAAATTCAAAAGACATGCTCGAAGCGGGATTTACCTCCATCCGCGACATCGGCAACAATGGTAATTATGCTGACGTGGCTATCAAACAGGGCATCGACGAAGGGCTCGTACCCGGTCCTCACATGGAGGTATCGGGCCGAATCATCGCCCCATTTGGAGCACAGTTTCACCTTCAGCCCGAAAAGAGAAATATTGGTGAGCCAGAATACTTCTTCGCCGACGGAGAAGTCGAGGTCATGAAAGCTGTACGAGAAAACCTGCACTTTGGCGCGACATTCATCAAGCTGGTCATTGACGATCAGAGTTATATCTATTCTGTCGATGAAATTCGTGCTGCCGTAAGAGAGGCAGAAGTTGCGGGCACATACGTTGCCGCACACTGCTGGACCGATCAAGGAGCTCGCAACGCCATCGAAGGTGGGGTCCACACGATTGAGCATGGACCCAACATGTCGGACGACACCCTACAGATGGCCAAAGATGCAGGCGTGTATCTGGTGGGCACCGAGTTTACTCTCGCTGGCCTCGCGTGGGCAGACCCATCAGCCGACATTTCAGCCTTCCAGCCGGAGCACGATATGTTTGTCGATCGACTTCGTCGCGCCTATGCCATTGGCGTCACAAACGTTTACGGATCGGATGCAGTGTTTCGTAATGCCGAAGACGGTCGCGGAATCGAGTCACTCGATGTGCTCAGTAGCTGGCGCGAAGCAGGCGTCGCGAATGACTATACCCTGCGGGCTATCACCGCGACTGCAGCAGAAATGATGGGTATCGCAGATACGAGAGGAATACTGGCTCCTGGCCTGGCCGCAGACATCATCGCCATGCCCGACAATCCGCTCGACGACACATCCGCTCTACACGGGGTCAACTGGGTGATGCAGAACGGGAAGTTGGTTCGACATCCATAATCGCGTGTCGCGAGACAAGCCGGCTCCAGAAGGAAAATGTGTTTGCTACGAGCGATTTGAGAGATTTGCTGCGCAAATCCCTTTAGCGAGGAGTGAATACATTTTCTAACCACAAGAGCGGATAACGCAGCTTGACAAAGATTGCTTTTCCAGCCGTGGCCCCGTTACTTCAAGCTCCCCACCGACTTCTACCGCCATGGAAGGTCTGATTTTATCCCACTACGAGATCCTCGAAGAACTAGGTCGAGGAGGCATGGGTATCGTATATCGGGCCAAGGATCTGGTACTCGAACGGACCGTGGCAATCAAGGTCCTCCCCACTGCGAGTGTTGCGAAAGAAAAAGACCGTGACCGTCTCTACCGCGAAGCGAGAGCTGCGGCCGCGCTGCAGCATCCCAACATCGCCAATGTGTACGAGATTGACGAGGCTGTGCCGAGTCAGCTTCTTGAGGGCGCGAACCTTCGAAATTTGCATGAGTCGTTGATTCCAATTCGCAGCGATGCCGAGTCGAGACTCTTCATCGCCATGGAGTTCATCGAGGGTCTTTCTCTGTCTGAGTGTATCACTGCCGGTGACATGCCTCTGAAGACTGTCGGAAAACTGGCTCGACAGGCTGCCGAAGGTCTCGCTGCAGCTCACGAGAAAGGCATCGTCCACCGGGATATCAAGCCATCAAACATGATGGTCACTGGTAAAATGGACGCCAAGATCCTCGATTTTGGAATCGCCCGGCAGGAAGGAGCGACCAAGATTACAGAAGAAGGGTCGACCTACGGCACAATTGCCTACATGAGCCCCGAGCAGGCCATGGGTGAGGCGGTCGATCACCGCACAGATATCTGGTCATTGGGAGTTTTGATCTACGAGATGTTGTGTAGCAAGCTCCCCTTCCAGGGCGTATATGAGCAAGCGGTCATATATATGATTGTCAACGCTGAGCCCAGTGCCGTGACAGCCAGGAGATCAGGCATCCCCGAGATGTACGACTTCATTTTAAGCAAGTGCCTGGCGAAGGACCCGAACGACCGCTATCAGTCTTCAGCCGAGCTGGCCGTTGACCTGCGATCTGCTGAAAGTGCTATCGGGCACCTGCCAGGTAAGTGGAACACGGGTTTCCAACCAAAAAAAAGATGGTCACCAACCGGTTGGCTACAGTTTGGGACGGCAGTCATCGTCGCATTCTTCACCGGATTACTTGCGACCTCGTTGCTCATGAGTCCGCTGATAGACAAAGAAGACAGCCCGACCGGGAAGTTCATGGTTCCGGCCATCCAGTCGTTTGCCAACACGGATCCAAGTCAACGACTTGTGGCAATATCACCACAGGGAACACACATCGCCCACATCGACGGTGGCGAAATCAGAATTAGGGACTTTTCTTCCACCAATTCGTCGCGCGTTCTGGAAGGCACATTTGGAGCCAAAGGCTTGTTTTTTTCCGCTGACGGTAAGTGGATCGCTTACGTTAAGGATGGAGCTCTGATGAAAACCAGAATCGAAGGAGGCCTGGATACGCCCATAACTGCGGTCGCGGGTATGTACGGCGGACATTGGGCTTCTTCAGATGAGATCGTTTTTTCGCGCGGTGAGCAAGGCATTTACATCGTTTCTGCGGAAGGTGGAACTCCGCAACGAATGTTCACTCCCGACTCCTCTGTCACGACGCTATACACCAGTCCTCAACTTTTCCCAGAAAAGAATCTGCTCATCTATACGCGGATGCGAATGGTCAATGGAGAATGGGATGATGGCGAAGTTGTCGCACGCAAATTGAAGAGCGGAGATGAATCCATTGTTTGGCGCAGAACCAAACAAGGATATGCGTTGTCATCAGGACATCTAATTGCCTATAACTCGGGAAAGCTTTGGGCAAAACCGTTCAGCCAAAACAATTTGAGAGCAGATGGCCAGGCAAGAGAAGTGATTTCTTCGATCATGTTTTCTGATTCCTACCAGTCAAATGGTGATGATCTATCTGTGCCAACGGGTGACGTTCACTTCTCTGTATCAGACAACGGTACGCTGGTGTATTTGCCTAAAGGATTCGAGCCTGCTCGTCGTGGTCGACCTGTCTGGGTCGATAGTCGGCAACAACCAAAACGAGTTACGGACACTATAGGAAAATACTACACTCCTGCAATTTCCAAGGACGGTCAGTGGTTGGTGATTTCTGCACAAATCGGCGAAGAAGATTTTCGCCTGTACCGCATGAGGCTTCCAGACGGTGCGATGGAGCCCTTTACCAATTCGACGACAATCATGCCTGTATTTCACCCAGACGACGAATGGGTCTATTTCTCAAGGCGTGTTGACGATCAATACGATGTTTTCAGAAAACGAATTGACGATACGTCCGAAACTACAGGTGAAGAACCTGTCGTGACAGATGTAGGAGATCAATTCGTCACCGGATTTGACTCGATTGGTGATAGATACCTGATTTTCTCAAATGTCCAGCGAGGTCAAAGAGACATAAAAGTTTGTGAGACCTCTTCTCTTTCTGGTAGCTGCACTCCCATACTTGCCACGGAAGACGACGAGCGAAATGCCGTGTTTTCTCCGAATGATTCCTGGATTGCATTTTCGTCCGAAAAAACGGGAGTATCGGAGATCTACGTTAGTCCGGTTGACGACCCGAATGTTCAGATTCAAGTATCCAACGAGGGTGGTTCTTCCCCGATCTGGTCCATCGACGGATCCTCTATTTATTATTACAAGCGCGGATCCATAATGGCAGTCAGATTTGATGGAACAACAGGGGAAGCAGAAGACCCGTACCAGCATTTCGAGAGTGAATGGTTCCCGAACTATTACATATTTGGGGACGTGGGGCGCTTCCAGCTCCACCCTGACGGGAATCAGTTCTTGTTGTTTGAAGAGGAGGTCCCGGAAGAAGGCAGAGAGGCTGAAATTGTGGTTGAGGTCAACTGGTTTGACGAGCTCCGCAGAGAGCTGACCGAAGATTAGTCCAGCGCTACGATCAAATCGTGCGCCATCCATTAGAGTCTATGCGGCGCTGGGCCAGTCCTCACTTGAAAATCATTGCTGCACAATGATTTAAATCGTTCGGACCAACCCATCGCCCTGTTACGGTTTGGAGCTCGAGCGGTTTGAGAGATTTGCCCCTCTAAGCGTCGTCTGGGAAATGTGTTTGCTGCGAGCGGTTTGAGAGATTTGCGCAATCCACTCAGCGTCATAAGGGAAATGTGTTTGCTGCGAGCGGTTTGAGAGATTTGTACCTCAAAGCGTCGTCTGGGAAATGTGTTTGCTGCGAGCGGTTTGAGAGATTTGCCCGGCAAATCTCTCTTTAGCGAGCAGTGAACACATTTCCCGTTAGAGAGCCCAGGTTACGAGCTCAGGCCAGATAATGATCAGCATCAGGCCAATCGCCTGTATGGCGATGAAGGGTACCGCGCCTCGGTAGATCTGCGCAGTAGATATCTCAGGCGGAGCAACGCCTCGTAGATAGAAGAGGGCGAACCCAAACGGTGGCGTGAGGAAGGACATCTGCAGGTTCATGCCGAGCATGACGCCAAACCAGACAAGGTCGATTCCCAGGAATGCAGCGGCAGGTACGAGAAGCGGGATGACGATGAAGGCGATCTCGAAGAAGTCGATGAAGAAGCCCAGGATGAACACGGTCAGGTTGGCCACGATCAACAGTCCGATCACACCACCCGGTAGATTGGTCAGCAGATCTTCGATCCAGAGGTCTCCATTGAGGCCGCGGAAAACGAGGGCGAACGCTGTCGAACCGATCAACAGAAACAACACCATGGCGGTCAATTTCGTGGTGTTGTCCATCGTCTCGCGGATCGCTTTCCACGAAAGACGCTTGTTGGCTGCCGCCAGACCGATGGCGCCGAGCGCACCGAGTGCTCCGGCCTCGGTTGGCGTGGCAACTCCTGAAAAAATGCTCCCGAGAACCAACAGAATCAGTACGAGCGGCGGAAGCAGGACCAGAAACACCCGTTTCACCAGTTCCCGTCTCTCAATATCAAGTGCCTCGGCAGGCAATGCCGGTGCTTTCTCAGGCTGAAAAAAGGCCACTCCGCCACAGTAGAGGGCATACAGACCGGCAAGCACGATGCCCGGTACGAGCGCGCCCATGAAGAGGTCACCCACCGAAATGCCCATCTGATCCGCGAGCACGATCAGGACGACTGAAGGCGGTATGATCTGGCCTAGGGTCCCCGAGGCTGTAATGACTCCCACAGACAATTCTTTCGAATAGCCGTAACGCATCATGACAGGTAGCGAGATCAATCCCATCGCGACAACACTTGCTCCCACAACGCCGGTTGCGGCGGCCAGGAGCGCGCCTACAAATACGACGGCCAGGGCCAGGCCTCCGCGTACGGGTCCGAACACCTGTCCGACAGTCGTCAGCAAGTCTTCAGCGAGGCGGGATTTTTCCAGCATCGTACCCATGAAGATGAAGAAGGGCACGGCCAGCAAGACGAAGTTGGACATGATGCCGAATGTCCTGTCCGGCATCGCAAGCAGGAGAGGCCAGTCGAACATGCCCAATTCCACACCAACGAAGGCGAACACGATGGCTGTCCCGCCGAGAGCGAACGCCACGGGAAAGCCCGTAAAAATCAGAATGAGTGCCCCGACGAACATGAGCGGGGCCAGCCAGTCGCCTTCCATCAGCTCTCCCCTCCTTCTTTCTCCTCATCGAAGCCCGTAACTACGGCCAGATTCCGGATGAACATGGAAAGGCCCTGAACGAGAATCAGGAAGAACGCAATCGGAATCACAGTCTTGATCGGATATCTGGGTAGGCCTCCCGGGTCGGGCGACATTTCGAGCACCTGCCACGAATTATATACTGCCGGCCACGAGACCCAGAGCATGAGGATGCAGAACGGGATCAAGAAGAGCACCGTGCCGCCAAGGTCGATCCAGGCTTTACCCTTTTTCGACAGTTTTGAATACACAATGTCCACACGCACGTGCGCATCGTGCCGCAGCGTGTAGGCGGCGCCCAGGAGAAAAAGCAGGCTGAAGAGATACCACTGCAGTTCCAGATAGAAATTCGAACTGAGGGACATTCCCGTAAATTTGTCCGTGTAGCGGACGAGCGCATTGTAGCCTCCAATGACCACCATCGCGAGCGTCAACCAGTACAGCCACTTCCCGAAACGGTCCTGAAACCGGTCGATCGCCCCGGCAATGTTCAACAGCTTTTGCATGGGCGCATAATACTATTGAGAATCCGGATCGGCATCACCCGGCGCTTCGCGCGAGCCATCTTCTGGTTTGTCGACGTACTTCTCGACTCGCTTTTTCAGATCAGTCTCATCATCTCTGGAGCGCCAGTAATCCAATCGCTCCTTGATGGTTCGCTCATATCCGACGTCGCTGGGTTCATAGAAATACGTGCCTTGCATTTCGTCGGGCAGATACTGCTGAGGGGTGTAGTGATTTCTGTATGCGTGTGGATACAAATATCCTTCGCCGTGACCCAGCCCCTTCGCATCCCGGCTGGCATCTTTGAGGTGGTTGGGGATATCGCCACTCTGCTCTTCTTCGACATATTTCAGCGCATCAAAGAACGTATATGTTGAATTACTTTTCGGCGCCGTGGCCAGATACAGGCAGCACTGGGCAAGGTGGAATCGACCTTCGGGCAGCCCCACGTGTTCAAAAGCTTGAGCGCATGAAACGGCGACCTGCACGGCTCGTGGATCGGCCAGTCCAATGTCTTCAGCGGCGAAAATCAGCATCCGACGAATGATGAATCGAGGGTCTTCACCGGCATAGAGCATTCTTCCCATCCAGTACATCGATGCGTCCGGATCCGAACCCCTGAGACTCTTGATAAAAGCGCTGACCGTGTCGTAATGGGCATCTCCTTCCTTGTCATAAAGGACGGCTCGCTTTTGAATGGACTCAGCAGCGACCTCCAACGTGATGCTGGCTCCATCTTCGGTAGTCTCGACGGCCAGCTCCAGGGCGTTGAGCAACGATCTCGCATCGCCGTTGGATGTCGAGACCAGGTGAGCCAGTGCATCGTCATCGACGCGGACATCGCGACGACCATAGCCCCGCTCTTCATTCTCGAGTGCGGCTTTGGCGACATCGGCCAGATTTTCCAATGACAACGAAGTCAGTTCAAAAATGCGCGACCGGGATACGAGTGCCTTGATGACTTCGAAATAGGGGTTTTCGGTCGTGGCGCCGATGAGCGTGACCGTTCCATTTTCCACGTGGGGCAGCAGTGCGTCCTGCTGTGCCTTGTTGAAACGGTGGACCTCGTCGATGAACAGAATCGTTCGTTGTTGATGGTGTTTCAGCCTGCCTTCAGCGTCAGATATCGCGTTTCGAATGTCCTTTACACCAGCCAGGACCGCATTCAGGGTTTCGAAATGGGAGCGCGTGGTTCCGGCGATGATGCGGGCGAGTGTGGTCTTGCCTGTTCCTGGTGGTCCATAAAAGATCAGTGAGGTGAGACGGTCCGCTTCGATGGAGCGGCGCAGGAGCCGGCCCGGTCCCAGGATGTGATCCTGTCCGATGTATTCGTCCAGTGTTCTGGGTCGCATCCGGTCCGCCAGCGGAGCCCGG
>Ga0209992_10004067_pt1 | contig 11776 bp, 7 predicted proteins | sample 2SBtaG_2_FD_182564 | JGI IMG/M metagenome (GOLD analysis project Ga0209992, IMG submission 182564) | Deep subsurface microbial communities from Kolumbo volcano to uncover new lineages of life (NeLLi) - 2SBTROV12_ACTIVE470 metaG (SPAdes)... | ecosystem: Environmental > Aquatic > Marine > Volcanic... | reverse complement strand
GGACCAGATGCCATGGGTGGTCACCTTGTAGGTGTCCATCTCGATCAGGGTGCAGAAATCCTTGTGAGCGGTCGGGCAGTGGTAGCATTCAAGGAAATTGTCGACGACATTCTTCCAGTTCGACCGGATGTCATAGGTCAGGCGGTGGCCGAAGGTCAGGTGCTCGACATCGGGCGCCCAGTGGCGAATCTCGGTTTCCAGGGTGCCGGTCTGGGTGCTGAGCGGCGGGGCGTCGGGGTCGAGGTTGACGTAGACGAAGCCGCAGAATTCCTCCACCCGGACCGCGGACAGGCAGATCGCGCCGGCATCGAAGCCTTCGAGGTTTTCGGACTGCGGCGCCCGCACAAGCTGGCCGTCCAGACGGTAGACCCAGGCGTGATAGGGGCACATGATGCGCGCGGCCTGACCGTCGCCGGTGAGAAGGTGATGCGCCCGGTGCTTGCAGACATTGTAGAAGGCGCGCAGAACCCCGTCGCGGCCGCGCACCACGGCGATGGGCCGGCCCGCGACCTCGGCCGTGGTAAAGGCCCCCGGCGCGCGGACCTTCTCTGCATGGCAGACCCATTGCCAGGTTCTGGCAAGGATCGCGTCGACATCGACGCTGAACCATGCCGGGTCGACATAGGCCTGGGCGCGCAGCGACTGGGTGTTCAGCGGGTTGGGGCTGTAGCCGGCGCCGATGGCGTCGAACTGGGCCCGTGTCGGAAATGCGGTCATCGAAGCCTCCGGCCGTTCTGGGGCGCGCGCGGGCGCGACGCCTGGTGTTAGATTGGGCGCTCGCGCAAGCGCGACGCCTGGTGTTTGATTGGGCGCTCGCGCAAGCGCGACGCCTGGTGCTTGTGGTCCAATGATTGCCGGATCGGGGGCGGCGGTTTGACCCGGGTGGCCAGTATTTTGTGCTGAAGCGCCATGCGCTGCGAGGCGGCGCGGGTATCGCGGCGCGGCGCGCCCGGCGACGCGGGCGGGGGCGCTGCCCCCGCACCCCCGAAGTATTTCTCGAACGATGAAGGGCAGGTGGCGATTGCGTCAGGGTGTCGGCCACGCCCGGAATTCAAACGGAACCCGGCCTTCGACACGGTCGCGGATGGGTGGCAGGCCGAAGCGGTCGCTGTAGGCGCGGCTGAAATGCACCTGGCCGGTGAAGCCCGAGGCGACGGCGATTTCGGACATCGACATTTCGGTCTGGGTCACCAGGCCGCGTGCCCGGTCGAGGCGAATGTCGCGGTAATAGAGCGTGGGCGTCTTGCGGATGTGGGTCGCGAACAGCCGGTCGAGTTGGCGGTGCGAGATACCGACACGCTGGCACAGCGCGGGGATTGGCAGCGGTTCTTCGAGATTGTCTTCCATCAGCTGGATGGCGGCCTTGACCCGGGCCGGCACGAGGCTGCCCAGGGGTTCGCGGCGTTCGGGCTGCTGGCGTGTGCCCGGCTCGCGCAAGGTGGGGTGGAAGATATAGCGCGCGGCGGCATTGGCCAGCGCGCGGCCATGCAGGCTGTGCACAAGGTGCAGCCCAAGCTCGACCGCCGCCGAGCCGCCGCAGCAGGTCATGCGGTTGCGGCCGATTTCGAACAGGTTTTCGCCGACCTCGACATCGGGGAACAGCTCTTGAAACGCATCGATATGCTGGTAATGCACCGACGCCCGGCAGTCTTGCAGCAGCCCGCAGCGGGCCAGGATGAAGGCGCCGGTGTCCAGGGCGGCGATCATGGCACCCTGCCGGGCCGCATCGCGCAAGAGCCGCTGCAGGCGGATCGTCGCGTGGCGTTCGGGGGCCCATGACGCCGACACCAGCAGGATGTCGAAATCGCGGCCCGAGGCGCCGGACAACGGCTCGGTCACGATCTCGGCCCCGTTGCTGGCCCGGCAGGGGCCGCCGCCGTCGGACAGGAACCGCCAGCGAAACCGGTTGCGGCCGTCGAGATAGTTGGCGGCGCGCAGCGGATCGATGAAGCCCATGGTCGCCATCACGTTGAAGTCGGGCACCAGAGCCATTCCGATGCGCAGCGAATTCGCGGGAAATGTGTCCATGCTGGCCAATTATCGCAAAGGCACGACCATCGCGATTAAATTTTGCGCTGGGGTTCGGACAAGCTTGCTGTAATGTCCGGAAAGAATTCCAACAAGAAATCAGGGAGTCTCAACATGAAGAAGCTGACCACAGCGATTGCGCTGACCGCGCTGGCGGGATCGGTCCACGCGGCCGAGCTTGGCGCCGTCGACCAGCCGATCAAGCTGGCCATCAATGAATGGACCGGCCAGCATGTGACCACGCACATCGCCGGTAGCATGCTGGAGGCCGCGGGATATCAGGTGGAATATGTCACCGCCGGTTACATGAACATGTATCAGGCCATGGCCGACGGCGAATTGCATGCCGCGCTGGAGATCTGGTCGTCGAACGTGTCCGAGGATTATGCCAAGAAGGTGGCCGGTGGCGGGGTTGTCGAGCTGGGTGACCTTGGGCTCGACGCCAAGGAAGGCATCGCCTACCCGGCCCATGTGGCCGAGTTGTGCCCCGGGCTGCCGGCCTGGGAGGCGTTGCAGGAATGCGCGCAGGTCTTTGCCACCGCCGAAACCATCCCCCAGGGGCGGCTGGTCGACTATCCGGCTGACTGGGGCACACCCGGCGCCGACCGCATGACCGGGCTGGACCTGCCGTTCAAGGCCGTGCCTGCCGGGTCGGAAGGGGCGCTGATCACCGAGTTGCGCGCCGCCACCGAGAAGGGGTCGCCCCTGCTCATCACCTTCTGGCAGCCGCATTGGGCCATGTCGGCCTATGACGTGCAGTTCGTCGACCTGCCGGTCGGCAACGCGGATTGCTTCAACGATCCGGCGTGGGGCCCGAACCCCAACGCCGTCAACGACTGTGACTTTGCACCGTCGCGCATCTTCAAGGCCGGCTGGTCCGGCATGGCCGACACCTGGCCGGCCGCTTACGAGATCCTGTCGAATTATGCCCTGTCGGTTGGCGACCAGCAGCCGATGATGGGGGCGATCGACGTCGACGGCGGTTCGGTGGAAGAGGTGGTCGCAGCCTGGATGGCCGCGAACGAGGCCACCTGGAAGCCGGTCGTCGACGCGGCGACCCAGTAAGCGACGGGCGGTCTGCCGATATGTCGGACATGCCCAACGGCGGACCGGCCATTTCCTGCAACGGCGTCTGGCAGGTCTTCGGACCCGACGCGCGCGGGAAACTGGCCCAGGCCCTTGACCAAAGCGGCGGCGCCCCGGATGGCGCCGCCGACATCCTGCGGCAGGCCGGGCTGATCCCGGCGGTTCAGGATGCCAGTTTCAGCGTCCGCGAGGGCGAGCTTTTCGTGATCATGGGCCTGTCCGGCTCTGGCAAGTCCACGCTGGTGCGCTGTTTGTCGCGCCTGCTGGAAGGCACCGCCGGCGAGGTGCTGATCGAGGGCGAAGACATCCTGTCGGCCAGCAAGAAGCGGATGATCGCGCTGCGCCGCAACAAGCTGGGCATGGTGTTCCAGCATTTCGGCCTGTTCCCGCATATGACCGTGATCGACAATGTCGCCTTTCCGCTGAAGGTTGGCGGCATGGGGCGCCGGCAACGCCATGACAAGGTGCGCCCGATCATCGACATGGTCGGCCTTGCGGGGCGCGAAGACGCCTTCCCGCGCGAACTGAGCGGCGGTCAGCGCCAGCGCGTGGGCATTGCCCGGTCGCTGGCCGGCGACTGCTCGGTCTGGTTCCTGGACGAGCCCTTCTCGGCCCTCGACCCGCTGATCCGGCGCCAGTTGCAGGACGAATTCCTGCAGATCCGCCAGCGGTTGAATACCACCATCGTCTTCATCACCCACGACATAACCGAGGCGCTGAAGCTGGCCGACCGCATCGCCATCATGCGCGACGGGGCCATCGTGCAGATCGGCACGCCGGCCGAGATCGTGCTGGCCCCGGTCGACGGCTATGTGGCCGAGTTTTCCCGCGACGTTGCCACCGGGCGCCATGCGACGGTGGATTCGGTCATGAAAACCGGGGCCGACATGCCGGGCGACATGCCCGACGATCCCGGCCTGCGCACCAGCATGACGCTCGAGGCGGCGCTGGCCTCGTGCATGTCGCTTTACCAGGCGGTGCCGGTGCGCGACCCCGAAGGCAAGGTTGTCGGCGCCGTCTATCCCGACGATCTGGCGCGCGCCTCGCTCAGGACGGACGCGGGCTGATGGCGGCGCTGGCGGCGCGGCTGGGGGCGGTGCTGCCGCTGCAGAACCGCAACCTGGCCCTGTTCGGGGCGGTCATCGCCGGATATCTGTGCCTGCTGTTCGAGCCGGCGGCGCCCTGGCTGTTCGACTGGCCGGCCGCGTGGCAGTTGCCCATGACCGACTGGATCGACACCGGCGTCACCTGGGTCCTCGAAGCAGTAAAGCCGGCCGCCCGGGGCTTTTCGCATCTGCTGGGCTTTGGCATGGCCGGGGCCAACCTGCTGTTCGCCGCCACGCCATGGCCGGTGACCATCGGCCTGGTGACGGCGCTTGGCTGGTATGTGGGTGGCTGGCGGCTGGGCGCGCTGGCGCTGGTCGGGTTGGGGTTCGTGCTGGCCTCGGGCTACTGGATCGAGGGCATGAACACGCTGGCGCTGGTCGCGGTGTCGGTGCCCATGGCGCTGGCGGCCGGGTTGGCCATCGGCATACTTGGCAACGAATATCCGCCGGCGCGGGGCGCGGTGCAGGCGGTGCTGGACGTGATGCAGACCGTGCCGACATTCGCCTATCTGACGCCGCTGCTGGTGCTGTTCGGCTTCGGGCCCACGGTTGGCCTGATCGCTTCGGCCATCTATGCCGCGCCACCTATGGCCCGCAACGTGCTGCTGGGGCTGGAACGGGTCGAGCCCGACATCAAGGAGGCCGCGGTGATGAGCGGCGGAACCCGGGTGCAACAGCTGTTCCTGGTCGAGCTTCCGTCGGCCATGACCCAGATCATGGTGGGCGTGAACCAGTGCCTGATGGCGGCGCTGTCGATGGTCATCATCGCCGCCGTGATCGGCGGCTTCAACGACATCGGCTGGGAGGTTCTTCTGACCATGCGCAAGGCCCAGTTCGGCCAGAGCTTTCTGGCCGGGCTGGTGATCGTGGCGTTTGCCATCGTCATCGACCGGATCAGCGCCACCTTTACCCAGCGGCGCGACCGCCACAGCCTGCGGGGCGTGGCGGTGATCATGGCGGTGGCGGTGGTCGTGGCGGTGATCGCCTGGGCACTGCTGCCCGCCCCGTCCGACCTGGCGCTGTTCGACCCCGCCGCCGCCTGGGTCGACGCCGGGCTCGGGGCCTTCACGGCCGCCAATGGCGCGGCGCTGGACGCGATCAAGAACAGCATCGTCTTCTACCTGCTCTTGCCCCTGCGCATCGGCCTGGACGACGCGGTGCTGGTGTTTACCTGGGGCTTTGGCTGGACCACGGGGATGAGCGCGGCGCTTTATGTTGCCGCCGCCCTCGGCGCACTGCTGCTGGTCTGGCGCAACCGGATCGGCGGGGCGGCGGTGCTGTTGATGGTCGCGCTTCTGGTCGAAACCGGCATCGCCGAGCTGCCCTGGCCCTTCGTGCTGGCCACCGTGGCAGCGCTGGGCTGGATGTCGCGCGGGCGCGGCCTGGCCATCCTGGCGGTCGCGCTTCTGTCTCTGATCCTGCTGTCGGGTCTGTGGGACCGCGCGCTTCTGTCGCTCTACCTGTCCGGGGTCTCGGTGCTGGCCTGCGCGCTGGTCGGCGGCGCCATCGGGCTGCTCAGCGCGGTCAGCCCGACCAGCTGGAAGATGGTGCGCCCGGCCTGCGACATGCTGCAAACGATCCCGCTGTTCGTCTTCCTGATCCCGGTGCTGATGTTCTTCCAGATCGGCGAATTCTCGGCCTTCCTGGCCATCTGCGCCTATGCCATTGTGCCGATGATCCGCTACACGCAACACGGCCTGACCAACACCCCGCCGGAACTGGTTGAAGCCGCCACCACATCGGGCGCCACCGCCTGGCAGACGCTGGTCGAGGTGCGCGCGCCCTACGCCATGCCCACCATCCTGCTGGGCCTGAACCAGACCATCCTCTACGCCTTCGCGATGCTGGTGATCGCGGCGCTGATCGGCACCACCGGCCTGGGCCAGTCGATCTTTCTGGCACTTGGCCGCGCCGACGTCGGCCTCGGCATCGCCGCCGGAGCGGCCATGGCGATCCTTGCGCTGGTGGCCGACCGCCTGGTGCAGGGCTTTGCCGACAAACAGCGCCACGCGCTGGGGCTGTAAAGACCGGCCCGCCCCTACTTCTGTCCGGAAATATCCATGGCGCTGCCCCCGCCGCCGCGCGCCGCCGCGCGTGTCCCGGCGGTGTCTCACCCGCTCTGCTTCTGGTTTTGCTGCCACAGCGCGGCCTCACCCAACAGCGACCCTTACCGGCGCAATCGCGGACGCGCGGCGAAACCGCCGAAACCGCCGGATTCGGCAGATGAAATGCCCATGACATCCACCTCGCCAGCGGTCCCGGCGCCAACGCCGCCAAACCCGCCGCGGCGGCCGATCAACCACCAGCGCAGGGCCGCATCGGCGGGTCCGCGTGGCCGGTCTGGTGGATGCCAAACGCGGCGCCGGTAAGGCTGGCCCGCAGCCGCGTTCACCACCTGCCGGCGCCGCCGGTGCCGCTGGCCGCGCTAGCGCAAGCGATCATCGCCAAGGCCCGGGCCGTTCCATCGCCGCCTCCCGGTCGGTGCATGGGTGCGCAATGGGGGCCTGGCACGCCGGTGCCTGCCCGGCAGGCTCAGCCCCGCGCCTGCCACCAGCGCCAGCCGGAAATGCCGGCGGTCAACAGGAAGACGACGCCCAGCGCGTGGTAAAAGCCCGGCGCGCCGGCGATGTCCATGACCAGCCCGGTCGCCGGGCCACCGATCACGCCGCCGACCCCGAAGGCCAGCGCGAAAGCCGCGTTGCCGGCCACCAGTTCGGCCCCGTCAAAGCGGTCGCCCAGCTCGGCCATGGCCATGGTGTAAAGGCCGCCCGCCACCGCCCCCCAGACAAACAGCACCGCCAGCAACGCCGGCCGCGCGCCGGGCAGCGACGGCAGCACCGCGGCGCCCAGCAGGCCGACAAGGGCGCAGGCGATCATGGTCGCGCGCCGCGATGTCCGATCCGAGGCCCAGCCCAGCGGCACCTGCAGAACCGTGTTGCCAAGAATGCAGACCGCGATTGCCAGCGTGACAAAGCGCGCCTCCATCCCCATCGCCAGCCCGTAGACGGGAAACAGCGCCAGCAGGGCCGATTCCCAGAAGGCATAGGCGGCAATCGCCACCAGAAGGGTTGGCGCCAGCCTGAGAAAGCGCCAGCTTGACACCGCTTTCTCCGACGACTGGCCCGGCGCGGTGTGGCGGATCGCCAGCACGATGGGGATGGCGGCGGCACAGCCCAGCGCCCCAACCGCAAACGGGGTCAGCCCGTCAATGCCGGTCACCGACAGGATCAGCGGCCCGGCAGCGAAACCGGCCGACAGCGCGGTGGCGTAAAGGCCAATCACCCGGCCCCGGGTCGCCGGGCGGGCCAACTGGTTGATCCATGTCTCCGAGACGATGAAGATGCCGACATCGACCACCCCCAGGGCCAGCCGCAACAGCAGCAGCGCGCCATAGACCGGCGCCAGCCCCATCAGCAACAGCAACAGCCCCGACCCCGCAAGGCAGCCCACCGCCACCCGCCAGGCGCCGAAACGCCGGATGACGCGGGGATAGAATGGCGACGCGACCAGCACGCCGACCGGCGTCATCGCGGCATTGATGCCAATCGCGGTTTCGGAATGCCCGGCCGCGTCCAGCACGAAGGACAGCAGCGGAAAGGTCAGCCCGATGGTCAGGGCATAGATCGTCGTGCAGGCGATGGCGCCCACAATGCCGGCCGTGGCCGATGGGTCGCCGGGCCGGGTCACGCCCATGCCCTGCCCCCGGGCCCGGCAAGGCGGTCAGGCAATCGCAAACGGGTTCACGATGCCGCTGAACAGGAAACTGGCATGACCGATCGGCACGGCAACCCGCGTCACGATGGTCGCGGTCAGCACGACATAATCCCCAGGGGCGGCGGTGCCCTGACTGAGGACATAAAGCGGCCCGCCCACCGGCAGTTCTTCGCGAAAGCAGCCCAGCATTCCGCGCTTGGTGTCCAGTATCCGGGTCTTGTCGGCCCAGCGATCGCCGGTCTTGGCGTTCACCACCGTCAGATAGGCATCGGCCTGAAACCGGGCCGGGGAAAAGAAGGACCAGCCGGAAACCTCGTGGCCACGAGGATGGAACAGATAGACTGGGTCAAGGTTGATGCGGCTGGATTTCTTGACGATCAGCTGCGTCAGGCTGCAACGCCCCCAGGCCCAGTTGGTGCCCAGGCTCGATTGCGGCCACATCTCGACCCAGCCATTGTTGCTGAACGCGCGCGCGTGAATGACCGGCCCCTGCGTGCCCTCGCCATGGCCGGAATGATAAGGCGGGCTGGCCCACTGGTTGAGGTTGGGAAGATGCGGCGTCACCGGCAGCGGCTGGCGCAACACGCCGAGCCCGTCGCCCAAATCATCGGCAGTCTGGCGCCGCTCGGCGGTGTCGGCCTGGTCGAGGTCGGTCAGCACCTGCATCTCGTCCGGCTCGGGGATCAGCCCGGCCGCCAGCGCGTTTTCATAACGCGGCCGCCAAAGCGCCTCTTCCATTCGCGCGCGCTCTTCAAAGCGGGCGTTGTCGGCCGTGACCTGTTCATCGACAGCCGCGTTGACGATACCGGCGACTGCGTCGAAATCGATGTCGGCGCTTGCCGGCGGGGAAACGGATATCCCGCTTTGCAGTTGGGTGGGCATGGGCCGGGCCCCTTCCATGTTCAACCGGAACACCGCCGCCGGGAACAGATCGATCGCCGTTTCGGGCCGCGTCCTGTTCCGGGATCAAACCGCAGGACCGGACCGGTGTCATCGCGACATTTTCGCCGCCCGGCACCGGCCGGTCACGAAAACACCCGGTCGTGTTTCAGCGGCTGGTCAGGGTCGGCGGGGTCTTCGAGTTCGCGGGCATAGCGGTGACCGGCGAACACCGCGGCGGCGATGATACCCGGGGCCTCGCAATCGCCGATTCGTGACAGGACGTTGCCGGGCAACCCCATGTCCTGCAACTGGTGGAAAAGCGCATCGTCAGGCGCGCGCGCCGTCACCAGCACCAGGGCATCGGCGGCCATCGCCAGGCTTTGCCCGGTATAAGCGCAGGCAAGGCTGGCCTCGGCGCCGTCGAAACCGGCAAGGCTGTGGCCCGTGCACAGCCCGACGCCCAGCGTCATCAGCCGCGCCTGCGCGCGCCAGCGGTCATAGGTATAGCCACCCCATTCCGAGATCATGTCGGCCGGGGTCGCCAGCGTCACACGGCAGCCGGCGGCCTGCAGGCGTTCGGCCAGCACCGTGCCCATGTAATAGTGATCGTCGTCATAGATCAGCACCCGGCCCGTCGGCAGCCGGCCGTCCATGATATCGTCGGGCGTAAGGATCGGCGCGGCCGGGTCCAGCCCGGCGATGCCGCCCAGCGCGGCGGCGCCAAAGCCGTCGCGCCGCCAGGTCGCGCCGGTGGCGATGGCCACGTGATCGGCCCCAAGCTCGACAATATCGCCGGCACTCAGGCGGCTTTCACGGTAGATCTCGACGTTGTCCAGCTTGGCGATCTGCGACAGGCGATAGTCGCGCACGCGGGCCCACTGGCCCAGCCCCGGCAGCGCCGCCTCGCGGGTGACGCGCCCGCCCAGCGCGCGCGTGGCCTCGGCCAGCATCACCTTGTAGCCGCGCTTGCCCAGCTGGTGCGCGGCCTCCAGCCCCGCGGGTCCGGCCCCGACCACCAGCACCGAGGTCGGCGACCGGCGCGGCGCAATGCGTTCGGGGTGCCAGCCGCGGCGCCACTCTTCCGACATGGTCGGGTTCTGGGTGCAGCGGATCGGCACGCCCTTGCCGTCGCCGGTGTAGCAGATGTTGCAGCCGATACATTCGCGGATATCGTCAAGCCGGCCCTCGCGGATCTTGGCGGGCAGGAACGGGTCGGCGATCGACGGGCGGGCGGCGCCGATCAGGTCAAGCAGGCCGGATTTGACCTGCGCCACCATGGTGTCGGGCGAGGTGAACCGGCCCACCGACACCACCGGCTTGCTGGTCATCGCCTTGATGCCGCGGACATAGGGCGAAAGCGCCGCCTCGGGCACGAAACGCGACAGGCCCATTTCCAGCGAATAGTCGGCGACGTTGATGTCCCACAGGTCGGGCAACTCGCCGATCAGGCCGAATATGTCTTCGGTCTCGCCCGGCACCGGCGTGCCGTCGGGGCCACCGCCGCCGCCGGTCTCGGCCGAAAACCGCACGGCGACGGCCGTCGTGTCGCCGACCGCTTCGCGCGTATCCTCGATAACCTCGCGCAACAGCCGCACGCGGTTTTCCAGCCGTCCGCCGTATTCGTCGTCGCGCCGGTTGGTGACCGGTGACAGGAACTGCGACAGCAGATAGCCGTGGGTCGCATAGACATAGACGATGTCAAAGCCGGCCTCGCGCGCCCGCAGCGCCGCCTGCCGGTGCCAGCGGCGCACGTCGGCAATATCGCCCTTGTCCATGGCCCGGCATTGCAGCGGGTTGCCGGCCAGGTTGGGCAGGCTGCCCACCGACATTGGCACCACCCGCGTTTCCAGATTGGCCATGCGCGCCCCGCCCAGGCACAGCTCGACCCCGGCCAGCGCCCCATGCGCGTGCACCTTTTCGGTCATCAGGGCGTGGGCGCGGATGTCGCGCGCGTCCCACAGCGAGGCCGCGACATAGGGCAGATCGTCGGACGAGGGGTGTACGCTGGTGTATTCGGTGTTGACGACACCCCAGCCGCCTTCGGCCTTCACCTCGCGCAAGCCGGCCAGAATGCGCGGCCGCAGCGCCCCCGACCCGGTGCAGTGGGGCACCTGGTAAAACCGGTTCGGCGCCGTGACCGGGCCAATCCTGACCGGCTGGAACAGGATGTCATAGGGCGCGGACGCCGCCATCAGCCTGCGCCGCGCTCGGCCAGTTGCTGGTCCAGCAGGTCACGCTTGTGCTGGCGGAACATGATCAGCGCCGCCACCGCCACCGCCACCGCCACCGTGAGGATGATGATCGTCGCCAGCGCATTGATGTCGGGCCGCAGCCCCAGACGAATGCGTGAAAAGATCAGGATCGGCAGGGTGTTGGCCCCGGGCCCGGTGACGAAGCTGGCGATGACCAGATCGTCAAGCGACAGGGTGAAGGCCAGCAGGAAACCCGCCACCAGCGCCGGCGTCAGCCGCGGAATGGTGATCGCGGTCAGCACCTTGAAGGGCTTGGCGCCAAGGTCCGAGGCCGCATCTTCCAGGTCCTGGCCCATGCCGGTCAGACGCGCCTGCACCGTCACCGCGACATAGGCCAGCGAAAAGGTGATATGGGCGATGGTGATGGTGGCAAAGCCGCGCTGGGCGGGCCAGCCGATCAGCTGTTTGAGGGTGATGAACAGGACCAGCAGCGACAGGCCGGTGATGACCTCGGGCATCACCAGCGGCGCCACCAGCATGCCGCCAAACAGCGTGCGGCCCCGGAACCGCCCGAACCGGACCATGGCGATGGCGGCCATGGTGCCAAGGATGGTGGCGAAGGTGGCGTTGACGACGGCGATAGACAGGCTCAGCCGGACGGCGGACCAGACCTCTTCGGAATGGAACAGCTCGACATACCAGCGGACAGACCAGCCGCCCCACACCGGCACGAGCTTGGAATAGTTGAAGGAATAGACCACCAGCAGG
>Ga0209992_10004066_pt1 | contig 11778 bp, 15 predicted proteins | sample 2SBtaG_2_FD_182564 | JGI IMG/M metagenome (GOLD analysis project Ga0209992, IMG submission 182564) | Deep subsurface microbial communities from Kolumbo volcano to uncover new lineages of life (NeLLi) - 2SBTROV12_ACTIVE470 metaG (SPAdes)... | ecosystem: Environmental > Aquatic > Marine >... | reverse complement strand
CATGTCATTTTTTTCAATCCAGTCCACCATATTTGGAGATTCATAAATGGCCTCATTGATTGGTTTTCCAATCTTGTTTGCACCAACATCAAATCCAGCAACAAAGTCAATATCATGAATAGTATAATCACGTAAGTTTTCATGGATTATCCCTGTGACTTTTTGAGAAGGGTTTTTTGAATAATATTCAATACCTTGAATGAGTCCAGAAAAACAGTTACCTAGACCAACTAAAGCAACTTTAATTTTTTCAGGCATTCGTCAAATTGTGAATTACTTCCAGTTTAAAGTTTTCCTAGAAAGACAAATTATTTTACAGATGACATATTGAGTACAATATGACTAATGATATAGAAATTAAAGAGATCGTCCCAATAGAGTTGGAAGGAGGTACACTTGTCAATGGATTTCCTTCATCTGGAATCACAAGTGCGATAGCTACAGAATCTTTGATTAATACGTCGAATTTTGAACTACAAGCAAATATTGATTCTGACAAATTTCCACCAATTAGTATTATAAAAAATGGAATGCCAAATTATGCAACTAGAATATTTGTAAATAAGGATCTGAAGGTTGGAATATTTTCTTCATATCTTACACTAGATGTAAAAATGCATAGACCGGCTGCAAGGATGATGCTAGATTGGGCAAAAGAAAAAAAATGCTCAACTATTGTAAGTAGCATTACGGTAAAAGGATCAAATGAATTAGATGTGTTTGGAGTTGCATCAACAGGAAATGCCAGGGGAAAACTTGTTAAAAATGGAATTACAATGGTAGATCATGCAACAATTCCAGGAATATCAGGAATATTACTGAATGAGGGTGCAACAAGAGGCCAGGATGTTATCGTATTATTAGTAAGTTCAAATAAGGAAATTCCAGATTTTAAGGCTACATCAAATTTATGTGAGACATTCTCTAAGATCATTCCAGGCATATCGTGTAATTTAACACAGCTAGAAAATGAATCAAAAATTATTGAAGAACAATTAAAACAAGCAACACAAAATACAAAAGATTTGGGCGACCACATCTACCGTTAATATTTAGATTCAATTCAATTCAATATGCAAGAAATATTTGGTTTTTTAGGATTAGTTATAGTAATTTCTGCATCAGGTGTTATGTCACCAGGTCCATTATTTGCAGCAAATGTAATGTATGGATTACGTGAAGGAAAAATTTCCGGGATAAAGATGGCTGTAGGACATACCATTGTGGAATTTCCTTTGATATTGTTATTAGGTATAGGATTTTTTTCTATTGAAAGTATTCCAGAAATAAGAACTGCAATTACAATATTAGGTGCAGCCGGATTATTTGTATTTGCAATATTACAAATTAGGTCTGTTACAAAACAGAAATTTAATTTAGAAACAAGATCAGGGCAAGGACCATTTGTAGCAGGGATTATTCTCAGTGCATTAAATCCATTTTTTATCATTTGGTGGCTAACAATTGGTCTAGTATTAATTTCAGAATCAATTCAGATTTTTGGAATTATAGGAATTGTGATTCTATTTTTATTTCATATCTGGATGGATTATGCATGGTTATTTACAATTGCAACCTTTTCTTCAAAAGCAAAGAATTATCTATCAAAGAGAAATTTTAAGATAATAATTATCGGATTAAGCGTAGTTTTGATCTATTTTGGAATAAGTTTTCTATTCAAATTATAACTAATTATTTAGAGATATCAATCTCAATTGTAGAGACGTTACGAGTTTTACCATCTCTGGATTCTAATGCATCAGAAGAAATTCTTACATCCGATATTCTATAACCGATAGAATGCATACGTTTCATGATAAATTGTGATACATCTACAGCCTGAGTAATACGCTGACCTCTTGCCTTTATTGTTACAGTAGGTAGTGTGGATAATTGTGTTAGTGTAGAGTTTACATATGTGACCAAGGGTTTCACTCCAACTAAAATTAATTTTCGTGTAGGTTTCTCTTCAGGATTAAATGGTTTTTTTGGAATTTGTTTTTCTGGTTCAGGAGTACTTTCTGGTTCAGGAGTACTTTCTGGTTCAGGAGTACTTTCTGGTTCAGGAGTACTTTCTGGTTCAGGAGTACTTTCTGGTTCAGGAGTACTTTCTGGTTTTTTGGAATCCTCTAATATTTCATCGAGAATGTCAGATGCATCAGAATTTGAACTCATTAATACAGTAAGACAAGTTTATTGTTTTTTAAGCTTCTCTTTTTCTATATAAGATTCAAGTATGGAATTAACGTCCATGTCGTTTGACGATTTAATTTTTTCTACTATTTCCTTTTCTTCAATTTCAAAACAGTTTAAAAATTCCTGGTGATCCTTAAAAACCAAAATTACTTTATCGTTGAAAATACAGTGATAGAATTTTTCATTTTCCATAATTTCAGGATTTATCTTCACACCTTCATCATTTACTTCAATTGCTGAATCCATTACTAGATGAATGATTCCGAATCAGATATAAAATTACGTAATTGTAATAAGAATTGAGTTTTAAAATACAATATGGAAAAAAGAATTGTATTTCATGTTGATTTTGACTATTTTTATGCACAGTGTGAAGAGATTAGAGATTCAAAAATAAAAGGAAAATGTGTTGCAGTTTGTATATTTTCGGATAGGGGAGGAGACAGCGGAGCCATAGCTACTGCAAATTATAATGCAAGAAATTTCGGTGTGAGATCAGGAATACCAATTATGCTTGCAAAAAATAAATTAAAAGAACAAGATTCAGTGTTTTTGCCAGCTGATTTTGATTATTATTCAGAAGTATCATCAAAGGCAATGGGAATAATTGAAAAATATGCCGATGTATTTGAATATGTTGGTAGAGATGAAGCATATCTTGATGTTACAAAAAAAACTGAGAGTGACTTTCATAATGCAGAACATTTAGCACAGCAATTAAAAAATGAGATAAGAAACAGTCTAAAACTCACATGTTCTATAGGAATCACATCGAACAAACTACTTTCAAAGATTGCCTCAGATTATAAAAAACCAGATGGAATAACAATTGTAAAACCAGAACAAGTTTATGAGTTTTTGTCACCATTAAAAATCAGAGAAATTCCAGGTATAGGTAAAAAAACAGAAGATATTTTTGCTCAAATGGGAGTGAATACGATAGATGATCTAAGAGAAATTGATGTTTTTGATTTAAACAAAATGTTTGGAAGAAAAACTGGAGGATATATTTTCAATTCTGCAAAAGGAATTGATGTAGAAGTAGTTAAACCAAGAGCACCTACAATTCAGTTTAGTAAGATTACTACATTAAAGAAAAATTCTAAAGAACTTGAATTTCTACGTGAGAATATAGAAGAATTATGTGTGCAAGTGAATAGAATTGCAATTGAAAACAACAAAATGTATCGCTCAATTGGAATTCAGTTTGTAAATGAAGATTTATCCACAAAGACTAAATCAAGAATGTTAAGAAATCCAGGAAATAATATTATGGAATTAAAAAAAGTTGTAAATCAACTACTAGAAGAAGCATTGTTGGATCAAGAAATGTTAATTAGAAGAATTGGAGTTAGAATTTCAGAGTTTTCAGATGTAGAGGGTCAAAGTAACATTACAAATTATTTTTAGATGTTTTTTCTGATTCTATTCTCTTGAGTCGTTTTGTTTCAATTACTGTTACAATCAGTAAAAAGACGAATAGCCACGGAAGAAACATTATTTCACCTGCTACAGAATGAAATTCTTCCCATGCTTCAGGATCTGTAGTCACTTTTAATGCGTAAACAGATAACGAAAAGATTCTAATCAAATTTACAAATATGGTTCCAATAATTCCTAAAATAAAATATATAATTTTTCGGTTTCGTGGAATTCTCATTTTTATGAGAAATGCCATCATGACAAGTGAATAGATGATTATGCTATGAACTCCAGCAGAGGGCCAAAAGACTTGTAATGCAAATGGACCAAAATCACCATTAAGGAACATTAGATTATCACGTGCAGTTGCAACACCAAGATCAAGTGCAGTTATGACCCAAACATTTGCTTGAACAAAGTAAGGCACTATGTATTGTAATGGTCCAAGTGTATCATAAGGAAAGAAAGAGTCTAATGCCAAGATTATTGCATTTCCAGCTAAGAAGATGGGACCAGCAGGTCCAATCCGAATCCATTTTCGTCCAAACAAAATTGCAAGGGATGCAGTAACAAATATTGCCATTACTGTGAAATCAAATAGCCATTCCCATGAATATTCTAAAACTCCAAAAACATCAACTAAACTCATAATGTAATCTCTAACACCAAATTGAAGAGATACAAAGTATGTCACAGTGAGTCCTATTAGCGGGAGACAATAGAAAAAACGCTTTTTTGGAATTACAAATTTTAATCCAATTAATTCAGCTGCAATGAATGCTGCTGCAAAAAGGAATCCGCCTCTACCCTGATTCCAGCTTAGACTGAAGCTATCTGGATATATAGCCATTGTAAAGAGGATTGGAGATAAAACAAGAAGAATTGCTATAATCACACTTTTGTTTTCCATTGAGTATCTTTTTGAGACTCTCAATAAATATGCAAATATTAGAAAAAATCAGACATGTTAGTTTGCTCTACAAGTTTTAGCATATTACCATGAACAAGCCATTCATTTTTACTAATACTCATTCGTTTTGTTGCAAGATCAATTGCCTCATTTAGTGAATTGGCTTCTTGAGGTTGTTTTTTCATTGCTTCTCGAATTCCCTCACGTACCTGCCAAACCCCAACAGGAACTGCATATTCAGGTTGAATTTCTCTAAATATCATAACACCAGATTGTTTTTTGATTTTTTGTAAGTATTCTGTCACTGCCAATTTTCCTGCAAAGTATGCACCTGCAATTGATGGCGGATAATTGATACCTTTAGCAGTTTCATGATCACTTCCAAATCCAATAGAATTTTTATCATGCCATGCTTCTTGCATTTCAAAAAGCCATCTATGAGGAAATAATACAATTGAAAATAAATTTCCAAGATGATCAAAGTGGAAAATATTGTATCGGTCAATAATATCAAATTCAAGTATATCATGCATTAAATTATTAGAGATTATTTGATCTGTTGCAGTGATACTCCATTTTGTTGGTACCAATTTTCTATTTTTGCCAAACATTCCAATGCTGAAACATTTTTGGATTTTTGATATTTCAATTCCAGAATTGTAAAGTTTCATTACAGCATCTTCAGATTTTAGATCAGTGTCATAGTATGCATTTTCTATTGGTTTTATTGATGAATTTGGAGAAAATTTTGCACTTTTGATTTCACCAATTGGACCAAAAGGAGCATTTTGACCATCTATAGAAGGAAGGGGTGCAGGATTTTTTAGAAATTTTATTTCAGAATCAATAGTGCCAGATGACATCGCCAATTCATGAAGACTCTCAATAAAACGTCCACTAGTTTCTTCGATTCCTGTTTTTTGTATTCCACGTACAAGATTTAGTCGGTAATTTACAATTTCTTCAAGACTTTTTCCAAGCCATCTTTCAGGTGCATCTAAAAGTGAAGTATCGCCATGAATAGGAGGTAACATAGGACCAATACCGACTTTCGGATATCCATATGAGCCCACAAAAACAGAAGGAGGACTAGAACCCTGTATTTCATTTGAGGAAAAGAGATTAGCATATTTCGATAAATATTCATGCCAGTTTTGTTCAATTCCCTTTCGAATATCTGAGCCCGAACTAGACATGAAATTCTATGAAATGTATGAATAATAAATAATTCATCTAGTAAAAAATTGACACAAAGTTAAAGAGAACTAGAAATTCAATAATTGCAGATGAAGGAAAAAAGAATTATTTCATTTTTACCAAGTGCAACAGAATTGATTTATGAATTAGGTGCACAAGAGAGGTTATTTGGTGTAACTCATGAGTGTGATTATCCAAGTGATGCATCAAATAAACCAAGAGTCATAGAAAGTGTTTTTGAGCCAGAGAAAATGTCAAGTCAAGAAATTGATGATAAAATTTGTGAACTTTCAGAAAGGGGAGAAGAGATTTACAAACTAATAACAGAAAATGTTTCTAATGCAAAACCAGATCTAATAATTTCACAAGAAATTTGTGAGGTATGTTCAGCATATACTAACCAAGTAAAAAATGCAATGGATATTCTTGAAGAAAAACCAGAAATTTATTCGATGAGTCCTCATAATATACAAGAAATTTTAAAATGCGTTGAGGATATTGCAGAGAAAATTGATGAGGTGGAAAGAGGAAAAGAGATTGTTAATTCACTAAACATACGAATTAATAAAATAAAAAAAGTACCGATTTCAAATAGACCAAAAGTTTTAGGAATAGAATGGATAAAACCATTTTTTACGGCAGGTCATTGGGTTCCAGAAATGATTGAAAATTCAGGAGGAATTAACATGATAACAAAAAATGGCGAGCATTCAAGAAAGATGGATATTACAGAGATTGAGAATGCAGATCCTGACGTACTGATTTTAATGCCATGTGGTTTTAATGTTCAAAGAACAGTTTCAGAGTATGAGAAATATCTTAAAGATAATTCAAGATGGAATAAATTAAGAGCAGTTAGAGAAAAAAGAGTTTTTGCAGTAGATGCAAATTCATTTTTCAGTAAACCAAGTATTAGAGTAGTGACAGGTATTGAGATTTTGGCAAAAATTTTGCACTCAGAAATATTTACAGATTTTGAGGTACCAACTAATTCATTTTTGAAAATATAGAAAGAGGTTTCTATTATTGATCGTCTGTCTCATCTAATTCATCAGCATCGTATGCTCTTTTGGATGGACGAGTTGGAATGAAGAATCGTGACATGTTAATCAATTACAATTTTTAAAGTAAATTTAGTGGGTTGTAAAAAATTGTCTTTTTACATTAACAAAATTGAACTAGATTAGAGATTTATCTTACACTCACGTGATAGAGACTTTGTAGTGACAAAGATCACTATTCCAAGAATTCCAATTGATGTCAATCTTATGGGAATTTCATAGATGCTTAGAAATGAGCTCGCAATACTTCCAGCAGTCCCAAATGTAGTAATAATTGAAAATGCTATCGGACCACATGAACAAGCACCAGCTGACGCTCCGATAATAGTTCCAATAATGCTAGAACTGATTTTTTTAGTTTTTTTGATTAGTTTTACACGGTAGATATTCATAGATACTGCCAATGCTGAAAAAAATGACAGGATCACAATGAGTAAGAAACTAAGAATTGTTTCAGGATAGATTGAAAATACTATAAATGGTTCAAAAAAAAGAAATTCTGAAATTATAATTAGTGGAAAAAATAATAGGAAAAATATTCCAATTGAAATTAGAATGTAAGTGTAATTTGAGTAAACAGTTTCAAAAGTATTGTTCAATTTAGAGTAATGAATCTATAACTTTTTCAAATGTAGAATATGGGTGTGGACCAATAAGACGTTCAGCAGTTCCAGATGTATTAACAATAATAAATGTAGGAGTACTGTTTGCTGCAAAATCAGTACTAGCTTTTTGTTTATTAAAACTAATTTGAGAAAAATATTTTTTTGAGATCATGCATTCATTAAATTGTTCAGTGTCTAGTCCAAGGTTAAATGCAATTGCAGTCAGTCTATCGATATTTGCCCATCCGTCATTCTCATGTTGTTGAAGTTGATATAATGTAGCATGATATTGCCAATACATTCCCTGATCATTTGCACAATAAGTTGCCTCTGCAGCAGAAACAGAATCAGCACCTATAAACGGCATATCTATGAAAACCAAATTTGCTTTTCCAGTCTCAACGTAATTTTCAATTATATCTTGACGTGTATTATCAAACCAGAGTTTACATGCAGGACATTGATAATCGCCAATCTCCACAATTGTAACACCTGCATTTTTAGAACCTAATACAGGTACATCAGTTAACGCTATTGTTTGACCCTCATCCTGTGATGGACGTTGAACATTATCAAAATCAGACATATATGATGAAGAATAAGCTGTCACGGCAACAATCAAAATTACAGCAGCAACACCAACTGCAATTACCTTTGGGTTTACCATGAGTTTAACATAAAAATTTAATTAAAAAACCTTGCATTGTATCTAAAGAGGCATTATTTACGCCTAAATAGACTCATGATTTTTTGGGCAACAGAATCAATAGGACATGAACTGCATGAAACATCAGAATTTTCAGCCTCAACTTGTTTGTCTAGTTCATTTTGTTTTTTCTCATCCATGATCATAGTAACAAAAAATAGGTTATAAACAATTTTACAAAATTTTACAAATACACTATTCACCATAGGAATCAATTAATTCTAAGCATGGGTTTATTAGACGATCGAATTGAGTGTGAATAGAAATAATGACGGATTAGGTTCGCTTTCTCTGTCATTGCTTTAGACAGAAAAAAAATGAACACATTTGAAGAATTAGAAATAAATGAAGACGTAATGAGATCCATAAAGGAGCTCGGTTTTACTACACCATTTCCAATACAAGTACAAGCTATACCTGAACTTTTACGAGGAAATGATGTAATTGGTCAAGCACATACAGGAACAGGAAAGACAGCTACATTTGGAATACCAATGCTACAAAATATCATCCATGGAGGAGGTATTCAAGGATTAGTTATTGCTCCAACAAGAGAATTAGCCATGCAGATTACAGAAGAGATAAAAAAAATTGGTAAGTATACAAAAATTAAAGTAGTAACTGTTTACGGAGGACAAGGAATTGGAATTCAATTAGATGCACTACGTAGAAAACCAGAGATTGTAGTTGCAACACCTGGTAGATTAATTGATCATTTAGACAATGGTTCAATCAGAACTAATGATATCAAACATGTCGTATTAGATGAAGCAGATGTAATGCTGGACATGGGATTTATAGAAGATATAGAATACGTTTTACAAAAGGTTCCAGGAAATAGAATTACATCATTATGGTCAGCAACAATGCCACCAGAAATTCTTAGACTTTCAGACAAGTATCTAAACAATGCAAAAAACATTCTAATTGATTCAGATGATTTAAGTGGCGAAGGAATTGATCAGTCATTTTTAGTAATCAAAGACAGAGAAAAACACAAGTATCTGACAGATTTCATTAATCAAAATAGAGGTCAAGTCATAGTGTTTTGTTCAACAAAAATTCGAACAAGAAATGTTGCTAGAGACTTACAAAAATCCAGATACAAAGTAGTTGCAATAGAAGGAGACATGTCACAGAATAAGCGTGAATATTCAATGATGAAATTTAGAAAAAATCAAGCAGACATATTAGTTGCCACAGATGTTGCAGCAAGAGGAATAGATGTTCCAAAAGTAGGATTAGTCGTAAACTATGATGTTCCAAATCAAGATATGGTTTATTTCCATAGAATTGGACGTACAGCAAGAGCAGGAGCAAAAGGAAAAGCAATTACACTTGTATCATATTCATCAATTGCAGATTGGAAATTTATTAAAAAACAAATTAAATCAGATTTGACTGATTTGAATAAAAAAATGGGAATAGAAGTTCACATCCCAGATCCACTAAAGCGAGATGTTGGACGACGTATTGCACAGCCAATGCGTTCAGGATATGGAAGACGACCAAGTTATGGTGGTGGTGGAAGACGACCAAGTTATGGTGGTGGTGGAAGACGACCAAGTTATGGTGGCGGACATAGCAGAGACGGACCTGCTAGAGATCAATACAAAAGAAGAGGTAGTGCACGTCCAGCATACAGAAGACAAAACCGCGATACCAACAAGAAATGGTAATTTAACACTTAAAGACAAGGATTGATTAGATAAGTGTAAGAAAAAATGCATATCGGGTTTGTTTTATTAAATTGTGATTTGGGTGCTGAAGAGTATATTTTGGAAGAATTGAAACAAGTAAATGAAATAAAAAATGCATATGTTACGTTTGGTGCATACGACATCATAGCTGAAATTCATGCAAAGACACAAGAAGATTTTGAAAAAACAGTTTCATTAAAAATTAGACAGCTGTCTAGAGTAGTAAGCACAATGACACTAAATGTAATTAAAGGCGAATGACACTTATACAAAAAAGAAAGTAAAATTATGTTGCCACAAATTGAATATTCTGGAATAGTATGGGCACTAAGTCATAATGATCCAGAGCCTCTAGTTGAACATAGTATAAAGAAATTACAAGATTATGGAGTAAAAAAAGAAGATATTCAGATAGTAGATGCTCCAGATAATCCCGAAGTGGGACAAATTGTTGTAGAGATTTGGCCACATGAATTAGTTATTGCAAGAATTAGAACTGTTCGAGGGGAATCTTTTATCAGTGGAACAGAATTCAATATAGAACTAAAAACAGATGAAACAGGAAAATATATCGATTAATTTTGAGAAAAAAACCAAAAAAGAAGAAAAATACAAGTAAATTTTTAACAATTTCAATTGCACTAGTATTAGTTGGAATTACCGTCTTCTACTTTTATTCAGCTGATCAGGCAAAAATCCGAGGATATGCATTTGGAAATGAGATTCAGTCACTACAAGAAGAAGTTCAAAATGAACAAGGGAGATTTATTTCCAATATAGCAAGATGGAATGAGGGAGCCATTTCTGATGATGAGATGATCAGAATAGGAAATTCACATCTTAACGAATTTAACAAGTTATTAGACAAATATGATGAGTTGCAGCCACCAGATGCATTTTCAAGGTCTGTGAAGCTCTTAAAACTCTCATTAGAATATCAGATCGAGTCACATGAACATAGATTAAACTGGATTAAGAATGGAGATGATTTAGAGCAAGTAAGATCGCAGGAATTTACACAGTTGTCATTTGAGGCAGAACAGGCAGGATTAAAGTCATTTAATGATGCAAAGGCAGGAATAGAACAGTAAATCTTTAAGAGTTTAAAAACAGAAAGTGTTAATATGAAAAAATTATTATTTCTAATTCCATTATTATTTCTGATACAACCAGCATTTGGTGAAATACTTGTTCAAAATGATCAGACGTACATCGGAAATGATGGTATGCTACACATTGTAGGAGAAATTCAAAACAATTCAAAGTCCCCATTAAATCAAATAAAGATTTTAGCTGTACTAACTGATGGAAATGGAAAGGAGATAGACAAATTTGATGGTAAAATGATGTCAAATGTTCTAATGCCTGGAATGAAAGGAGGTTTTGATATCATCACTAGTGAAAAGATTTTAGATAGAAATTTAGTTTATGACTTGAAATTTGAGTACAAGCTTGCAGCCCCAAAAAGTCAAGTAATTGAGATAGTATCATCCGAATTAACAAGAGACCAATTGAATAATGTGGTAATTTCAGGAACCATGGAAAATAATGGAGACATTACTGCAAACATGATTAATGTGATTGCGACATTATATGACAGAGATGGAAATGTGTTAACAATTTCAAAAATTCAAACACAGCCAGATTTTTTGAGATCTGGTGAAGAAAGCCACTTTGTCATCCCAATTTATGAGAAGAGTCAGTCAATGGAAGTAGTAAATTATACAATTGTGGCAGAATCAGATGAATTTGCAGCTGTTCCAGAATTTCCATTAGGATCAGGGGCGTTACTAATTATTTCGGTTTCATCATATGTGATTTTTTCCAGAAACCCTGAAAAAATAACAAATGCCATATCCAGATGTTCAAAGATTCTTGTTCGACAATAATTCTTATACAGATATAATCGGAAGAATGTAAAATGGCAATTTCAGATGAGAATAAAAAATTTTTAGAAGATTTACTCCAATACTATATTGAC
>Ga0209992_10004063_pt1 | contig 11794 bp, 14 predicted proteins | sample 2SBtaG_2_FD_182564 | JGI IMG/M metagenome (GOLD analysis project Ga0209992, IMG submission 182564) | Deep subsurface microbial communities from Kolumbo volcano to uncover new lineages of life (NeLLi) - 2SBTROV12_ACTIVE470 metaG (SPAdes)... | ecosystem: Environmental > Aquatic > Marine >... | reverse complement strand
AGAGTTTTTTGAAAAAACAGGTGGTAAGCAAAGGTTAAAGCTGTATGGTAGTGGCGCCAATAAAAATGTATTGTGTAAATCGCAATATAACAAAGCAAATTAAAAGTGCGGACAAAAAACAGCGGGCTTTTTTCGTACCTCACAAATTATAGCCCACTGTTGTTAGCAGTTTATTTGCTAATAAATGGATTCCCCCGATTGTCAACGAATTCATCTTTGATAATTAGATATAAGACTGCACCTCTACATTCGGCCTATTGATTGAGTGTTAGACTCGGACCTAGATGAGTATTCGCTAGGAAGAGTGCCTTATTCGTTAGACGAGCTTTTTAAGCTCACTCGCCATAAACAGGCTATGGCTTCCTCGGTCTGACCTAATTGTCATCGATGCCTTCGCAGGACTCGGGTAAAACAGATAAACCTTCTAAACTAAATAAATCGTGTTACTTCATAATGGTTGCTTTAATAAATGGCGCTTAGTCATTTAGATTAATTAATGACCTTGTAATCTTCTTGTTTAATCATCAGCGTCCAAATAAGTCTGGCGTTTCTTGCTGCTAATGCGACAGCGGCTTTGAGATATCCACGACGAGCGATGAGGTCACGTATCCAACAACTGACTTTGTCTTCTTTTTCTCTCAAGTTTGCCATAACAGCTCTTGCCCCATGAACGAGGCACATTCGGAGATATTTATCACCACGCTTAGTAATTCTTCCGAGTCGTATTTTGCCACCTGTGGTGAACTGGCGAGGTACTAACCCTAACCACGCGTAGAACTGGCGGCTATTTTTGAACAATCGAGGGTCAGGCACATTGGCTGTAACAGCAGTTGCAACTTGTTCACCGACACCTGGAATGGTCATTAAACGCTTGGCGACAGAGTCTTCTCTAACTTGTTTCGATTAAGCTCGGTCATAACTGAGTATTTGTTCATTTGCTTGTTTAATACGTAGCCATAGGTTACTTGTCATTTCTCGAGCAAGATGGGGAAGTTTATTATCAGCGTCTTCTAAAATATCCCCAATGACATCATGTAAGCTGTAACGACCTTTAGGGATGATGATACCAAACTTGTTCAGCAAGCCTCGAAGTTAATTAATCATCGAGGTTCGCTCTTTGACCAAGCCTTGTCGAACTCTATGGAGGGTCATAACAGCCTGTTGTTCGGCGGTTTTTACAGGAACATGCCAGATATTAGGTCGCATAGCGGCTTCACAAATAGCTTCTGCATCGTTATTATCACTTTTACCGCCAGTACGAAAAGGTTCGATACTTTCGTTTATGAAGAAAGCGCGGCGATAATCGCCACTTGGTGACCAAGAAGTTTAAACTCTCGCGCCCAATAATGTGCACCAGAGCAGGCTTCCATGGCGATGAAGCAAGGATTGAGTTGTGTAATAAAGGCGAGTAGCTTTTTACGAGACAATGTTTTTCTGAGAACAACCTTTCCATGAGCATTCATTCCAACAAGAGAGAATGAATTTTTTGCTAAATCGATACCAAGTGTTTGAATGTTATTCATGATGGATCCCTCTTATTTGAGTGTCGCACCTTAAACATGGCACAAGTGCCTAGAAAGGGGGGAGTCCATCTCATTCGTTAGTTACTAATGGAATTCATCCAGCAAGGAGATAAGGTGAATCTTAAAAAGCACAAATCAGGTTTTCTAGCTGGTTTCACGTCAAGTACTGCACTTTTAGTAAGCGATTTATTTATTTTTGGTAACTTACAGTTAAATCAGTTATCTATTATTTGTTTAAGTTTAGTAAGCATAGTTTGTCTTTTCGGTTTTATTTCTTCAATAAAATCAGATGCTCAAAAGGCATCGTAACTAACACATATGAACCTTCTCCGTTCAAGTAAGTATAACGATTCTTTTTAGCTACTTTTAAGCAGCTAATTTGTCTTGGCAATTCTTAAATCTGTTCAGCTTCGTTATGTCGATTAGCCGTTAAAATCGTTTACGGCAAACACATATTGAGGGTCTCGTATTGCGTTTTCATAGCTGCCTAAATCAGTTGATACAACTTATCACTTAGGGCCACTAGACATTCATCGTTTAACCTTAATCTGGCACTACTCAAGGGGATGGCTCATTCGTCCAGTTAGTCAAAGGTGTGTTACGCAGTAATCAGCTAAGGTGTAAACGATTTAATTCATTGCTTAAATTAATGCGCACCAATGGGGTGTCTAATCAAGGCCAAATAGCTTATTACTTCGACAACACTTACCTGTAAAACTCAGCTATTACTGACATAAACACAAATAATACGTTGTTGTTCATGCCTATCTAGTTAGGTGTAGAGCTCACCCCACTGTGCGACTTAGCTTCTTAAAAAACGTTCATCATCAAATACCGTTTTGTTCTTCAACATAAAATAAACACAGCGCCCGAGCTTATGGGCGAGCACTGAAAGTGCTTTGGCTTTGCTCATGCGTTTTTGTAACTTGTTTAAGTAGCGCCGAGCTTTGTCGTTTCCACGTAAATAAAGGACAGCGGCTTCACTGAATGCCCATTTTAAGTGGCCATTGCCAATTTTATTACCACTAGTGCCATAGGTTTTACCTGCGGATTCTGCTTTACACTTAACGAGTCGACAATAAGAAGCGAATTTTTGTACAGACTCAAAGCGGTTAATATCGCCAACTTCATATAAAATGGTCATGGCTAGAATAAGACCAATATCGGTATGGTGCGCAGTTGAGCATAATAATTTGGTTGATGCCTTTTAGCTTTACTCTCTAAATAATATTCAAGCTTTTTAAGTTCCTCAGCGTACGCATCGAGAATGGGTAAATCAAAGTTAACATTACGTTGAACGGCTTGGTTGTCAAAACGCGTTTGGAATTCTTGTCGAACACATTTATTTTTCATGTGAAGTTCGAGAGGCGGGAAGTTATATTGACTATTTGTATTAACTATATGTGCTTTGAGTTGTGCGCCATGCTGAACCAGTCGTGTTCTTCTACGAAGCAGATCACGAGTAGAGCGCATATTAGCAGGATAATTGTAAGCCAGAGGAAAGTTGCCACCACGTAGTAAGTTGGCAATTTTATATGAATCAATCTTATCGTTTTTGGCTTTACCTCCATGGATTGCCTTCATATATAAAGCATGTCCAAGCACAAAATTAATATCATATTCAGCACATAAATCACTGACCCAATACCAGCAATGCATACACTCGACACCAATTACGATATCTTCAAGGTAAGGTGAGATGAGTTTAAGTAATTCAGTTTTATCGGCTTTTATTTTTTGATGAGCAACTTTATTGCAGCGCTCATCAAGAATGCAAACGTATAAAATGCGTGCATGAAGGTCAATTCCACAATAATATTTGTGAAAAGTAGTATAGAATTTCATTGAGCTTTCTCCTTTAGGTTTGGTCGCCTTGAAGTTTAGTTGTTCGCTAAACTTTGGGGAGAAGGTTCAATAAGTATCAAGGCCATGCAATATGACAATGTAATCTAGCGTACCTTTATGCGTGCCGCACAAAGACGCGCCAGATTAATATACAGTTGATGACTGAGTTATAAGTCTTTATGAGATTAATCGCCTTACTCACTTTGCTGATTTCATTTTCCGTAATTTCTTCAGATGAGATTGTGGCAGTTGTAGACTTAACTTTCATTACTGATACAGAAATTGAATCGGGTAAAATGTGTTTTGATGAGAAACCTTGCCAAACATGGTCCACGTTTATTCTGTATAAAGCTGAGCTTAAAAACTTAATTTCAGGTCTAGAAACTGGGCAATATTTCAAAATTATTTACGGGCGACATAGTTACAACGAAAACGCCATTGAAAATGTAAAAGTCTACTTAAAAAAATTAGAGCCAAATAATAAATTTGGTGCTAAATATCAAGTGATTAGATTGGAGTAGGCGGCTTATAACAAAGCCATAAACGAGGTAAAAAAACAGTTGGCTGTTACGCTTCGCTTCAAACTTTAGCCGACAATTTTTTGCCGATTACAACGGCGCTATGCACTTATTACAAAGTTAGTTTTTAGTTTAGAATAATTGCTATAGTGTAGTTCTTCCATCAAACATTTTACGATATGAACTTACATTACAAATTAAGAGACTACATAGTTGAGTTTTTAAGGAGTATTAAATATGAGTACAGAATCTTCTCAAGAAAAACCTAGTAATAAAAGCACCATCTTAAAAGCAGTTTTAATTGGCTTTACAGTTGGTGTGGCATTTATGTTGACCGCAAAGTTTGTAAATTTCGTTATTATGTAATTGCTATGCTTTTGTGACAGGCAGTTAAAATTAGGGCTAACAATATTAGTACCTTATGCATTAAAAGATGATGAAGCGAAAGAACATTTTAAAGTTGGCTATGGGTTCATTGTTCGCTAATTTTAGCCAACATTAATACGCCGTTTATTAAGGCGTCATATTTCAAGGAGGACTAAGTGCAATTTCCAGAGCTAGAAACACCTCGGTTAATTCTTAATGAGTTATCAGAAAGTGATAGCCAGGCTTTACTTGATATTTTCTCTGATGAAAACGTTATTAAATTTTACGATATTGATGTTTATGATTCTGAGAAACAATCTTTGGAGTTAATTAAATTTTTTAATCAACGATTTGCTGACAAAAGTGGTGTTCGTTGGGCTATTCGAGTTAAGAGCACGGGAAAGTTAATTGGTACGTGTGGTTTTAACTCAATAAATCTAAAGATGAAAAGTGCAGGTATTGGGTACGAGTTGTCCTCAAAGTATTGGGGGGGTGGGTATGCTTCCGAGGCTGTTAGTAAGATTATACAATTTCTATTCTCTAATGGCCAACCATTAGGTGAACTCTACCGTATTCAAGGTGACACTATGATTGGAAATACAGCTTCTGAGTCGGTGTTAAAAAAGCTGGGTTTCAAAGAGGAAGGAATTAGGCGTTCTAGTGGTTTTTGGAAAAACGAGTTCCATGATTTAAAGTGTTTTGGCTTAATAAAGCCTGAGTTTAAAGAAATATAATAAGAGACTAAACCAAAGCTAACTTTAGTCTGCTATATTGTGTCGGCTAAGCAATGCGTTATTCGCCAAGGGGGTAATGTGGAAAATAATTACTGGTTCATCATTTTAGCTTTTGTAGCTCTATTAAATTTAGTTGTTTCTATTTACTTGGCTAAGAGGACTGATTTAGAAGCTTTTCAAAAAATAGCTCAAATTATTATTGTTTGGCTAATTCCAGTATTTGCAGCGGTTGGGTTGTGGTTATTCCACCGCTCACAAGATTCACCTTTTAGTTCATCAAAGCCTTTGGGCGGTGGATCAAGCGATAGCTCAAATATCACTGGTGGCGGAGATTAAAAGGCTTATTGCAATTAACTATGGCGTCAATAACTAACTTTAAACTTTTGGCGCCTCCCACATTACACTATCTCTGTGCATAGAACATAATTATTTTGCGAACGCGAGCTATAAATGCCACTTTGCGCGGTTTGCCTGCAGTAACAAACTAGGTTGTATTAAAAGCAATGTGGTTACGAATAAACATTTTAATTATCAGGACTTTTAAAGGTTACATCTTCTGTTTTTTAGCTAGAACAAATGATGTTCTTGATTCTGTACCTAATTATGCTTATTGGTATACACATATATCTTGCTGACATATTATATCTAACTTATAAAATGAGGCCTCATCAAATTTAGAAAGTAAGTTATGTAAGCTCAGTTTAAACTGATGGGAAAGCACATGTAAGTGTATAGCAGCAGCTTCGGTTGTGTGGTCTATACAACTGACAGACCTTAATAAATAATGAACTTAGCGAGCAGGAATATTTAGATGTTCAAATTAGCAATCATATTCATCTTATTTTTTTCACATAAATCGTCTGCGAGTAGTTTGCCCCATTTGAGTTTTGTCAATTTGATAATCAACCCAGAAGCCTATAATTCAGAAGAAATTATGTTGTCTGGTTATTTTTTAAATACCGATGAGGGCGCATATCTTTGTATGAGCATGGAGGTGTGTTATATAAGGGCTAAAGAACGACTTAGAGTTAGAGGGCTAAGTGAGAAAAATATAACGAAAGCGAACAAATGTCACATTGGATTGATCGGTAAATTCATTGCTTTAGATTTAAGTGATCAAGGGCATTGGCCCATTTCTGGTTTTCTAGATGTATCAGATAGGTATCTAACTTCTTATCATGAAGGATATCAAGTGGTTAATGAAAACTGTGAAATATTTAAAGAGTTCAAAAAGTATAAATATGGGAAGTGAAGTGAGGCTTATCTCTCAAAGCTTCAATTTTAACAATAAGTTACGAGCTGGTTAGGTGTAATAAAATGATTAGAACTCTTATTGTATTACTAATTTATATCTTTCATATATAGGAAGTGCTTTTTTCTTGTAACTAGATTAATAAAGACTTAGATATTATTATGCGAGTCAATGAATTAACTAACATCTACACTGACATATAAAGCTTTAATCAAAAAGTTCAATGGTTATTAACTCAGAGTCACTTCTTTAGAGTTGCAAAATGAGTTGATAGTAGATTTAGAAACTTACTATTTAGCAGTATACCCTTTGATAAGTTGTTATCTAGCGTTTTGGTTAATAGATGATAGTGATTATGCATCAAGCAATAGGCATGAATTATCCAATTAAACCTGTCGTATATCGATGCTGAAACATCTATATAGATTGCAAGGTTTTGTTCATCTCTATAATAGATTTCCGCTCATTACCACGTGAATTGACATGATAAAGTGCCTCAGAAAACCCCAAAGTATTGGCCTAGTTATAACTTTTAAGTAAAGAAAAATTAAAGGTTAGCTAAATAATACAGCTAACCTTTATGATATTACACAATACAAGACTTGCTCCCATTTTTCGCACATAAAAAGTGTCGAATTACACGCCGAGTTGCAAAGCACTTTAAGCAAAACTCTAATCGTTGAGAAGATAAAAAACTAGATAGCTTTTACATCGTAGCGGCCTACCGATTGATGGCCCCGTTGATAATTAGTATTACAAAGGTGGTTAGAAGCAGTGTGCTTTCCTCAAAAAATAAAGCAGTTAATAAGTAGAAATATTCACTAACTAAAATAGGAATATTTATCATTGCATTAAAGCTAGTTTCGAGCTCTTTTACCAATTTTAATCAAATTATAGGGTTAAATGCTGAAAAAATATAAGAGGGAGAATTTCTAATTATTGAAGTTAAATAAATTAAAATGCCAAAAAACATTGATATTTTTGCTTAAGTTGTCTTAATTATTAAAGTAAAGAAAATAAAAATAACTTTTTTCTAATACTGTATCGGATTAATCAAAACAGCTATGAGTGAACAAAAAATATTTCTTTTCAAAGACTTTCCAGCACAAATACTAGCGCTTGATTTCGAAGATAAACGCAAGTTATTACTTCCTTCAATTTATTTTTGCGTCGCTTTTTTCTTTTTGTACTATACCTTTTTGATAGTACCTAAATTTGGCACTGATTCGGTTGTTTTCATTATCGACAATATTGGTGGGTTATTCATTATTTCAGGTTTCATCGTGAGTTATTTTTTATCACGAGTTTACAAAAACCACTTCGTGCTTTTTTTACCATCATTCATGTCAGTATTCACAACATCACTTTTCCTGCTTCATCAACCTTTTTATGAGTCGGTTGATCACCTATGGATCTCTTCACAAATTATCGGCATTATTTTCTCAATTTACTTAGGTAGCCCTAAGTGGAATGTCTGTTTATTCATACTTAATGCACTTGTTCCTCCATTAATTGGTTTTTTTTCAGAACATCTGAGTCCAACAAACATTATTTACAAACAAGCGATTGTTTATTATGCCAGCGTGATATCTATTTATTTGTCTTACAGAGTTTTAGAAGGAAAATCTGAACTTGCATTAGCAAGAGATAAAGCAATAAATACAGAAGCGTTTAAATCACAGTTTCTTGCCAACATGTCACATGAATTACGCACACCTATGAACGGCGTATTAGGAAGCTTGCAATTACTCGAGCGTGAACCACTTAACCATAAGCAGCAGCAACTTCTATGTAATGGTATTTCAAGTTCAAAGCTTTTGCTTTGTGTGCTTAATGACATTCTTGATATTTCAAAGCTTGAATCTCGCCAGCTTAAACTTGATATTAAAAGTGAAAATATTATTTTAACTATTGAAGAAGCAGTCAGGGAGATGAGCTACCTTGCTGCTGAAAAAAAACTTAGTTTGAACTTTAAATATGACCTAGAGATGGAACAGTTTTGGCAATTTGATTCGTTGAGACTCAAACAAATCATGTTGAATCTGATATCTAACGCAGTAAAGTTTACCGAGCAAGGCCAGGTTTCTGTAAATCTTTCACAAAAAACGACGAACTTGGAAATCTCTGTTTCTGACACTGGCATTGGCATGAGTGAGGATTTTCTTCAGCAAATTTTCCAACGTTTTACACAAGCAGAGCCGTCTACCTCAAAGCAATATGGTGGTACAGGCCTCGGAACCGCAATTTGTTTTGAGATTGTTAGTTTAATGAATGGTCAAATCGAGGTGACAAGTGAGTTGGGTAAGGGAAGCACTTTTATCGTAAGTTTGCCTTTGCAAGTGAGTCAAACTCATGATGTAGAGCAAGTAAAAGAACAAGATATAAAGGTGCCAAATGGCGAAGGGCTTACAACTTTAATTGCTGAAGACAACATGATCAACTATGTCGTCTTCGAGGCGATGATGTCACCCACAAATACACATATTTTATTTGCTAAGGATGGGGTAGAAGCCATCGACTTATTTTCAAAGTCACATGTGGATATTATCTTTTTAGATATTCAAATGCCTAATATGGACGGTATAGAAGCATGTAAGGCGATTAGAGAAGTGTCAAAGAATATACCGATCATAGCAATAACTGCTAACCTTTTTGAAGATGACATTAGAAAATATGAAGAGGTAGGCTTTGATGGGTATTTATCAAAGCCATTAGACATGCAAAAACTCTATGACCTTTATGCTTCATTTATTCATCAAAGTAGGGCTAATTAGCCAACTAAGCTTACGTAATCTTTAAAAGTTAGTGCGGTTATGAACCGCAGATTTCTTGTTAACTTGCAACCTTATATTAATCGACTTCTCCGAAAGCACCATAAAAATAACGCGATTTGAAGCCCAGCTACACCGCTGTAAAACCACAGTGTGTCTATACCCCCTGAAATGAATATGACCATGACGCTGAATAAAAGAAAACCACCTAAATAGCACCAATGACTGCCGTTAAAAAACTTAGTTGCAATGAAATGAGTCGGTAAACCGAAAATAACCCAGCCAATAATAGAAAAAATAAAGTAAAAGAGGCCAACAAAGATAATTGAGTTATAGAAGTAATATAAATCAATTGATACATAACTTGATTCGTTAGACCAAAACAGCACCATGAATGGAATAAACGACATCAAGATGGCTCTAAATATTGAGTGAAAGCTGTGAAGCACTAGTTTTTTATTGAGGCAAAACAGAGTACGGGAGCTAGGTTTCATCGTCTTCATTTAACATCGCCATTAGAGCAGGTCTTACCACAGACAGAATGAGCACGATTATGACAATTGCACCGAGTGCTAACCTAACGGTTTTAAAAAACCATGGCTTTTGCCATATCTCTCCTGTTTCTTCTTGTAACTTTTTCTGTTTGATGAATTCGTCATAAGCTTTATTTAAATCTGCGTGTTTGGTGATTTCTGGATACTCGATAACATAGCCAATTTTAGCCAGCGAGATCCGTGCAAGCTCAGATTTTGCCTGGTCTACATAAAGCATGTGGTTTTTAACATCAGCGCGATATTGAATACGCTCTTGATCTAATACATCGGCAATTTTCACCGAGTCGACCAAGCGCATGTCTTGAATAAGTGGTCTATAGATAGGGCTTTCGCTTCTGGCCCATATAATAACAAAAATGGCTATGATGAGTGATATACCAAGTGTCATCATTAATTTGAGTTCTTTTGTGATTAAGCTATTCATAGTTCCTCTGTTTTATATAGTTTTTATTTTTTAATCTGTGTCAAAGCCACTGTCGTTTCCACGTCTTGACTGTAAACCGCTTAACAAGGTGCCAATAATAAAGGTAACTATTGGCAAGAATTGATTAGTACTTTCTGTGTTTGCATACCAACTGACTGAAAATAAAATAACGAGCCAACCAATGAGTTTGACTGCATTGATCTCATAAGGGCTTGGAATTGCACTGAACGCTATACCAAGCATGATTGCCGCTAAATGGTATTGTTGAAACTCAATACCTAAAAAGTAGTTTAGAGCCACAATTAATATGATGAGTACATAACCAATAAGGTTGAAGAGCTTTTCCATAATGTTTTTTACTTATAAATTTTTATCTGCTCTGCAAAAAATTACAATATGTTCCTTCTGAATGTACAGTTTTTAACATTTTAAAAGGCGGAGATTCAAGTACCTATAAATATACTCTTAATTTAATAGTAAGCTTGGTATTATTGATTTGAAATAGCGCTTTGTTTAAATACAGAGGGCTGCTTTGCGTTTGTTTATGTCTTAATCTTTCACTTCTTTATAAAAAATGTAACCCCACACGTTGGCTATTTTTTTTACAATTATCCATGTAAGTAATTGATATTAATAACTAATTCATATAATTTTGTTCTTTATTAATAAGAATTGTTCACAATACTATTCAGGTATGACCATGTTCTTAAACTAAGTATTTTTAAATGTTAGGCAACATAAAAGGAATGAAAATGTTACGACTAGCTACATTAAGTTTGTTTTTAAGTTCGGCCGCTCTTGCTGGTGATAATTCACATTCAGTGGGTCTTGGCTATAGCTATTTAAATATTGACAATATCAATGATGAAAGTACATCTGAATTAAATGATTTGGTTACATTTCATTTCTCTTTCTCATACCATTACAACGTGAATAAGTATTTTTCTGTTGGCGTGGGCCATTTGAATGGTGACAGCAGTAAAGCCGATGGCGGCTTTATAGATGTATTTACTGACTCTAAAATAGATTACAACTCTAATTTTCTATCTGCGATTATCAGTTATCCGATTACAAAAAGAAGCTCACTATATTTTAAAGCGAATGCATTGAGTTATGAATATGACATTATTGATGATAACAAGTCAGTTTATAAAGAAGATGACAGCGATTTGGGTTATGGCCTTGGCTGGAAGTATGTATTTGATGGTGGTATTGGGCTCGACTTTGGATATGAAGTATTGAACTTAGGCAGCCGAATAGACATTGAAGGCTTTAGTGCAGGAATTAGTTATAACTTTTAATCACGAATAGTTTAAAGACTTTAAGCTTGCTATTTAATTCAGTGTTATTTACAAAGTGACACTGAATTATTAGCTTCTTTGAATAACACTTGATGCTGGCAATTTTATATTTTTGATCTTGTATCTATTAAACGATACTACCCCTTCAGACATAACCATATTTACAGCACATTTATAAAGAAAGACTTCAATTTAGAGCTAAAAAGAGCTGACTTAAAACCTACTTTTTTTAGTTTTGACTAAACCGCAGTGAAACATCAAGCATTGGCGTCGTGCTTTCAAAATATAAAAAGGCCTTATGAGGCCTTTTTATATTGGGACAGTATTTAGCTTTAAAGCTTGGATTTCACTTCTTTGAGTAGTGTTTGAATGGCGATGCTATGACTATTAAATATATCGTCACCAGCAAATATAGGCAGCATTCGCTCAGGTACAAGTCCTTTACCCTCTGATACTTTACCAGTACTGTCTTTGTAGACTTCATTTGATAAACCAAGATGCCAACC